>UOFD01000054.1_pt1 | contig 22966 bp, 20 predicted proteins | sample 1990101 | NCBI WGS metagenome assembly UOFD01 (sample SAMEA4728526, study PRJEB27164) | hydrothermal vent metagenome | biome: marine basaltic hydrothermal vent biome; feature: marine hydrothermal vent; material: mineral | place: Pacific Ocean | collected 2011-06-14/2011-07-23 | depth 1741 m | reverse complement strand
GCCCAGCTAGAATATGCACAAGCAAAAGCGTCAGAAAACTGGAATCAATACCTGCTGGCGAAAGCCGAAATGGATAACCTGCGCCGTCGCAATGCCAAAGATGTTGAGAATGCACACAAATACGGCATCGAAAAATTTGTCACCGAGTTATTGCCAGTGATTGACGGCATGGGAATGGGGCTTGCAACTGAAGATGCCAGCGCTGAAAGTTTGCGCGAAGGCATGGAATTAACTTTAAGCATGTTGCAAAAAATGATGGAAAAACTTGGCATCGAAGAAATAGATCCAATGAATGAAAAATTCGACGCCGAAAAACATCAGGCGATGAGCATGCAACCAAACGCAGACGTTGAGCCAAATACGGTTATCGCAGTGATGCAAAAAGGTTACGCGCTAAATGAACGTTTGATTCGTCCGGCGATGGTGATGGTGTCGAAAGCGGTAGAGGATAGTTAATCCTTTTTATTTTCCGCAAATAAACGCGAATGAACGCAAATGCTTCATAGCAAAAAACGTTTTTTATTATATTGGGAATACCCTGAATTTTTACTTGGATTTAATAAAAACAGCCCCATATATAAACTAACAAAACATAAAACTGCCGTTACGTAACATAAACGCAGCGGCTATTAACAAAAGATCGGAGACCAGCAATGGCTAAAATTATAGGTATAGATTTAGGTACAACAAACTCATGTGTTGCCGTTATGGACGGTGATTCTGTCAAAGTTATTGAGAATGCAGAAGGCGAGCGTACCACGCCTTCAGTTGTTGCATTTACCGACGACGAAGTGGTTGTTGGCTCACCTGCAAAACGTCAGGCAGTCACTAATCCAACAGACACAATTTTCGCTGTTAAGCGTTTAATTGGTCGTCGTTTTGACGAAGACGTTGTACAACGCGACATCAAATTGGTGCCTTACAAAATTATTAAAGCCGACAATGGTGATGCCTGGGTCGAAGCCAAAGGCAACAAAATGGCAGCGCCTGAAGTATCTGCGCGCATCTTGCAGAAGATGAAGTCTACAGCGGAAGAATATCTCGGTCACGAAGTCACAGAAGCGGTTGTTACTGTGCCTGCATACTTTAACGATTCACAACGCCAGGCAACTAAAGATGCCGGACGTATTGCGGGTCTTGAAGTAAAACGCATTATCAACGAGCCAACCGCCGCCGCCCTTGCTTATGGCATGGATAAAAACCGTGGCGATTCTAAAATTGTGGTTTACGATCTTGGTGGTGGTACGTTTGACGTGTCCATTATCGAAATTGCAGAAATTGATGGTGAGCACCAGTTTGAAGTATTGGCAACTAACGGTGATACTTTCTTAGGTGGTGAAGATTTTGATATGCGTTTGATCGACTACTTGTCTGACGAATTCAAGAAAGATAACGGCGTTGATTTACACAACGATCCAATTGCCCTGCAACGTTTGAAAGAAGCCGCAGAAAAAGCAAAAATCGAGTTGTCTTCAACACAGGCAACTGACGTAAATCTGCCTTACATTACAGCCGATGCCAGTGGTCCTAAACATTTAAACATTAAGTTAACCCGCGCCAAACTGGAAAGCTTGGTTGATGATTTAATTGCACGCAGTATTGAGCCTTGTAAATTGGCATTAAAAGACTCTGGTCTTTCTGCCAGCGAAATCGACGAAGTAATTTTAGTTGGCGGTCAAACCCGTATGCCGAAAGTACAAGAAGAAGTGCAAGCATTTTTCGGCAAAGAGCCACGCAAAGATGTGAACCCAGATGAAGCGGTTGCGATGGGCGCGGCGATTCAAGGCGGCGTATTAGGCGGCGATGTTAATGACATTCTGTTGCTTGACGTTACCCCGTTGTCACTGGGTATCGAAACTATGGGCGGTGTGATGACTAATCTGGTTGATAAAAACACCACGATTCCAACCAAGGCATCGCAAACATTCTCAACGGCTGATGATAATCAGGCAGCGGTAACCGTTCATGTATTGCAGGGCGAACGCGAAATGGCGACGGGCAATAAATCACTAGGACGTTTTGATTTACAGGATATTCCACCTGCACCACGTGGCGTACCACAGATTGAAGTGTCGTTTGATATTGATGCCAATGGTATTTTGAATGTATCAGCAAAAGACAAAGCCACCGGCAAGGAACAATCTATCGTGATTAAAGCGTCAAGCGGTTTGTCCGATGATGAAGTCGATCAAATGATTAAAGATGCTGAAGCGCACGCTGATGAAGATAAACAAGCGCATGAATTAGTCAACGTGAAAAACACCGCTGAGAACATGATTCATAGCACTGAAAAATCGATTAAAGATTTAGGTGACAAAGTAGAAGCCGATGAAAAAGCCGCTGCTGAAACTGCCATCACTGAATTAAAAGCTGCATTAGAAGGCGATGACAAAGATGCCATCGAAGCAAAAACTACGGCATTAACAGAAGCGGCAGGCAAGATTGCAGAAAAAGCCTACGCTGAAAAAGCCGCAGAAGCAGCACCGGGTGCAGAACAAGCCGAAGGTGGCGCTGCAGACGATGACGTTGTTGATGCAGAGTTTGAAGAAGTAAAAGAAGAAGTAAAAGAAGGTAAAGACGATAAGTAACTTCTTATAGAATTTTTCTGATGATTGATTAAGGGAAAAAATTTCTCCGCAAATGAACGCGAATGAACGCAAATATTTAAAACAAAAATGTTTTTATTCGCGTTCATTTGCGGCTAAAAAAAGTTTTTAAAGATTTTGGTTTAAATAAGAGTTATGTCAAAACAAGATTATTACGAAACGCTGGATGTCTCACGAGATGCCAGCGAAGCTGACCTGAAAAAAGCCTTTCGTCGCCAGGCAATGAAGTATCACCCTGATCGTAATACGGATGATCCAGAAACAGCCGAAGTCAAATTCAAAAATGCCAAAGAAGCGCACGATGTGCTTTCTGATGCCAACAAACGTGCGGCTTACGATCAGTACGGTCACGCCGGTGTAGATCCTTCAATGGGTGGTCGCCCCGGCGCGGGTGCAGGCGCCGGTGGTTTTGAAGATGTTTTCGGTGATGTTTTTGGCGATATTTTTGGTGGTGGTCGCGGCGGCGGTGGTCGTCAGCGTGCGCAGCGTGGTTCGGATTTACAATATAATCTTGAATTATCGCTAGAAAACGCAGTGTTTGGTACTGAAGTAAAAATTCGTGTGCCAACCATGGTTAGTTGCAAAACTTGTTCCGGTAGCGGTGCAAAAACAGGTACTTCTGCAAAAACCTGTACCACTTGTGGTGGTGCCGGTCAGGTGCGTATGCAACAGGGATTTTTTGCAGTGCAGCAAACCTGCCCGCAATGTCGCGGTAAGGGAAAAATGATTGGTGATCCTTGTTCAGATTGTCATGGTCAAGGGCGCAAGCAAGAACAAAAAACCTTATCCGTTAAAGTGCCAGCAGGCGTGGACACGGGTGACAGAATTCGTCTGGCAGGTGAGGGCGAAGCGGGTGGAAATGGCGCAGCTACTGGTGATTTGTACGTGCAAATGCATGTTAAACAGCACGATATTTTCACTCGTGACGATAACGACCTGTTTTGTGAAATGCCAATTTCCATCGGCACAGCAGCACTCGGTGGTGAAATTGAAGTGCCAACATTAAACGGCAAGCTACGGCTAAAAATTCCTACAGAAACACAAACCGGCAAGTTATTCCGCATGCGTGGTAAAGGTGTGAAACCAGTACGCGGTGGTGGTACTGGAGATTTGTTATGTCGCGTCAATGTTGAAACACCAGTGAAACTGAGCAACAAACAAAAAGACATGATTAAAGCATTTGAAAAATCAATACAGCAAGACAACAAACAACACAGCCCACAAAATGCGTCATGGGGCGATCGCATGAAAAAATTCTTTGATGGTTTGTAAATTTAAAACATTATTATTTTCCGCAAATGAACGCAAAAAACGCAAATAAAAATTTTCATGTTTTGTAATATTTGCGTTCATTTGCGGATAAAATCATTTTTTTATTATGTTATATAATGGCAATCGGTAATGATAACTAACGCCATATAATGGCAATCTGTAATGATAACTAACGCCATATAATGGCAAGCTACAAAAATAATAAAAAGCACTGGGGCTTAATCAGATGTTAAACATCGCAATAACAGGCGCGGCTGGGCGTATGGGGCGCAGCTTAATTCAGGCCTGTTACGAAAATTCAAACTGTCAGTTAGGTGCTGCCATCGAATACGAAGGCAGTTCATTTATTGGCATTGATGCGGGTGAAATGGCAGGTATTGGTACTTTAAATACAAAGCTAGTTTCACAAGTTGATGCTGTTGCCGATGACTTTAAAACGCTAATTGATTTCACCCGTCCCGAAGTTACTTTAAAAAATTTAGATAGTTGTGTGTCTAACGGTAAAAATATTGTTATCGGCACTACTGGGTTTAGCGATGCTGAAAAGCAGCAAATCAAAAAAGCCGCAGAATCTATCGGCATAATGTTTGCGCCGAACATGAGTGTTGGCGTGAATCTTTGTTTTAAATTATTAGACATCGCTGCGCGCGTTTTAGGTGACGATGTTGATATTGAAATTGTCGAAGCGCATCACCGTCATAAAATTGATGCACCTTCAGGCACAGCATTGCGCATGGGTGAAGTTGTTGCCGATGCACTGGGTCGTAATCTTGATGATTGTGCAGTATACGGTCGTGAAGGCGTGACTGGTGAACGTGATCGTAAAACTATAGGTTTTGAAACTATTCGCGCTGGCGATATAGTCGGCGATCATACAGTGATGTTTGCCGGTATTGGCGAGCGCGTTGAAATAACGCACAAAGCGTCCAGCCGTATGACATTTGCTAACGGCGCGTTAAGAGCGGCGCTTTGGCTAGAAGATCAAAGTAATGGTTTATACGATATGCAAGACGTATTAGGTCTGAAGTAATCTCACTAACAAAACAGGTTATTGAATTGAACGCTATGAATATTGTTGTTGTTTTTCCGGGGCAGGGTTCGCAGTCAGTTGGTATGTTGGCAGATTATGCCGAAACATGGCCGCAGATTGAAGAAACATTTAAGCAAGCCTCCAACGTTTTAGGTTATGACTGCTGGGACATTGTTTGCAATGGTCCGACAGAAAAAATAAACAAAACAGAAATTACGCAGCCCATTATGTTAGCAGCAGATATTGCAGTGATGCGGGTAATGGCGCAACAATGCATGTTAACGCCAATGGTTTTTGCAGGGCACAGTTTAGGCGAGTATGCTGCCTTAGTCGCTGCAGAATCGATAAACTTTGAAGATGCTATAAAACTGGTAGCAAAACGTGGTCAGTTAATGCAAGCCGCTGTGCCTGAAGGCGAAGGTGCGATGGCTGCCATTATTGGTTTGACGGATGAACCAATTATTAAAATATGCGAACAGGTCAGCAGCGATATTGGTGCGCCTGTAGAAGCGGTTAACTTTAATTCGCCGGGGCAAGTGGTTATTGCTGGTGCAACAGCTGCAGTAAATAAAGCAATGGCGTTATTAAAAGAAGCAGGAGCAAAACGCGCTTTGCCATTGCCGGTCAGTGTGCCATCACACAGTTCACTAATGAAACCTGCTGCCGATGAATTATCAGAATATTTAAAAACCGTCAACATCAGCACACCCAAAATTCAAGTGATACATAATGTTGATGCAAAGTTACATGACGACCCTGATGCAATACGCGAGGCACTCGCCAAACAATTATACAATCCGGTGCAATGGACACACACTGTGCAAATTATTGCTGACAGTGCCGACGTTGTTGTTGAGTGTGGCCCCGGAAAAGTTTTAGGTGGTTTAACCCGTCGTATAAATAAAGACGTGAAAAGTTTTTCACTGGATTCTATCGCGTCGATGGATAAATTTCTGGATGCGATGTCAACGGTAGACTGATTTAATTTGAGTATATTATTATGAGCAAACAGTTAGAAGGTGAAATAGCATTAGTTACTGGTGCCAGTCGCGGCATTGGTAAAGCCATCGCCCAGCAATTAGCAGAACAAGGTGCAACTGTTATTGGTACAGCGACATCAGATAGCGGCGCAGATGATATCTCCGCTTATTTAGCAGAGATGAAAATGTCTGGCGGCGGTAAAGGCATGTGTTTAAACGTGACTGATGTTGATTCGATTGCCGCTGTAATAAAAGCAATCACTGACGAATTTGGCGCAGTATCTATTCTAGTTAACAACGCCGGCATCACCAAAGATAATTTATTGATGATGATGAAAGAAGATCAATGGAACGATATCATCGAAACAAATCTAACATCAATTTATCGTTTATCAAAAGTAGTAATTCGCGCCATGATGAAAAAGCGAAAAGGCCGCATTATTAACATCGCTTCAGTTGTTGGCATGACAGGTAATCCCGGGCAAACAAATTATTCTGCAACGAAAGCGGGCATGTTAGGTTTTACAAAATCACTGGCGCGCGAAATTGGTTCTCGCAATATTACAGTGAACTGCGTCGCGCCCGGTTTCATTGATACTGACATGACAAAAGAATTACCCGAAGAAAAAAGAAATGCACTGATTGGGCAAATACCATTAAGTCGTTTGGGTGATCCTGCAGACATCGCAGCGGCGGTGACATTTCTTGCAGGGCCGGCTGCGGCTTACATAACCGGTGAAACGATCAACGTGAATGGTGGCATGTACATGCCATAAAATTGAAGCTTCTTGCGGGTAAGCAACATTTATTGGTCATTATTGTTGACTATTAATTTTTATTGATGTTTATTTTACTTTAAATATATCGTTTAACTTATTGAAACTTAGCTAAATTACTGTTTTTATAAATGCGGATATTAAATGTGGAATTCGACTGGCAACTACCGCTCTAATTCACTAGAATACCGCGCAACTTGAGATACCTTATTTCGCAGACATATGTAAGTGGAATAAGACTAATTTTTATATTGATCGCTTGGATCAAAACCAGAGGAAAAATAGATGAGCACAGCTGAAGAACGCGTTCGTAAAATTGTCATTGAGCAACTAGGTGCAACTGAAGAACAGGCAACAAATGATGCATCATTTGTTGATGACTTAGGTGCAGATTCACTTGATACCGTAGAACTGGTAATGGCACTTGAAGAAGAATTTGAGTGTGAAATTCCTGATGAAGAAGCAGAAAAAATCACCACGATTCAACAAGCAATCGATTACGTAAACAAGCATTCAAGCTAAAACATTAAACAGCAGCAGTACATTCGTGTTGCTGCCGTTTAATCGTTAAACCAGAAAACACCGTTTGTTAGCTAATGGCTAACGGACGTTGTTTTTTTGTAACAATTCTTAAAGAGGCTTAATTTGTCAAATCGTCGCGTCGTTGTTACCGGATTAGGAATTGTTTCTCCTGTTGGTAATAATTTAAAGCAAACGTGGGACAACATCACCGCCGGTAAAAGTGGTGTGATTGCAATTGATAAATTTGATACCGAAGGTTTTGCCGCAAAAATTGCAGCAACCGTAAAAGACTTTGACGCCACTTCTGTAATTCCAGCAAAAGATCTTAAAAAGATGGATACCTTTATTCATTACGGATTGTTTGCTGCTGACGAAGCTCTAAAAGATTCAGGTCTTGAAATTACCGAACAGAATGCCGAAAGAATCGGTGTTGCTATTGGTTCGGGCATCGGTGGTCTGCCGATGATTGAAGTTAATAATGAAAAATTGAACACCGGCGGTCCACGAAAAATCTCCCCATTTTTTGTGCCCGGTTCAATCATCAATATGATTTCCGGTAACTTTTCTATTCGATACGGTGCGAAAGGTCCAAATATTTCAATTGTTACTGCCTGTTCTACCGGCACGCACAGTATTGGTGAATCATCAAGAATTATTGCTTATGGCGATGCCGACGTAATGTTCGCTGGTGGTGCTGAAATGGCATCGTCGCCATTAGGTATTGCAGGTTTTGCCGCAGCACGTGCATTATCAACACGCAATGATGACCCAGCTGCTGCCAGTCGCCCGTGGGATAAAGATCGTGATGGTTTTGTGTTGGGTGATGGTGCTGGCGTGTTAGTGCTGGAAGAGTACGAACACGCAAAAAAACGAGGTGCAAAAATATATGCAGAAGTGGCTGGTTTTGGTTACAACAGCGATGCCTACCACATGACCATGCCGGTACAGGATGGCAGCGGTGCAGGTAAATGCATGAAGCTGGGGATGAAAGATGCAGGTTTAAATGCCGAAGACATTGATTATGTAAACGCACACGGCACATCAACACCGGCGGGTGATGTTGCAGAAACCAATGCGCTAAAAAATGCCCTAGGTGATTACGCGACGAAAGTAGCTGTCAGCTCAACAAAATCCATGACCGGGCATTTGCTGGGTGCTGCTGGTGGTATTGAAGCGGTATTTTCAGTAATGGCGATTAAAGATCAGGTCGCACCACCAACCATTAATTTAGAAAATCCCGGTGAAGGTTGCAATTTAGATTACGTGCCGAATACCGCGCGTGAAATGAAAATTGATTATGCCCTGTCAAATTCGTTTGGTTTCGGCGGCACCAACGGAACATTGATTTTTAAGAAGTTAGATCTGTAATCTGCAGATTTATAAACGACAGTTTTATAAATTAAACACCATAAATTATTGACCGAGACTTTTCGTGTCATTTCAAACGCGTTTATTATCTTCCTCTAAATCCACAAATTCGGTTTCAGATATACCGAATTTGTCGCTATTTAATCAGCATAATTCTCAACGTTATCCCTTTCTATTAACCAGCAGTGCGGATAAAAAAAATAATACACAGTACGATATTTTAATGGCTTGTCCGCAACACAGTCTTACACTTAATGCAGATAAAACACTTCGCTGTACCGATGAAAGCTTAACTATTTCAACAAGTTTTTTTGAAACGCTCGAAAATTTCTACCAAAAAAATAAAGTAGAGCCTTTCGCCAATAAAAATAATCTACCCTTTACTGGCGGCTGGTTTGTGTATCTGGCGTATGAAATGGCAGAAGAAATCGAGCCTTGTTTATCGCTGCCATCTTTACCTGCTTCACAACCACTTGCTGTTGCAGTACGTTGTCCAGCGGCAATTATTTTTGATAAAAAGAACAAACAATGTTTCGTGATGACGGAAACAAAATATGCCTATCTACTTGATGAAATAGAGCAGGATTTTTTAGCCGTGCAAAAGAGCAGTGCTGAGTTAACGACACAGCATAAAAAAATCGCATTAAAATCTTTAGTCGAAGCGGATGACAATTTATACTTACAACAGGTGGAAAAAATAAAACAATACATTGTTGATGGTGATATTTTTCAGGCAAATCTTTCCCGGCAATGGCAGGCCGTGCTAAAGCAAGATGTTTCTGATGCGACTTTATTTTCAACATTATCAAAACAAAACCCATCATCTTTCGCAGCAATGGCCTGTTTACAAAATATGACGGTTATTAGTTCTTCGCCAGAGCGTCTTGTTTCATTGAAAAATGGTATAGTCGAAACGCGTCCAATTGCAGGCACACGGCGAAGAGATGAGAATCAACAAAGTGATAACGCGCTAGCAAAAGAACTGCTTTCGCACCCAAAAGAACAGGCGGAACATATCATGCTGATTGATTTGGAACGTAACGATTTGGGGCGTGTTTGTCGTCCTGGTAGTATTGAAGTGAATGAGTTAATGGTTTTGGAAAGCTGGCAACATGTGCATCATATTGTTTCAAATGTGCGCGGCGAATTAGCTAGCAATAAATCTCCCGTTGACGTGTTACGCGCCGTTTTCCCCGGTGGCACGATTACCGGTTGCCCCAAAGTGCGTTGTATGGAAATACTGGCAGAAATGGAGCAACAAGCGAGGGGGGCGTATACAGGTTCATTGGGTTATATCAATAACGATGGCAGTATGGATTTTAATATTTTAATTAGAACCATGGTGCGTGATAAAAAAAGCAATCAAATTACTTTCCGTGCTGGCGGCGGCATTGTTAGTGATTCTGTTGCCGAAAAAGAATTGGACGAAACACGCGCTAAAGCAAAGGGAATGTTGAAAATATTTCAATAATAAGTAATGACTAAAGTATTACGTAATAGTTTGATTAATGGCATTGCCAGTGATTATTTAAATATAAATGATCGAGCAATTCATTATGGTGATGGTTTGTTTGAAACGATATTGTGCGATAACAATCAACTATATTATTGGCAGCAACATTTTCTTCGTTTGCAAAAATCCGCAGAAAAATTGCAAATAATTTGTCCGCAAGAAGATGTGTTGCTTGGCGATATAAAAAAATTGCGCGATGAAAATGAAGCTGTATTTGAATCTTCCTGTGTGATAAAAATCATTATCAGCCGTGGTGGTAGTCAGCGGGGATATCAGATTCCAAAAAAAGAAAATGTTAACCGGATAGTTTTATTATCAAATTTAGATAAAAATTATTCGTCATTATTATCTGAAAAATTATTTTCAGGTGAATTATATTTATGTGAGCAGCAAGTTTCCATTAATAAAAATCTTGCTGGAATAAAACATCTTAATCGGCTGGAAAATGTTTTGGCCAGGAATGAATGGCAAAGCGATTATATTGACGGTTTAATGCTAAATGCAAATCAGAATGTTATTGAAGGCACGATGAGTAATTTATTTGCCGTTAAAAACAACCAGTTGTTCACGCCCGAGCTTTCATTATCAGGTGTTAATGGCATAATGCGTGATGTGATTATTGAAGTGGCACATGAAAATAGTGTGAAAATATCAATTACAAATTCAACACTTGAAGATGTGAAGAATATGGATGCGCTGTTTATTTCAAATAGTTTGATTGGTATCAAAGCTGTTTCAAAATTTGGAACTTTTTTTTATGAAAATCATCCATTAATAAATAATATTTTTGAGAAATTACTTAATGAAAAGGAAGGCCATGTTTACTCAATCTAATAAAATATTCTCTGGAAAAATCATAGGCGGTATCTCCATTGTGTTTTTTATAGGGCTTTATTATTCATCAAAAATTTATTTTGAAATGCACAAAGAGTTTTCGCTGTCTGAGCCGGATTCAATTATTTTTTCCAAAGGTTCAACCATCAAAATATTGGCGAATAAGTTAATTGAAAAAAAATTATTAGATAACAAAAATCATTTTTTTATCTGGGGTAAATTGAATCGGCAGGAAACACGCTTGCAAGCAGGTGAATATTCGCTTACGGCTGGTCTGTCGCTGGCAGAATTATTAAATAATATGGTTGCTGGTAAAGTCATTCAACACAATATCACATTAATCGAAGGTTATACTTTTCGACAGATTTTACAAACAATACAACAAAATTCGATAATAGATAAACAACTTGAAAATTTTTCTGATGCAGAAATAATGACAGCGCTTGGTCATGAAGGCGAACATCCAGAAGGGCGTTTTTATCCTGATACTTATTATATTTCGCACGGCATTACTGATGCTGATTTATTAAAGCGTTCTTATGATGAAATGGCTAAAATTCTTGAGCAAGAATGGCAGCAACGAGAAGAGGGGCTGCCATTAAAATCTGCTTACGAAGCCTTAATACTGGCTTCAATCGTAGAAAAAGAAAGCGCCATTGCAGAAGAGCGTCCACTTATCGCTGGTTTATTTATTAATCGCCTGCGTAAAAAAATGCGCCTGCAAACTGACCCGACGGTTATTTATGGCATAGAAAATTACGACGGCAATATCCGTTTTAGAGACCTACGTAAAGATACGCCGTATAATACTTACACGCGGCGTGGTTTGCCGCCAACACCCATTGCGTTGCCAGGCAGAGAAGCAATACACGCTACTTTGCATCCTGATAAAACAAATTATTTATATTTTGTTGCTTATAGTGATGGCAGTGGCAGGCATGTGTTTTCGACCAATTTAAAAGATCATGAAAAGGCCGTTGATAAGTATCAACGGAAGAAGAAATGAGCAGTAAAAGTATGAGCAAATTTATTACTTTGGAAGGTATTGAAGGGGTTGGAAAAACCAGTAACCTACACTTTATTCAAGACTTGCTTGAGAAGTCTGGTCATAACTGCGTGGTAACGCGAGAGCCGGGTGGCACAAGTCTTGGCGAAGCGTTGCGTGGTTTATTGTTAAGTCACTCTGACGATAGTATGAGCGCAGATGCAGAATTGTTGATGATGTTTGCTGCGCGGGCTGAGCATTTATCTAAAGTTATTCTACCTGCTCTGGAAAAAAATCAGACAGTTTTATGTGATCGTTTTACCGAAGCGACTTATGCTTATCAGGGTGGTGGTCGTTTGCTTGATGTGAAAAAAATTAATAAATTAGAAACCTGGGTACAAGGCGAACTGCGTCCTGACCTAACTATTATTTTAGACGCGCCGGTTGAAACAGGACGAGCGCGTGCCGGCAGTCGAAGTACACCAGATCGTATCGAAAAAGAGCAAGATGATTTTTTTCAGCGCGTGCGTGAGGCATATATTGAACTGGCAAAAAATAATCCTCATCGAATTTGTCTGATTGATGCCTCAGTAGAATTAACAGCAGTACAAAAACAGATACACGGTAAATTACTTGAACACGGTATTTTTTAAGTCAAAAAATTATTATGTTTTACCCTTGGCAACAAATTCAATGGCAGCAAATTAACCAGTTAATCAATACTGAGCGTTTACCGCATGCTTTATTCTTGCACGGTAATGAAGGCTTGGGAAAAACTAATTTTGCTATTTCATTGGCAAATGCTTTGTTGTGCAAACAACCGACAGAAACAAATCAAGCTTGTGGCGTGTGTCAGGCGTGTCAGTTATTGGCAGCAAATACTCACCCAGATTTATACTATTTGAAACCGGTACCGGCAGAAAACACAAAAAGTAAAAAACCTGCACTCAATATTCGTATCGATGATGTTCGCGGCCTGTGTAATAAATTAAATCAGACTAGCCAGTACGGCGGTTACCGCGTGGCAATTTTGCAACAGGCAGATCAATTAACGTTATCTGCTGCTAATAGCCTGTTAAAAACATTAGAAGAGCCGGGCAAAGATGTGCTCATCATTTTAACCAGCGCTCGCTCACATCGATTGCCGGTAACTATTCGCAGCCGTTGTCAGTTATTACGCTTTACAGTGCCCGATGAAGCGCAGGCGTTATCGTGGTTAAAAGAAAATCAACAAGATGCTAACGTGACTGAAAAACAGCTAGCGCAGGCACTAAGTTATGCCTTTGGTTCACCGCTGTTAGCGTTAAATAATTTGCAGAAAGTAGAGCAGCAACAGTTGCTTGCAGAAGCGATGACAGCCAAAGTTTCGGGAAAAAATTCAATCTTGTACGCAGCAAAATTAGCTAAATTTAACAAGGTACAGGTATTGGAAGGCATGCTGAGCTGGGCGTTAGATTTGAGTAAATTATTAGCTTGTGGCTCTGAGATAAATATTACTAATGAGCAATCACGTGACAAGTTAAAAACACTGGCTAAAGGCGTGAATTCACAGCATTTATTTCGTTTTTATGATCAACTAAACTTCAATGTTTTGCATACCTCAATCGCGGTGAATGAACAGCTATTATGGGAAAATCTGCTACTCTCTTGGGACGACTTATAATATTACGAATCAGGTTTAAATCATGAGTAGTCCAGCCGCACGCCCGGGAATGTTATCGCTTAGTATCAAGGATAAAGCTTCTTTGTACGCCGCTTATATGCCATTTGTTCAAAATGGCGGGCTTTTTATACCAACCAACAAAGCTTACAATTTGGGCGACGAAGTTTTTATGTTGCTCACTTTAATGGATGACGGTGAACGTTTGCCTGTGGCTGGAAAAATAATATGGATGACACCTAAAGGCGCGCAGGGTAATCGTGCGCATGGCGTAGGTGTGCAATTCTCACCGCAGGATAAAGGCGTTACGCGAGGAAAAATAGAAACACACCTTGCTGGAGCACTAAAATCTGATCGCATAACCCACACTCTGTAAATATTTTTATACTGCTACGTCGTATAAAATATTCCGCATAATCAATTTTTAGAAATCACAATGTTTGTTGATTCGCACTGCCATCTCGATTGTATCGATTTGTCTGATTTTGATAATAATTTCGATAAACTTATCCAGCAAACACAGCAAGCAAGTGTTGAGCACATGTTATGTGTTTCTATTAGTCTAAAAGAATATCCCAGTATGTTGGAAAAAGTACAGAATTACCCTTTTATTTCTGTATCAGCGGGTCTGCACCCAATGGCAGATGAAAGCGATGATTTTTCGATTGAATATTTAACTGGACTAGCGAAAGATAAAAAAGTTGTTGCTATCGGTGAGACTGGGCTGGATTATTATTATCACAAAGATGACCCGCAGTGGCAGCAAGATCGATTTCGGGCGCACATACAAGTTGCCAATGCTGTTAAAAAACCATTAATTATTCATACGCGTGATGCTGGCGATGATACGTTAAAGATATTGCAGCAGGAAAACGCCGAGTTATGCGGTGGCGTTATACACTGTTTTACTGAAACGCAGGAATTTGCCAATAAGGTTTTGGCGTTAGGATTTATGATTTCAATTTCAGGTATCGTGACTTTTCGCAATGCTGACGTTTTGTGTAAAATAGTTAAAACTATTCCTGATGATCGTTTATTAATCGAAACTGATTCACCATATCTTGCACCTACGCCGCATCGTGGCAAACAGAATCAGCCCGCTTTTGTCCTGCATGTTGCTGAAGCTTTGGCAGAAATTAGGCATAGTACTGTAGAAGCTATTGCAGAAATATCACGGAACAATTTTTACCGTTTATTTAAAATAAAGCAATAATATTATCTATTTCATGCCTGATTTTCTCTTCAATACCAGCGAAAAACAGAAAATTTGTATTATTAGGCATCTTGCTGCCATGGTTTCGCAGTTTGCGTTTACATTGGTTAATGTTTTATTTTTTTATTACGACTTGTATTCAATTGACGCAACATTATTTAAATTTGCTGTGGTTTCTTTTTGGATTGGCGTGTTTGTTTTTAGCGCTCTAATATTTTCTGGGTTAAATAAAAAATATATAGATCATAGTTTGACAGTACCACAATTATTATGGGGCACTTGTTTTTTGTTAATAATGATTTATCTGTTAAATGAATGGCGAGCATTAGTGTTGATGGCTTATTTTGGTATGTTAAGTTTTGGTTTTTTTAACTTAAAATTTCGTGCATTTTTATATGTGTCATTATTTGCAATTTCGGGTTATGCGATAATTATTTTATATTTGTATGTATATGAACCTTGGCGAATAATGATAAAACTAGAATTGGCTCAATTACTGGTATTTATTAATACAGTTTTTGTTATGTTGTACACAGATTTTTCGATTAATCGTTTAAGAAAACGTGCAAAGAAACAATATTCTGCATTACATGAAGCGATGGCGGAAAATAAAAAACTTGCCACTTTGGATGATCTTACAGGGCTTTATAATCGTCGATATTTTATGGAGCAATTATCGAAACAAAAAATGCTTTCAGAACGTGATGGATCAGATTTTGTTATTGCTTATTGTGATCTAGATTATTTTAAACGCACTAATGATACCTTTGGTCATTACGTAGGTGATACTGTTTTAAAGAAATTTTCTGAAATTCTTAAAACATCAATACGCGAAATTGATTATGCCGCGAGATTTGGTGGTGAAGAATTTGTTTGTTTGCTTGTTAATACCGATATCGAAAGCGCAAAAAAAATAACAGAACGTATTCGTTCCAGTTTAGAAAAATATAACTTTAATGATGTCGCGCCTTCGCTCCGTGCTACAGCTTCGATAGGTATAGCGAATTTTAAGCAATTTAAGACCATCCAGGAAACGTTAGTGACGGCTGACAATCGCATGTATCTTGCAAAACAACGTGGGCGAAATAAGATTGTTTTTTCTGATGATAGTGAGGTAAAGGAAAAACAGCAGCGGTGAGTTTGAGAGATTTAAGCTAAAGGTTGACTTATAAATTGACTAGTCACTAGTGTAGCTTTTTAAGCTACAAATGTAGCGTAAATTGCTTCGTTGTGAGAGAAATTAGAGAATGAAACCTTCATTAGGGCACCTCTATTAATTGAATTACTATTTAAAGGCTATCGTCGCCGAGTGCTTAATTTATTGTTGCGACACCCTGAGCAACAGCATCATGTTCGTGAAATTGCTCGCCTGACGGATACGGTGGCGGGCACTTTACACAAGGAGCTGAGCAAACGTGCCTAGGATGGATGCGCTTATTGTCTAGCTATTGTCTGTATGTGGCTTCAAATACAGGATATAATAGGGGGTTCAATTGTCGTTAGTTAAGGTTTCGAGTTCCACTCACGCTCCATGAAGTCTTTATTTTGAAAACAAAATAGAGGACATTGAAGAAAACAGAAAGTGAACAATGAAAATGTAGTATAATCATTGTCTTGCGTAGTCATTGGTGGTCTGATGTGGTTGCCAAAGATGGTGCCGAGAAGAGGACTTGAACCTCCACGAGCCAAAGCCCACTAGCACCTGAAGCTAGCGCGTCTACCAATTCCGCCACCTCGGCAAGTGTTGAAATTTTCAAGCAGCGAACTTTACAAGGCGGTACTTCCATTGTCAATTTGTTACGGCGTAGATATGGTGACCATATTTACCATTAAAATATTATTATGTTAAAAAAAATTAAGAACAAAATTAAATCTATTTTCCACAAAAAAGTGCAGTCTGAAAAAAATATAAATATTCCATCGGGGGAAAACTCGGATGAAAAACATGCATCAAAAAAATCTAAGGAACTAAGGCAAAAAAAGTCAGAGGGAAAAAATTCCACACCAAGAAAAAATGTGCCTAAAAAGAAAGCATCGTCAAAAAAACGAGGCTCTAAAAAATCAGTTTATGAAAAACATACATCTAAAAAACATACAATTAAACGTTCGAAAAAAGTAACTGACCCTGAAGCAAAACAAGAGGCGCAACGTTACGATAATCCTGTTGCTAGTCGCTCCCTTATTCTTCAAACGATAAAAGATGCTGGCATGATGACGCAATCATCCGTGTTTAAAACACTGGTTGTGCGAGAAGATCAAGAGGAAGGTGTTAGTCGCCGTTTATCTGCGATGGTGCGTGATGGTCAGTTAGTGCGTAATCGTCGTGGTGGTTACTTGCCTGTTGATGAAAAACATTTTGTTCGTGGCCATGTTATTGCACACGCAGATGGTTTTGGTTTTATGGTGCCAGATGAGGGCGGTGATGATTTATTTTTAAGTGCAAAACAAATGCGCGGTGTATTACATGGCGATCATGTAGTTGCAACGGTTACCGGTGTTGATCGTCGAGGTCGTTCAGAAGGTTCGATTATTTCTGTCATTGAGCGTGCTAATAGCACATTGATCGGACGCTTGTTTGACGATGGTGGTATTGCTTATGTGGTGCCTGATAACAAACGTATCACACAAAACATTATGATCCCCGCTGATATGTTTGCTGATGCGTCTGTCGGTCAAATTGTTAAAGTTGAGATAACTTGTCAGCCAACAAAAAAGCGGCAGATGGTTGGCAAAATTATAGACGTTGTCGGTGACCACATGGCAGCCGGCATGGAAATTGAAATTGCTATTCATAACCACGGTATTCCATTTGAATTTCTTGATGAAGTTACAAATCAGGCTAATAAATTAGGTGGCACTGTAAAAGATAAAGATAAGTTGGGGCGATTGGACTTACGTAATTTAGCATTGGTTACAATCGATGGTGAGGATGCCAGAGATTTTGACGATGCGGTATATTGTGAGCCTAATAAAAATGGCTGGAAGTTAATTGTTGCTATTGCCGATGTTGCACATTATGTTGGTGTTGGTTCGCCGCTTGATGTGGAAGCTTATGAACGTGCAACCTCGGTATATTTTCCCGGTCGTGTTGTGCCAATGTTGCCGGAAGCTTTATCAAATGGATTATGTTCTATAAATCCAGATGTTGACCGCCTGTGTATGATTTGTGAAATGTTTATTAACAAGCAGGGCGAAATAGAAAGTTATGATTTTAAAGAAGCGGTCATGCGTTCTCATGCGCGATTAACTTATACGCAGGTTTCTGACGCACTTAAAGCGAATAGTACAGGTGAAATTTCTGCTAACGTTTATCCGCATATTGAAAATCTAAATAATATGTATCAGGCATTGGATGGCGCAAGAAGGCAACGCGGTACAATTGAATTTGATACGACTGAAACCGTTATTCATTTTACTGATGATAAACGCATCGATAGTATTCGCCCTTCAGTGCGAAATGATGCGCACAAAATTATTGAAGAATGTATGATTTCAGCCAACGTATGTGCTGCAAAATTTATCGCTAAAAATAAATTGCCATGTTTGTATCGTGTACACGAAGATCCTAGCGATGAAAAAATTGATGACTTGCGCGGATTTTTATCGGACCTTGATTTAAAGTTAGGCGCGCCGTCACGAAAAATTGTCTCCTCTGATTATGCTGAATTAAGCGCGCAAATAAAACAGCGTGACGATTATCATATGATTCAAACGTTAATGCTGCGTTCGATGAAACAGGCGATATATAAAGCAGAGAATTCAGGGCATTTTGGTTTGGCACTAACACATTACGCGCATTTTACATCGCCGATTCGTCGTTATCCCGATTTATTAGTACACCGTGCTTTAAAACATATTGTGCGCAAACGTAAAAAAGCTGATTACGAATATAGTCTGGAACGTATGGTGCAAATGGGTGAACATTGTTCTAATAATGAACGTCGTGCAAATGAAGCAACACGTGATGCAGAGTTTGCGCTCAAATGTGAATACATGCTGGACAAGATAGGGAAAAGTTATGATGCGCACATAACCGGCGTTGTTGGTTTTGGTTTATTTGTGGAATTAAGCGAACATTATGTTGAAGGTTTAATTCATATTACAAATCTACCAAAAGATTATTATGTGTTCGACCCTAAAACGCATCAGCTTGTTGGTGAAAACCGTGGTATAAAATTTGGTTTAAATGATAAAGTGCGTATTCGTGTTGCAAGAGTTGACATGGACGAGCGTAAGATTGATTTTGAATTACTTACTGACGATTAAAATAGTTTCCGCCAATACACGAAAATGAACGCAAATATAAAATTTATTTTTTACTTTGAAATGTTTTTATTTGCGTTTATTTGCATTCATTCGCGGAAGAAGAAAAGTTTTTCAATAGTGTTCGCAGCACCATTTTCGGATTAGCGGAATACATGGCAAAAAAATCACACGAAATAATTTACGGTATTCATGCTGTTGAAGCGGCTTTAAGAAATCAGTCTAAAAATGTATTGCAGGTTTTTGTGCAGCAAGGGCGTAATGATAACCGTATAAAAAAAATATTAGACATCGCCAAAAACTCTGGTGTTTCTCTGCAATCAATTAGCAACGATAAACTTAAAGATAAATGTCCGAAAGCACGTCATCAAGGTGTGGTTGCTGAAATTCGTCGTAGTCACTCTAATGCTGTATCACTCGATGATATTTTGCAAAAAGAATCTATTTTATTATTAGTGCTTGATGAAGTACAAGACCCGCATAATATTGGCGCATGTTTACGTACGGCTGACGGTGCTGGCGTTGATGCGGTGATTGTTTCAAAAAATCGCAGTCCAGCATTAACCCCTGTTATGCGAAATGTTGCCAGCGGCGCGGCTGAGACTGTGCCTTATATTATGGTGTCGAATATTGCGCGTGCTTTAGAAAAAATAAAAGACAGTAATGTCTGGGTGATTGGCACCAGCGGTGATACCAAGCAGACAATATACGATACTAATGTTAACCAGCGGTTGGCATTAGTAATGGGCTCAGAAGGTAAAGGCATGCGGCGGTTAACCCGTGAATCTTGCGATGAGTTAGTGTCTATTCCAATGCAAGGCAGTGTTGAAAGCTTGAATATTTCTGTGGCAACGGCTGTTTGTTTGTACGAAATTCGCCGCCAACAAAATGCAAAATAAACTCTAGCTGTGCATTCAGAGCTACATATAATTATCCCCGGTATTTGTGGGCCGCTTGCTGAAACGCAATCTTTGCAATCCAGTTCTGTTATTGATAACTGGGTAAAAAAATTATCAAAATCATCAGTTTTACCTTTTTCAGGTAACGTCAATCATGTCCTGACATCATTATTCAATTTAAATATTAAAACTGATTTCCCATCAGCTGCGTTCACACTGCTGGCAAATGATATGTATGATTCAGATGCATTTTATATGCATGCTGAGCCAGTTTATTTACGAGCGGATATGAATCAGGCAATATTAACAACAAGCAATGATTTAAACATAAGTGATTCAGAATCAATGATTTTGTGTGACAGTCTTAATGAACACTTTAATCAGGACGGACTAACTTTTTTTATATTAAATAAAAATCAGTGGTTTGTTTCGAGCAAAAATAAAATTACTCTAAACACAACATCATTACTTGATGCTGCCGGTAGAAATATTAATTTTATTTTACCAAAGGGCGAAGACGCGGTTTACTGGAAACAAGTATTGACCGAAGCACAAATGTTAATGCATTTGCATGAAATTAATACCACAAGAGAAGATGCGGGCATAATGAGTATTAATAGTTTGTGGTTTCATGGCTCAGGTGAGCTGTCTGCAAGTGAAGATAATCATATCGCGAGTTTTTGTGGCAATGTTGACATGCTTAAAGGACTGGCGAATCATTTGCAATGCGAATATTTAAAAACACCAAATTCAGTTAATGAATACAGGGATTATTTGTTAAGCTGCAAGCAGGGATCAATGAATGTATTATGTATTCCAGAGCTTGAACATCTGGTTAATTACACGGATGTTAACCCCTGGTTAAAGCAGTTAAGCAATATATTAGATTGTTGGATGTACCCGTTAATAAAATTTTCCAGACAACATAATATTAAAGTAGTGTTGTATCCCTGTAATGGAAATAAATATCAGTTTTCAAAATATGATAATTTAAAATTTTGGCGAAAGCGTAATCTAGAGCAATATGTCAGCTGCTATTAATCCTTCAGAAAAAGTTAAAATCGCTGTTACTTCATCAATTGTACGTAAAGATGTTGCGTTAAGTGATGAGCTGAAAAATAGTGAGCTACATCCTGTGCTGAAAAAAATTTACGCCAATAGAGGCGTGACTGAATTAAAGCAAATAAATTACAATTTAAAAAATTTACTGGATTTTTCTTTACTAAAAGGTATTGATGTGGCTGCAGAGATTGTTGCTCAAGCGATTACGGAAAATAAATATATTGTAATCGTGGGGGATTTTGATGTAGATGGTGCAACTTCCTGCGCAGTAATGCTTCGTTCGCTGAAAGCCTTTGGTTTAGAAAATGTTGATTACCTTGTGCCAAATCGTTTTGATTATGGTTATGGTTTAAGCCCACAAATTGTTGATGTTGCAGCCCAGCTAAACCCGCATAAAAAGCCAGATTTAATTGTGACAGTTGATAACGGTATTTCAAGCATTGAGGGTGTTGACCGTGCCAATGCGCTAGGTATTCAGGTGGTGGTGACAGACCATCATCTTGCAGCTGATACGTTGCCAAATGCAGCCGCCATCGTAAATCCCAATCAGCCCGGTTGTCAATTTCCAACAAAAATGATTGCTGGTGTTGGTGTCGCTTTTTATTTGATGCTTGCTGTGCGCGCTAATTTAAGGGCTAAAAACTGGTTTGATGAAAAATCTAATCGTGTTGAACCGAATATGGCAAATTATCTCGACCTTGTTGCCTTAGGTACGGTTGCTGACGTTGTGCCGCTGGATGATAATAACCGCATACTTGTTGAAGCCGGTTTGCAACGAATTAGAGCGAATAAAACCTGTGCAGGTATCAATGCTTTATTAACGATTGCAGGCAAGTCGATTGAAGTTTGTTCATCACAGGATTTTGGTTTTATTATTGGTCCGCGACTAAATGCTGCAGGACGGCTGGATGATATGTCTGTCGGTATTGAATGTTTATTGAGTGATGATTATGAGCTTGCATTTAAATATGCGTCAACACTAAATAAAATGAATGCGCAGCGTCGCCAGATTGAAAACGAAATGCTGGAACAGGCTTTAGTGCTTTTAAATCAGCAAACAAAACAATTGGATGATGTGGAAAAAATTCCAGATGCTTTGGCTTTATACGATGAGCAATGGCACCAGGGCGTTGTTGGTTTGTTAGCATCACGTATCAAAGAAAAATATCACCGACCGGTGATTGCTTTTGCCGATGCGGGCAATGGTGAATTAAAAGGTTCAGGTCGTTCGATTACTGGTTTGCACATACGTGATGTATTAGATGCTATTTCAAAAAAACAGGAAGGTTTGATCGAAAAATTTGGTGGTCATGCCATGGCTGCGGGTTTAACAATAAAGCACAATAACTTTACGTTATTTCAGCAAGCATTTAACAAACAAGTAACAGCTGTTTTACGTCCGGAAGATTTAAATAATGTAAATGAAACAGATGGCTCTGTTTCTGAAAAATATATGACGATTGAAACTGCAAAATTATTTAAATACGCTAGTCCGTGGGGGCAGTTATTTTCTGAACCTGTTTTTGATGATGTTTTTAAAATCTTAAACTGGCGAATTGTTGGGCAGAAACACTTGAAACTTGAGCTTGCGAAACAAGAAGGAGGTGAATGTTACTCTGCCATTGCTTTTAATAAAACGGACGAAAATTTACCGGTGGGCGATGACAATATACGTATTGTATTTCGGCTTGATGTTAATGAATTTCGTGGTAAACGCAGCTTGCAACTTATTGTTCAACATATAGAAGCAGTATAAATTTTCAGTGCTGTCCCATTAACTATGAGAGGCATGAAATGTCAGCTGTTGCTGTGACCGTATACCGCATGCCGCATGGACGCGGCATCCGAGCTCACATGGATGTGTTTATAGCGTGTCATAGCAGCAGCTGGCACTTCATGTCTCGGATTATAATTAAATGATTTACTGTAAACATAACAATGATTTGTGCTAACTATATTAAAAGTTAATGGGACAGCACTGAT
>UOFD01000036.1_pt1 | contig 22988 bp, 21 predicted proteins | sample 1990101 | NCBI WGS metagenome assembly UOFD01 (sample SAMEA4728526, study PRJEB27164) | hydrothermal vent metagenome | biome: marine basaltic hydrothermal vent biome; feature: marine hydrothermal vent; material: mineral | place: Pacific Ocean | collected 2011-06-14/2011-07-23 | depth 1741 m | reverse complement strand
CGTATCTTTTTTACACTGAAGGTAACTGGGTTTCAGTGCTCTCGGATGTTATTGATCGGTGATTGATTCATTTTGAGTAGAGAAGTAGTAAAACTATATGTGCGAAGGAATTAAATAAGTGGCTGTTTAATCAATTGTTGGGAAAAGGTGACGGAGGGATTATTTTTTGACCAATTCCTCAAACGGTAATACACTGACACTGACACTAACATTATTGATTATACAATAGCAAAGGAGCAGCTATGCCTAGACGTACAAGGATGTATTTACCGGATCACTCATACCATATCGTGCAACGCGGCAATAACCGTGAAGTGTGTTTTGTTGAAGCAGAGAACTATCAGTTTTATCTTGAGTTATGGAAAGAGTGTTCGCAACGCTACGGAGTGGATGTACATGCTTATTGTTTAATGACGAACCATGTCCACTTTCTGCTTACACCGAAAGAGAATGATTCAATATCCAGGGTTATGCGAGTGGTAGGTAGTCGTTATGCTTATTATTACAATAAGCGATACGGACGAACGGGTACCGTGTGGGGTCTCCCCATGTGAGAGTAGGACACCTTTTTTTGCTTCTGCAAAAAAGGCATACATCACATCCATGTGATTAACCGCCAGGCTTTAATACCGAAATACCCAATTAGAAATGATTGGGTGTTTTTTTGTCTTGAAAAAATTCTCGTCCACAGATGCTTCTGTGAGATTACTGTCTCAGATGTCGTTTTATATCCGTATTTATCTGCGTTCATCTGTGGATAAAATGTTCTTAGTTTTTTTCTTTTCTGTTAAAATTCCTGACCATGATTGCTTACCCCGAAATTGATCCTGTCGCCCTTTCCCTGGGTTCATTAAAAATTCACTGGTACGGTCTAATGTACCTCACCGGTTTTGTCGGTGCCTGGTTTTACGGTGTGCAGCGTACAAAAATTTACACTAACTGGACGCGCAAACAGGTAGAAGACGTAATTTTCTACGGCGCGATGGGTGTGATTCTTGGCGGTCGTTTGGGCTATACCCTGTTCTATAACTTCCCTGCTTTTCTCGACAACCCCATTTCACTTTTTTACATTTGGCAAGGTGGCATGTCATACCACGGTGGTATGTTAGGCGTTTTTACTGGTTTGTATTTATTCGGACGAAAGAACGGAATGACATTTTTTCAAGTGTCTGACTTCATCGCACCTTGGGTGCCAATCGGTTTAGGTGCAGGGCGTTTAGGAAATTTTATTAATATGGAATTACCTGGCAGGTCAATGGATACGATTATGCCGTGGGCATTTGATTACGGCGATCATATCGCCAGGCATCCATCATCGCTGTACCAGTTTTTTACCGAAGGCGTTTTATTTTTTCTTATCCTGTGGTGGTACTCACGTAAACCGCGACCGCTGATGGCAGTGTCTGGTGTGTATATGATATGTTATGGCAGTTTCCGTTTTTTCACAGAATTTTTCAGAACGCCCGATGCGCATTTAGGATTTATCGCTTTTGATTGGCTAACCATGGGGCAGTTATTATCACTGCCGATGATTTTATTTGGTCTTACAATTTTTTATATTGCGCACCAAAGAAATACAGGCATGAAAAATATCGACAAGAGTTCTACATGAAACAGTATTTAGCATTGTGCCAAAGAATTGTTGATGAAGGTGAATGGGTCAATAACGAAAGAACCGGTAAAAAATGTTTGACCGTTATCAATGCAGATTTGGAATACAATGTCGCCGATAATCAATTCCCTTTAATTACTACACGCAAAAGTTTCTGGAAAGCAGCAATCGCAGAGATGCTTGGTTATCTTCGCGGTTATAGTAGTGCAGCGCAGTTTCGTGAAATAGGCTGCAATACCTGGAATGCCAATGCTAATGAAAATGAAGTCTGGTTAAATAACCCGCACCGTAAAGGTGAAGATGATATGGGCCGCGTTTACGGTGTACAGGGTCGGGCATGGAAACGCCCGGACGGTAGTACGCTCGATCAGTTAAAAAAAATCGTCGATGATTTAAGACGTGGCGTTGATGATCGCGGTGAGATTTTAACTTTTTATAATCCGGGCGAATTTGAAATGGGTTGCTTGCGCCCCTGCATGCATACCCATCATTTTTCATTGCTCGGTGACAAACTTTATTTAAACAGTTTTCAACGCAGTGCCGACTTACCGCTGGGAATAAATTTTAATCAATGCCAAGTCTTTATACTGTTAGCTTTAGTCGCGCGTATAACTGGGCACAAACCGGGTAAGGCGTATCATAAAATTGTGAACGCACATATTTATGAAGACCAACTTGAACTAATGCGTGATGTGCAATTAAAACGAAAACCTTTTCCATCACCAAAACTGCATATTAACCCGGATATAAAAACACTCAAGGATCTTGAAACATGGGTAACAACCGATGATTTTGAAGTCACAGATTATCAGCACCACGAGCCGATTAAATATCCTTTTTCGGTATGATGATTTCCATCATCGCAGCGATGGATCGAAATCGTTTGATCGGTAATAAAAATCAGTTGCCCTGGCATCTGCCCGCAGACTTTGCTCATTTTAAATCAACCACCATGGGTAAACCTATTATCATGGGGCGCAAAACATTTGAGTCTATCGGCAAGCCTTTACCTGGCCGAGCCAATATTGTTTTGAGTCGAAATCCTGATATTCAATTTGAAGGCGTGACTTGTGTAAATAGTTTTGAAAATGCAGTCGCTACTGTATCTGATGCTGAAGAAATAATGATAATTGGCGGCAGTACAATCTATGAAATGTTAATGCCGAAAATTAATCGCATGTATTTAACGTATGTTGATGCGGAATTTGAAGGCGATGCCTGGTTTCCTGAATTTAATAAAAAGCAGTGGATTGAAAAAGAAAGTGTGACTCGAGCGGCAGATGAAAAAAATTCATATGCTTGTCGTTTTATTACTTTAGAAAAGTTGTAATGAACATTCGCCGAAGCACATACAAAAAATTTTTGGTTTCCGCTCTACTTTTTCTTTAAGTATTTAGCCGGTGGTTTTTGCGCACCCGGGCAATTAAGTCGAAAATATTCAAAGGGTTTTACATCTATTCGCATCGCCGTTAAAACACCCCCCCATAAACATCCAGAGTCAATCGCATAAGCATTGTTAATACTTGATACGCCGGCATGAGGTAAGGTCGACCAGTGCCCAAAAATAATGGTGTCGTGTTGAGATGCTCGGTTCGGTACTTCGTACCAGGGCAGTAAGTTTTTTGCTTGACTGCCCGGCGCACCTTTTGCGTTTAATGCTGGTTTGCCGTGTTTGTCGCAGTAACGCAACCGCGTTAGTACGTTGGTGATGAAGCGGTAGCGTGACCAGCCCGATAAATCGTCATCCCATTCCAAAGGTTTGTCACCATACATATGTTTGTAAAAATTAATATGGTTATCGCTTTGTAAAAGTTGTTCCATTTCTTTTGCTAGTTGTTGTGTTTTGCTGATGCTCCAGTCCGGATGTATGCCTGCATGAAATAAGGTGATGTTATTTACAGAGTCATGATGCAGAAGATGTTGTTGGCGTAACCAGTTGAGTAATTCAGATTTATCGTCTGCTTTTAAAATAGCATCGAAGGTATCTTTTTTTCCAGGTTGATGATGATCGTAGGCGGTGGCAAGCAAGTGTAAGTCATGATTTCCTAAAACAGAAATTGCGTTATCTTCGAGTGAACGAATGAAGCGTAAAGTTTCTAATGATTTTGGGCCGCGGTTAACCAGGTCACCACAAAACCAGAGTTGGTCGCGATCACTACGATATTTTATTTGGGATAGCAGGGCTTTTAATTCATCGTAGCATCCCTGTATGTCACCGATGGCATATGTCGCCATTGTTTTCGCCCCAACTGATAAATGTTAATTTATGATTTTCTTAACTCTATCAGTCTAAACCAGCCTTTAGCAAGTGCCGCTTCATTTTTTATTATTGTAAGCTGTGGACAGGTTTTTAAAACATCTTCAAAAACAACGTCAGTGCGTGTTGCAATGTGGCGAAGAAAAACACTAAGTAGGCGACGCGTTATTGCTAGCTGTCCGGGTTTAATAAATTTATCGAATATATAAATCTTACCGCCCGGTTTTAATACGCGGCTCGCTTCTTGTAGCGCAAGTTCCGAGTTTGGTACTACGGCAAGAATTAAATGCATGATGATAGTGTCAAAAGTATTATCCTGAAATGGTAATGTCTGACTATCAGCAATTTGAAAATCAATATTGAGTGATGGGTGTTTGGCAGCGCGTTTTTCTGCACGTTGTAACATGGCGGGAGTAATGTCGGTGCCGATATAATGTGCATCAGTTGGTAGGAGTGGAATATCTAAGCCACTGCCAATACCATTAATAAGGATTTTCTTGTCTTTTGTATCGCTTATGTTCGCAATACTTTTTTCACGGTAAAAATCGAGCGGGCCAGAAACAAGCAAATCGTAAATAGGGGCTAATAATGTGTAACTATGTTTTAGCGCCATTTTATTTTTTTCTCTTATTCCTGAGCAGTGAAAATATTAATGCAAGGTGTTCGGGGCAGCTAATTTAAATGCAGGAATGTCTGCATCAAATTTTTCTCCTGCGTCGGTAAGCATTTGGTAGCTACCTTGCATTGTACCAAAAGGTGTGCTCATAAAAGTTCCAGAAGTATACTGAAAACCTTCGCCAGGCTGTAAATGTGGCTGCTCACCAATAACTCCATCACCTTTCACTTCTTGAATTATACCGTCACCATTGGTAATAACCCAGTGACGGGTGAGTAATTTTGCCGGCGAAGAACCACTGTTATGAATGGTAACTGTGTATGAAAATACAAAATGATTATTTGCAGGGTCTGATTGTTCAGCAATATAAGCAGGTTGGACTTGTACGTCTATTTTATTCATAAAGTGCCTCTTTTGTGCTGAAGAGCATACTGATAAGTATGCTAAAAACAGGGTGATGTCTGATTGTAACATTGCGCAGGATACGAGTTTGTCTAATCGACGAAAAATTTAACCTGGACAGCTTCTGATTAATTAGCTTTCTGTTATTCTGAGTGTTCACGAAGAATTTTGAATCACTACGATATCAATAAATTGCAGAGAATTAAGGTTTTTCGGCTTCGCTAAAAATGACATTAATCAGAGGGTTTTTAGTGTTTTGTATAAATTAACGAAGTCACTGATGGATAATTCTTCCGCTCGTTGTCCAGGTGATAAGCCCGCTTGTTCAATTTGTTGTATGGAACATAAGTCTTTTAAGGTGTTTTTTAAAGTTTTTCGACGTTGAGAAAATGCTTGCCGAATCAGCTTTTCGTATTGTGTGAAATCAGTAATAATATTTTCAAACTGCGTTTTTGGTTGTAACCGTAAAATAGCAGAATCAACTTTTGGTGCAGGTTGAAATGCATACGGTGGCACTTCAAATAGAGATTGTGTCTCGCAGAAAGTTTGTAGCATAACACTGAGGCGGCCATAATTTTTAATGCCGGGCACGGCAACAATGCGATCAACCACTTCTTTTTGCAGCATAAAATGCATATCTTGTATTAAGTATCTGTATTTCAGTAAATGAAACAAAACCGGTGTTGAGATGTTGTAGGGCAAGTTGCCAACGATGCGTAGTTTTTTTCCAGAGGGATGTTGTGAATGAAAATTTTCAAAATCAAACTTTAAAACATCTTGTTGGTTAACAGTTAGTTTGTGTTTATTTGTCGCGTCAGAAAAAATACAGTTATTGATGAGTTTCGGAATGATGTCTCGATCAAGCTCAATAACATTAAGATGATTTAATCGTGATAACAAAGGTTTTGTCATCGCACCTAAACCAGGGCCAATCTCTATCATTAAATCTTCGGTCTCGGGTTGAATGCTGTCAACGATAAGATTGATGATTGATGTATCAACCAGAAAATTTTGACCGAATCGTTTTTTTGCGTGATGCTGCATGTTTAATTAAAGTTATCTTAATGTTGAGTAGTGCTTGATAGTGCAATGGCTGATTCGATTGCTTTGATGAGACTGCTATTGCTAGCGTTTCCTGTTCCAGCTAAATCCAGTGCTGTGCCGTGGTCAACAGATGTGCGTATAAAAGGTAACCCTAGCGTAATGTTAACGGCTTTACCAAAGCCGCTAAATTTTAGTACGGGCAAACCTTGGTCGTGATACATGGCAAGCACAGCGTCGGCATGTTTTAAATATTTTTCTGTAAATAAAGTATCGGCTGGTAATGGGCCAATTAAATTTAGCCCTTGTTTTTTTAGTTTTTCAATAACTGGTGTGATGATGTTTATTTCTTCATCACCAAGGTTGCCATCTTCTCCAGCGTGTGGGTTTAATCCGCAAACTAATATTTTAGGTTTTTTTATCACAGCGCGTTGTTTTAAAAAGGTATCTAAAATCATCAGCGTTTTGGTGAGTGATTCTTTAGTGATTGCTTTGCTAACATTTTTTAATGGCAAATGTGTTGTTGCTAATGCGACGCGTAAACTTTTGGTGGTTAACATCATTACTGGTGTTGCGTTTGTTTTATCAGCGAGATATTCTGTGTGCCCAGTAAAATAAAATCCAGCCTGATTTATAATGCTTTTTTGTACAGGGCCGGTAACCATAGCATCGACTTTTTTTTGCAAACACAGTTCATGTGCCAAGTCGAGCATTTGTAAAACATAGGCGCTATTGTTTTTATTTAATGTGCTAATTTCACATTGGTCGCTTAATGTCAGCGGAATGATGTTTAGTTTGTTTTTTTGATAAAACGCAGAAAGGTTGTCAGTATTGCTGTGAGTTTGTAAGTTGATATTGATGTTTAGTAAGCGAGCACGTTGCGTTATTAACTCGGGGTCTGTAATTATGTATAACTCGACATTATTTAATGTTGAGAGATTTAATGAAAGCAAGCTAAGACAAATATCAGGGCCGACTCCTGCCGGTTCACCAGAGGTGATAACAATTTTTATTTTTTTATTGGTGTCCGGCGAGGGCATGTTTAATGCCACCATAGCGGGAAAAATGATTCATGCAAAGCTCTCAATTTAGCTGTCATCATCAATAAATTCAACATAAGCCTCATCACGAATGCGACGCAACCAAAGTCGTAGTTCTTCATCAATTTTACGTTTTTTAATTGTGTTGCGCGCCTGATTTTCTTTGTTGCTTTTACTCTGGTCGTGCTGGCGGCGTTCTAGAGCTTCAAGAATATGCCAACCAAAGGGAGTTTTAAATGGTTCGGATATTTGTCCAATATCCAGGCTGTTGGCAACATCTTCAAAAGCAGGTACAAACTCTCCCGGACTGTACCAGCCTAAATCGCCACCTTTGATTTTTGTGGTGGGGTCTTCGGAATATTCACTGGCTATTTCAGCAAAGCTTTTGCCATCTTCTATTTTTTGTTTTAGTTCTAATAATATTTTACGTGCTTGCTCATTGTTAACCTCGTTACTGGTGCGAAGTAAAATATGTCTAGCATTTGTTTGTTGTACCATAACAGAATCGTTTGAGCTACTGACGAGTTGTAACAAATGAAAACCACTGGCGCTTTTAAAAGGTTTTGAAGTTTCACCTGCGTTCAAATTTTTCACAGCATCAACAAAAATTTGAGGGAGTTCATTGGCTTTTCGTTTGCCAAGGTCACCGCCTTTTAACGCGTTTCGACCATTGGAATATTTAATTGCCATGTCTTCAAATTTTGAGCCGAGGCTGATTTTTTTATAGACGCTGTCAGCTTTTTCTTTTGCTTCGCTAAGATCTTCAGGTGAAGAAGTTTCAGGTATTGCGATCAAGATATGGCGTAACTGAAAAACAATACTGGATGAACCACCGCTTTCACTTTGTTCGATGTATTGTTGTACTTCCTGGTCTGAAACATTAATTTTGCTGGCAACAAGGCGTTGCTGAAGTTGGTTGATAATAAGTTCGTTGCGTGTTTGTTCGCGAAAGCGTGTGTAACTCAGTTCTTCTTTTTCAATGTTTTCGCGGAAAGCATCAAGTGTCATTTGGTTGCCCTGTGCCATTCTTTCGAGCATGCGATTTAACATTAAGTCATCAACGGTTATACCAAACTGCTTGGCTTTCTGTAATTGGATGGTGTCACGAATCATTCTTTCCAAAACTTGTTTTGTTAGTGTTTCAGGATCAATACGTGAAAGCTGATTGAGTTCAAGTTGTTTTTTAAAATCATTAACGCGGTTATCTAACATGGTTTGTGTGATGACACCTTCGTCGACGACCACAATAATTTTATCCAGCGGTTTTAATTCCGCTAAGGCAAGGCTTGGCAAGATGTGAAATAAAAATACTGCAAAAATTGAGAGCTGAAACTTAATATTCATAATGAGTGTGTTGGTTGTCATGTAGGTAAAAAATTATTCCTGAAATGGATCGGTGTAACCATAAATGGATTGTCTTAGTGTTGTTCTGGCTTTGCTGCCGGACAAGCTGCCCAAACCTTTGAAGACGAATTGTATCAGTATTGAGTTATTATAAGCATCAATTGCAGTGCTTGTATTTTGTATGCGCCGCTGCCCTAGTAATTGTATGGACCAGCAGCAGCTGTCATAAGCGATGCCGACAATTGTGTCGATACCTTTTCGGTCTTTTAGCGAATAATTCCAGCGTGCAATGCCGCTGTAGTTTGAATTGAAAGCATAAACAAAAGAAGTGTCGGTTTGTTCAATGTCAATGGCATCACTATTTCTTACTAAGCGTTTTCGGTAGCCAATATTAAATAAGTGTTGGGCATCCGATTTGTAGTGTAAAAAATAGTTATCTTGTGATAACCGACTGTTTTCCGTGTCCCATTGTAAATTGACATTGCCTTGCCAGTTCTCCCACTTCGCACGAAATTCGCCAATCACATCGGATCGTTTTTCAGTGTCGTTAGTTGTTGTACCATTGAGTGATACTTGTCTGTCTTCAAAATAAAATATTTGACCAATGCTGGCGCGTAAAAATTCACTGCCGCTATTGGTATTTAATATTCGGCTGGTTAAAGCAAGGGTGAGTTGGTTGGCATCGCCCACGCGGTCGCCACCGATGAAACGGTTATCGCGAAACAGTTGGGAAACACTAAAATTAGGCGTGCTGGTATCAAACAAGGGTGTGTTACTCTGGTCTCTAAATGGCACGTTCAAATAATATAAACGTGGTTCTAACGTTTGTTGGAAACCATTGCCTAACGGTTTCTCAAAAAACAAACCGGCATCGATGCTACTAATGGGAAGAGTGAGGTCTTCAACAGTTTGAGATGTGCCGAGGTTTGCCGGGTTACCGTCTGTGCCGACATCATATTGTGTATGGCTGAATTTTACCGCAGGGGTTAAAAACCATGCGGCACCACTGAGCGGTAAACGCAATCCCGGGCGAACGGTGAGGCGGCTGCCGGTGAGTTTTGTTTCATCTTCGTGAGTGAAATCAACATACTCTGAATCAAATGTGAAAAAAACCGCGCTGCTGGCAATTTCTGTTTCGCCCAGAAATGTTAGCTGCGGCAAACGTTCGTACGGACGACTAGCAATGGGTGTTGTGTCATCAATGGTTTTTATATCTTGCAGCAATACTTTCATGCGCCAGTCTTGTAAATTATAATTTAAACTGGCATTGCGATATAGATGTGTTTGGCTGGTGGTGCCGAGGCTGTTTGAAAAGTCATTAAAATATTCTGAGTCAGAAATATCTTGTATGTCTGCATTGAAATATAGGTTGGATAATATTTTAGAACGCTGTTGATAGCGATACTGATAACGCTTTTCTTGTGTGATTTTATCTGTGGGTAAATAGGTGCCTTTTAGGGTGCCGCGTGTTGATTGTGTTAAGTAGCGATAGTTGCCGCCTAATTCAAGACCGCGTTTTTCCATTAGACGTGGTGTGAGTACAGCGTCATGGTTTGGTGCAATGTTCCAATACCAGGGCGCAGCGAGTTCGACACCTCGTGAAGATGAGGTGCCAAATTCTGGGAACAATAAACCACTACGACGTTTATTGCTGGTCGGAAATTCCATGTAAGGTACATACATAAACGGCACATTTTTAAAACGAATAACAACATCATCGGCAGTGCCGTATTCGTCATCGTGGTCTAGTTTGATTTCATCAGCGCTGATTAACCAGTCGGGGTCAAACAAATCACAACTAGTGATACTGGCATTATTTAAAACAGAAATATTTCGATTTTCGGCGGCATCAGTTTTTTGCGTAGCATTAACAACTTCCGCTTGTCCCTTCATATTACTTTCAGGAATAAAAAATTTAATGTTATTGAATGTTCCTTGTGTGTTGTCGCTGGTTTCTGTTTTATCCATACTAACGGTGCCGTTATCGGCATCTAAAGACATGCTTTCGGTATCAATGTGTACATTGCCAGAAAAATATATTTGATTGCTTTGTGTGTTGTAATTGGCGTGGTCGGCTTTTACGCGAATTGTATTTTGTTCGATGATGACGTTGCCGTCGAGATCGGTAGAGCCATCAGTACTGGACTCAGTAAAGTCTGCACTGATTTCTGTGTTATCAATATTTTCGCCAGTGAAGGTGCGAGGTTTCACATGTTTAGCCGCCGAACTATCGTAAGTTGGGCACAGGCTTTCAGTGGAAGAGGGCGTGTTTTTTATATGTTGAGCGGCAGATTCAGCAAACAAGTTTTGGGAAACCAATGTAAAAAGCAATATGCTGACATAGTGTGATTTTTTCACACACATAATAAGAATTCTTTTAATCGAATAAGTAAATAGCAATCTTGTATCTTACTGCGAATATGTTGATACGGGTTAGTTTACCAGTAAAAATTCAAGCAGGGCTTTTTGTGCGTGCAGGCGATTTTCGGCTTCGTCCCAAACTACGCTTTGTTCGCCGTCGATAACCTCAGCGCTTACTTCTTCGCCACGGTGTGCTGGTAAACAATGCATAAATAAAGCGTCATTATTTGCCAGTTTCATTAATTTTGTATTAACTTGAAATTGACTAAAAGCCTGTTCGCGTATTTTTTGTTCTTCTTCCTGTCCCATGCTCGCCCAAACATCGGTAACGATGAGGTCGCTGTTGCTACATGCGGCAGCCGCATCGTGTGTAATTTCGATGAAGTCGCTGGTTTCGTCGATGAATGTTTGTTGTGGTTCAAAACCTTCGGGGCATGCAATATTTAATTTGAATTCAAGTAATTTTGCAGCGTGCATATATGAATGGCACATATTATTGCCGTCACCAACCCAGGTGACAGTTTTGCCTTTGATGTCGCCGCGGTGCTCAAAATAAGCTTGCATGTCAGCCAATAATTGGCAAGGATGAACGTCATCAGTGAGCCCGTTAATGACAGGTACGGATGAATATTGTGCCAGTAATTCAGCTTTATTGTGCTCAAAGGTTCTTACCATTAAGCAGTCGGCCATGCTGGACAGTACGCGTGCGCTATCTTCGATAGGTTCGCCGCGACCGAGTTGAGTGTCGCGTGGCGATAGAAAAATTGCGTGACCACCAAATTGCGCCATACCGGCTTCAAATGAAACACGGGTGCGGGTGGATGATTTTTCAAAAATCATTGCCAGCACTTTGTTCTTTAAAGGCTCAAAAATTTCACCACGATGTTGCATGGTTTTTAATTCGATAGCGCGACTGATTAAAGTTCTGAATTCTGTAGCACTTAAATCAGTAAGGGTTAAAAAATGTCTAACGGTTTTATTTGTAGTGTTCATATTGAATGTATTTAAGCAGCCGCTTCGTTTTTTAGCGATTCCATAACCAGTTCACTTACAGTGTTAATAATGGTATCTGCCTGTTGCTTATTAATAATTAATGGCGGCAATAAACGAATCACATTGCCAGCCGTAACATTGATAAGCAATTTTTTTGCAAGCGCAAGTTTGACCAGTTCAGAACAATCTTGTTTTAAATAATCGGCTTCTAGTTCAATACCAATCATTAAACCAAGTCCACGAATTTCGCGCACGCCGTCGAGTTTTTCAAGTTTGTCTTTAAATGCGCTGAGAATGTATTCGCCCATTTCGTCAGCATTTTTTTGCAAATTTTCTGATTGAATAATATCGATAACTGTCGATGCGGTGGCACACATCAGTGGATTGCCGCCAAAGGTTGATGCATGATTGCCCGGCTGAAAAACCTCACCCGCTTTTTTATTCGCCAAACAGGCACCAATCGGTACGCCGTTGCCGAGTGCTTTTGCCAGTGTCATTACGTCCGGTTGAATGCCGTTGTGTTGAAAGGCAAACCATTTGCCAGTACGCGCCATGCCGGTTTGAATTTCGTCCAGCATTAATAACCAATTTTTCTGGTCACATATTTCACGCAGTTGATTTAAGTAATTCTGTTCAGGAATATTGATGCCACCTTCGCCCTGTATTGGCTCGACTAAAATTGCCACCACGTTATTATTGTGCTCAGCAATGTTTTTAATAGCCGCAATGTCGTTATAAGGTGCGCGAATAAATCCCTGCACCAGCGGTTCAAAACCTGCATGCACTTTGCGGTTACCGGTTGCACTTAAGGTGGCCATTGTTCTGCCGTGGAAGCTATTGTCCATAACAATAATGCTGGGGTTTTCAATATTGTTTTTGTGCCCAAACAATCGCGCAATTTTAATTGCGGCTTCATTTGCTTCTGCACCAGAGTTTGAGAAAAATACGCGGTTTAAACCAGAAACTTCGCAAAGTTGATTGGCGAGGTGTTGCTGTCTTTCAATTTGATAAAGGTTGGAGGTGTGCAGTAACTTAGCGGCCTGTTCAGAAATGGTTTTTGTTACCGCAGGGTGGGCGTGTCCTAAACCACAGACGGCAATGCCGCACAGCGCATCAAGATATTTTTGTTGGTGGTTATCCCACAGGTACGCGCCTTCACCGTGTTCAAACGTAATATCAAGCGGTGCGTAGGTTTTCATTAAGTGGTTGCTGGTGGTCATTTTTTTATTTCTATGCTGCGAGTAAATTGTATGGTTACTTTATTTGCGTAAATTTGATGTGCACAAATTTGCGCCATAAAAAGCAAAAGCGGTAGCCTTGGCCACCGCTTTAAAGGGCTGATTATACTCGGTGTTTTGTGTAAAGCAACCGTCTGGATCGGTCAATGCGGGGCGAGGTATCGCTACTGTTTTCCAGCATTTTTTGCATCAGGGGTGGCCTAAGTCTAGAAAGACACTCTTCGCCGTAAAAATGGCATAATAAGCGCCCTCTGCAAATCCATCAAAGTATGGGTAAGCCAAAGCGGACAAATCCAATGACAGACGACCAATTAAATCATTTTAACCAGCGTGGCGAAGCGCATATGGTTGATGTTGGCGAGAAAAATATTACACAGCGCCAAGCTGTGGCAGAAGGTACTATTCGGATGCAGGCAGAAACCTTGCAGCGAATTATTCAAGGCACGCATAAAAAAGGTGATGTGTTAGGTGTTGCGCGTATTGCCGGTGTGATGGCGGCAAAAAAAACTGCCGACCTGATTCCGCTATGCCACCCGTTACAATTAACACATGTCGACATTCAATTAAACGCGAATGAAAAAGAACAGAGCGTGCATTGTATTGTCGTAGTCAACACCGATGGTAAAACCGGTGTGGAAATGGAAGCGTTAACCGCTGTTCAAATTACTTTGTTGACGATTTACGATATGTGCAAAGCGATGGACAGAGGTATGCAGATGAGTAATATTGGTTTGCTGAAAAAGTCGGGTGGAAAGTCGGGTGACTGGGCGAAATGATTTACATCGTGCAAAGCACTCCAATAAATAATAATAAAAGGAAAAAATAATGGGTCGTTTAATTAAAGTTTTTTTTGTCATCGTAAGTGTGATTTTTCTGGCAGTGCTTGCTTTTGTTGCAACCTTTGATGCGAACAATTACAAGCCACAAATTATCGAGCAAGTTGAAAATGCAACGGGTCGCACATTTATAATTGAAGGTGATATTAACCTCTCTGTTTTTCCCTGGATAGGTTTAAAAGTTGAAGGTGTTTCGTTAGGCAATGAAACCGGTTTTGAAGAAAAAACGTTCGCAGCGATAAAGCAGATAGACGTCATGGTAAATGTTATGCCGCTGCTGAAAAAAGAAGTAGAAATTAATACTATTCGCTTGAATGGTTTAAATGTTTATTTGGAAATAGCAAAAAATAAAAGTAATAACTGGTCGAGTCTGTCGAAAGCTTCTGATGTTGATGAAACTGAAAAACAAAATACTGACAAGCCTATTGAGAATAATAAAGCTGTTACTTCTGGTAAAGCGCCGCCAGCAGAAGAAAGTTTCTCGCCGCTACAATCGCTAAAAGTAGAAGGGTTTGAATTTGTTGATGCCATGATTCATTACCACGACCGTAGTAGCGATACTAAAGCAACGGTTTCAGAATTAAACTTAACCACTAGCGCTATTACTTTTGACGAGCCGATCGATGTTCAATTCGGCGCACGTATTGAAAACAATCAACCGGTTATTGATGCACGCTTAAAATTAAACACACAATTAACGTTCAATAAAGATGTAACAAAATTTGATTTGCAGGATTTTATATTTACTATTACGGCAAAAGCGAATGAATTTATTTCGCAGCCAGAAGAAATTGAAATCAAATCTGATATAGCCGTTTCTATAGAAAATCAAAGTCTTGTTTTAAAAGGTCTGCAATTATCGGCACTAGGCACAACAACACTCGCGGAAATAACAGTTTCACAGTTTTTGCAAACACCGACTATTCAAGGAAGTATTGAAGTGCAAACATTTAATGCACGCCAAGTTGCAAAACGTGTTGCTATAGATTTGCCGCCCATGTCAAAGGCTGACGCATTGCAGCGCGTTGCCATTAAAACCGTAATCAAGTTAAGCGGTGAAAAATTTCAAGCGAATAAATTCAACCTCACTTTAGACGACAGCACACTAATCGGCTGGATACGTGTGCTCGATATAAGTAAGCAACAACTGCGTTATGACTTAATTTTTGATAAATTAAATATTAATGATTATATGCCGCCAGTAGTAGAGCCTGTAACAAATCAGGTTGCAACAAATAATATTGAAAGTGAAAGTGCCGCAGAAGCAAATAGAAATGCAGCTGTAGAGGCGGGTAATGAACAAATAGAATTGCCCATTGAAATGATGCGTAAGTTAGACATTGAAGGTGATTTTAAAATTGCGTCGCTAACAGCAAAAGAATATCAAATTAAAAATTTTTTAATGCGGCTAAAAGCGCACAAAGGATTAATTAATATCAAACCACTTTCATTACAAGTTCTGCAAGGGAAGGTGGATATGGGGCTTGTTATTAACGTGCAAAAAACAAAACCGTCGTATGCGATTAAATTAGATGTTAATCAAGTACAGATTGCGCCGGTCGCAAATCCCTTTCTTGTTGGTGCAATGGGAAATAAACCTTTAAAAATGAAAGGTGCTGTTAATGTGATAATGAATGTTAAAACATCAGGTGATTCAATTAATCAGCTAAAACGAGCCAGTAAAGGAAAAATTATATTTGATATGAGGCGAACCGAAGTGAACGGCTTTGATCCAGAATTTTATATGCGTTCATCGGTTACCGAATATATTGATAGTAAAGGACTTGATATGTCAAAAACGATTATGGGGAATTATAAGCCGCGTGAAGTCACCGTGTTTGATAAAATTTACAGCACAATTAATTTAGCCAAAGGTAAAGCACGTACCAATGATTTTTTAATGTCATCCAAGCGCGTGAAAGTGACTGCAAAAGGTTATGTTGATATTATGAAAAATTCGCTGGATGTTATTTCGTCTGTCAGTTTGCCGCGTGGGAAAACAGTCGTTGAAAAAATTCTAGATGATCCAATGTTTGTTCGTGTTTACGGTTTTTTTGATGCTCTGCAATATAAACTAGATACCGACCGTCTAAAAAAATCCACTACCAATGTACTAAAAAACCAGGCGAAGGAAAAGCTTAATGCTGAAAAGAAACGCTTAAAAGTAAAGCTGGATGCTGAAAAGCAGCGCATAAAAGCGAAAGTTGATGCCGAACGTCGGCGTGTGAAGGAAAAAGTTAAAAAGAAAAAGAAGAAAGAAAGGGATAAACTTAAGAAAAAATTAAAGGATAAATTTAAAGGTTTGCTTTAGATGACAGATTTTTCTGTGCGGTTACTTGACTGGTATCAGCAACACGGCCGCCATGATTTGCCCTGGCAAGATAATCGCCAGCCTGAAAAAAAAGAGAAAAAAATCCAATCGCTGTACCGCATTTGGATTTCCGAAATCATGCTACAGCAAACACAAGTTGTAACAGTGATACCGTATTTTGAAAAATTCATGCGACGCTTTCCAACAATCGCTAAATTGGCGCAAGCATCGCAGGATGAAATTTTGTTGTATTGGGCTGGTTTAGGCTATTACAGTCGTGCCAGAAATTTGTACAAAGCAGCGTTATTCATTACTGAGCAGCATAAGGGAGAATTTCCGCAGACGTATGAGGAGGTGCTGGCATTACCCGGCATCGGACCATCAACCGCCGGCGCAATTCTGGCGCAAGCGCTGGGGCAGCGCCATGCCATTCTCGACGGTAATGTGAAACGTGTGCTGGCGCGTTATCGGGCAGTGGAAGGCTGGCCGGGGCAATCAAAAATAGAAAAACAGTTGTGGCAGCTAGCAGAAAAATACACGCCTGAATCGCAGTTAGCCGACTACACGCAAGCGATAATGGATTTAGGTGCAACCGTTTGTACGCGCGCTTCAGCTAAATGTGATATTTGTCCGTTAGAAAAAAAATGTGTGGCATATCAGACAGGTCGTGTAGTCGAATTGCCTACCCGAAAACCTAAAAAAACATTGCCGGTGCGCGAAAAACGACTGTTAGTTATTCGCAACGAACAGGGCGCCTGCCTTATGGAAAAACGTCCACCAGCAGGTATTTGGGGCGGTTTATGGAGTTTGCCAGAATTGGTGATGGAACAGAGCGTTGTCGAAGGGGTAAGTGAAAATTGGCAATTAACCGTTAATAATCACAAAGATCTCCCCGCTTTTCGCCACACTTTCAGCCACTTTCACCTTGATATAACACCCTGCGAAGTCCATGTTTCGCCAGTTGTTCAGAAAATAGCTGATAGTAAGCATTTTCAATGGTGCGACGATGTAAGTAAACTGGCGCTAGCTGCGCCGGTGAGCGTCATCTTGGAAATGAAGTAAATAGGGAATAAACCAGAAATAAACGGCTGAAACATACTTCTGTAACTTGACTCAGGCGCGCCGAGTCGATTAAATACGCCTTCCTTCAAGCAGGGGCAAAATTCAGCTTGAAGAAGATCAAATGTGTAGCCACACACAGAAAATGGCCGAATAGCTCAGTTGGGTGAGCTGCGGGCAAGGAGCAGCGAACGCCAAGCACGATGTTTGGTCGGCAGGAGGCAGAATTTAGTGAAGGCATGGAGCCTGAGCGTTACCTAACGTGCTGCCATGCACAGAAAATGGCCGAATAGCTCAGTTGGTAGAGCAGCGGATTGAAAATCCGCGTGTCCCTGGTTCAATTCCAGGTTCGGCCACCATTTTTCTCTACTATTCAATAAGTTGCGGATTGTTTTTTTCAGTCTGAAAAAAGCTTCACTGATGGCGTATCTTAGCCACACCCTTGATTTTATGTAATACTACGCGCGAAATTCGGCGGATTTTCTGCCGTCAAAATGCTGTTACAGAGGTCAAGCTTTAGTGATTACAGGTGAATTAAGAAATTAAGATTGATCAGATATGGATAACGTTCCATTCAGGCGGCATTGCCAACCCACTCTCCGTCATAGAACAAATAACCTACCTGCTTTTTGCAAAACGGCTAGACGACATCCACACCGCCAAAGAAGCTCAGGCAAACATGCTGGGCGAAGCCATCGAAAACCCCATATTCGAGCCAAATCCGAAAGATGTTATCTGCGACCCCGCCTGTGGCACTTGCGGATTTTTAGTGGCAGCGGCGGAATATCTGGAAGACCACCATAAAGACATATTGATGAATGATGAGTTAAAAGAACATTTTCATCACCACATGTTTCATGGCTCAGACTTCGGCTCGTCCATGTTGCGTATCGGCGCGATGAACATGACCTTGCACGGAATCGACAATCCGTTAATTGTTGACCGCGACAGCCTCAGTCAGGATCATGCCGACCAGCGCAATGCCTATACCCTGATACTGGCAAACCCGCCATTCAAAGGCTCACTGGATTCCGATGCCGTCGCCAAAGATTTACTGCAAGTCAGCAAAACCAAAAAGACCGAACTGTTATTCATCAGTCTGTTCCTGAAACAGCTAAAACCGGGTGGTCGTTGCGCCTGCATCGTGCCGGACGGTGTGCTGTTCGGTTCATCCAAAGCGCATCAGCAATTACGCCAGACATTGGTAGAAGAGCAAAAACTCGATGCCGTAATCTCCATGCCTTCCGGTGTATTTAAACCTTATGCTGGCGTCTCCACCGCTATCCTCATCTTTACCCGTACTGACTCTGGCGGCACAGACAAAGTCTGGTTTTACGATATGCAGGCCGATGGCCTAAGTCTGGACGATAAACGCGATACCATCGAAGCCAACGATATTCCCGATATCATTGCGCAGTATCAGCTCCACAAACAGGGCAAGGGTGATTTCACCGACAAAAAAACAAAGCCTTCACCGTAGACAAGCAAGACATTGCCGACAATAAATACGACCTTTCCATCAATCGCTACAAAGAGATTGAATACGAAGAAGTGGTATACGATGCACCACTAATAATACTGGATCAGTTGGATGCTTTGGAGACGGATATTCAGAAAAATTTGAAAGAACTGCGTGCAATGCTGTAAGCATGGGAGTATGTGCCTTAAACAGGCTTTTCTATACACTTATCAGCGGATAGGGTCAATAAATGCGGAAAACTATAGTCATTTAAGTGACTCTATTAAAATAGTGCGTTACACTATTTTATCTAAACGATCTTATTGAAATAGCGGCGTTAACTAATTCAATCATTGAAGTAGAGCGATGGAACGAGAAATACAGGGTAGATACATAACAAGTTCAACAGTCGGTGAAACCGTGCAAGCCTTTTTGCCCGCGCCGCTGCCACCTGTGCCAGATATAGAGTGGACGACCGAATTGCGTCAGCAGTTTGAACAAGCACATCTTGCACTGGGTCGCCTCGACAGTATTTCCAGCTTGCTGCCAGATACCAGCTTGTTTTTGTACATGTATGTGCGTAAAGAAGCCGTGTTGTCATCCATGATAGAAGGCACACAGTCGTCACTGTCTGATTTGCTGATGTACGAAATAGAGCAACAGTCAGGTGTGCCAGTCGATGATGTGCAGGAAGTGAGTAACTATGTTGCTGCACTTAATCATGGTATCAAACGAATGCAGGATGGCTTTCCGCTGTCAGTACGCTTAATCAAAGAACTGCATAAAATACTATTGTCTGGTGCAAGAGGCAGCAATAAACAACCCGGAGAAATTCGCCAAAGCCAGAACTGGATAGGCGGAACACGCCCCGGCAATGCTGTATTTGTACCACCGCCTGCCGAAGAACTGGCAGAAGCATTATCAATGCTGGAAAAATTCATACACAACCAGCCAGTAAAAACATCTACCGTGCAAAAAGCCGCACTGGTGCACGTGCAATTTGAAACCTTGCATCCGTTTCTGGACGGTAATGGCAGACTAGGTCGTTTATTGATGACATTAATACTGGTTGCCGATGGCGTATTACAGCAACCGCTGTTGTACCTCAGCTTATATTTCAAACTTCACCGACAGCATTATTATGATTTGTTAAACAGGGTAAGGCTAAAAGGTGACTGGGAAAGCTGGCTTAGTTTTTTTGCGGAAGCCATCGAATACACAGCAAACGAAGCAGTCGAAACCGCAAAACAACTAATGGCACTGGCAGAAAAAAATACCCAACAATTGCAAGCGCAGGGTAGATTCAGCAACACCCTGTTAAAAATACATCAGGCATTATTACATCGACCTATCACCACAGCAGCCTGGCTGGAAAAATATATAGGACTCGCCCCGGCAACCGTGCGCACCGGCTTAAAAAAGCTGGAAGCGTTAAGCATAATAGAAGAACTAACAGGCAAACAGCGCGACCGCATCTATGCCTATCATCATTACATCGCTATATTAAACAAAGGCAATGAGCTACCGGAATGATTAGGCGTGAATTTTTTGAAGAAAGAGAAAACAAAATGGATGAATACCGGGAAAAAAGGTATTTGCCATTGGACGAAGCTTTTCAGCAAAGTAATATCAGCGCACAGCAGTTACTCGATGCAGGATTATTACAGATGAAAACTATACAAAGTACCGCCGACCTGCTGGATTATCATGTGATTGAAAAAGGCAAAAGCTGTTTAAAAGAATTGCAGGCGATGTTGTAATGGCTTTATTGGGTGAATTGGTTGATATTACAGGTGGTGGAACGCCTGGTAGAAAAATCGCTGAATATTGGAATGGTGAAATTCCATGGGCAACGGTCAAAGACTTTAAAAGTGTTGAGTTAAAGGCGGCATTAGAGAGTATCACCGAAGAGGGTTTAAATAAGTCAGCGTCAAACCTTATTCCGGCGGGATCAATAATTGTTCCTACTCGTATGGCGGTTGGTAAGGCAGCGATCAATACAGTTGAAATGGCGATTAATCAGGATTTGAAGGCATTAATAATTAAAGACAAGAAGAAAGTTGATCGTGATTATTTGTTTCGCTCAATTTTAAGTAAATCCAGTTACTTAGAAAGAAGGGGTAAAGGTGCGACCGTAAAAGGTATTACATTAGATGTTTTGAGAGAAATGGAACTCCCACTCCCACCCCCACCCCTAAAAGAACAAAAACGCATTGCCGCGATTCTGGACAAGGCCGATGCCATACGCCGTAAAAGCCAGCAAGCCATCGACCTCACCGATCAACTCCTCCGCTCTGTCTTTCTGGATATGTTTGGTGATCCGGTGACGACTCCAAAGGATTGGGATGTAACAGTTTTCGGCGATCTAATTGATGTTCTTACTGACTACCATGCAAATGGAAGTTACAAAATTCTTAAAAAGCACGTTGCTTTAAAAAACACAAAAAATTATGCCTTGATGGTTAGAACGACAGACCTTGAGTCAGAAAACTTCACTGACAATGTTAAGTGGATAAATGAAAGTGCATACACGTTTCTTAAAAAGACAAAAGTTTATGGTGGCGAGCTACTTGTAAATAAAATAGGAAGTGCTGGCGCAGTGTATTTAATGCCCCATTTGGATACTCCAGTGTCATTGGCTATGAATCAATTTATGATTAGATGCAATGAAAAGTGTAATAATATTTTTGCATATCACTATTTAAAAACAGAACATGCTGATAGGAAAATAAAAGAAAGAGTTCAGGGGGCAGTAACAAAAACCATTACCAAAGATGCAATGAGATCAATACAGTTTATTAACCCTCCGATTGATTTGCAGAATAAGTTTGTTGGTGTGGTTGCAAAAATTGAAAATGATTTAGCTGATAAATTAAATAACAATAAGTTGGATGATTTGTTTAATTCTTTAGCCCAGCAAGCCTTCAACGGCGCACTAAGCAAACAAACCAAAGCGGCATAAAAGGATTTATAAGCATGGATAAACCCGATAACCCCTCCCAATTCATCATTTACCAAACCGAAGACGGTGAAACCAAGCTGGATGTACGCTTTCAGGATGAAACGGTCTGGTTAACGCAGGCTTTATTGGCGGAATTGTTTTCCAGCAGTAAACAAAACATTAGCCAGCATCTAAAAAATATATTTGAAGAACAGGAGCTTAGCGAAAACTCAGTTGTAAAGGATTTCTTTACAACTGCCGCTGATGGTAAACAATACCGTTCTAAACACTACAATCTGGATGCCATTATCTCAGTAGGCTATCGGGTTAAATCCCACACCGCCACCCGCTTCCGCCAGTGGGCGACGCAGCAATTACGTGAATACATTGTAAAAGGGTTTGTGCTGGATGATGAGCGTCTGAAAAACCCGGATCAGCCGTTTGATTATTTTGAAGAGCTGACCCGCCGTATTCAGGATATTCGCACCAGCGAAAAACGTTTTTACCAGAAAATCACTGATATTTATGCCACCAGTGTGGATTATGACCCGACTCAGGAAGGTAGCATCGAATTTTTTAAAACCGTGCAAAACAAGGTGCATTGGGCGATTACCGGCAAAACCGCGGCGGAAATCATTCATGACAGGGTTGGTTCTGACAAAACCAATATGGGTTTAACCAACTGGCGTGGCAGTAAAGTGCGTAAGCAAGATGTGGTGAATGCAAAAAACTACCTCAAACAAGGTGAATTACTGGCTTTAAATAATTTGGTGGAACAATACCTTATATTTGCCGAAGGGCAGGCAATGCGTCGTGTTGCAATGAGTATGGCTGACTGGATAAAAAAACTGGATGGTTTTTTAACCTTGAATGACAGAAATATTCTTGACCATGCGGGTAAGGTATCGCATCAGTTAGCTAAACGGTTGGCAGAACAAGAATATGATAAATTTAACCAGCAGCGTTTAGCTGATAATGCAAAAAAATCTGATATGGAAGATTTAGAGAAATTAACCAAATTGGCTGATGAAGTAGGAAAAAGTAAAAAATAAAACAGGGCAACTTGTAAGGTTTGCTTACAGGTTCACTTGAAGCGTTAAGCGGTGAAAATAAGAAAAGGATAAGCATGGGGAAGAATAGCAATTTTTTATTTTTAAAAGAACACTGGGCTTTTCTATTGCAAGATGCCCAGCAGGTAGAAAGTTATGCCTTGCGTGATCCCGCGCCGCTTCCATCTATGCTCGCCGCACACTGGAAATCGCTCTTAAATGGTTATTCACCAATGATACGGCTTTAAAAGCCCCCCTATGATTGTACTGGTCAAGCCCAACCGGACACTTTTTTTAGAGAGCTTTCATAGTTAATTGGTGATTGATCACCATTCGCAGTATGCAGCCTCTCAAGATTGTAATACCTCATGTAAGCCGCTACATCTTTTTTCATATGCTCACGTGTTGGTTGAGCAATTTTAAATATCC
>UOFD01000019.1_pt1 | contig 23218 bp, 16 predicted proteins | sample 1990101 | NCBI WGS metagenome assembly UOFD01 (sample SAMEA4728526, study PRJEB27164) | hydrothermal vent metagenome | biome: marine basaltic hydrothermal vent biome; feature: marine hydrothermal vent; material: mineral | place: Pacific Ocean | collected 2011-06-14/2011-07-23 | depth 1741 m | reverse complement strand
ATTGGTGGCGTAATTATTAAAGCCGGTGACACTATTATAGACGCGTCGATGAAATCGCAGCTGGATTCGCTAGCGCTTTCATTGGCACGATAAGAGGCAATACAATGCAACTCAATCCATCAGAAATCAGTGAACTGATTAAATCACGCATCGAGAACTTCGATGAGAAAGTCGAAGCGCGTACCGAAGGTACTATCGTTAGCTTAATGGACGGTATCATTCGAATTCATGGCTTAGCCGATGCAATGCAGGGCGAGATGATCGAACTGCCAGGCGATACATTTGCTCTGGCGTTAAACCTTGAGCGCGACTCAGTCGGCGCAGTGGTGTTAGGTAGCTACGGCCATTTGGTTGAAGGCGATACTGCTAAATGTACCGGTCGTATTTTAGAAGTGCCTATTGGCGAAGCGATGTTAGGCCGCGTTGTTGACGCACTAGGTGTGCCAATCGACGGTAAAGGTCCGATTAATGCAGAGTTAACTGCGCCGATAGAAAAGATTGCACCGGGCGTTATTGAACGTAAGTCAGTTGATCAGCCAGTACAGACTGGGTTGAAAGCGATTGACGCAATGGTTCCTGTTGGTCGTGGTCAGCGTGAGTTAATTATTGGCGATCGCCAGACGGGTAAAACAGCCGTTGCAATCGACGCCATTATCAACCAGACAAACACAGGTGTTAAATGTATCTACGTTGCTATCGGTCAGAAAGCTTCAACGGTTGCTAACATCGTTCGTAAATTAGAAGAGCATGGCGCGATGGCGCACACCATTATTGTTGCGGCTAACGCATCAGAGTCTGCGGCGATGCAGTACCTTGCGCCATATTCTGGCTGTACCATGGGCGAATATTTCCGTGACCGCGGCCAAGACGGTTTGATTGTTTATGATGATTTAACTAAGCAGGCCTGGGCGTATCGTCAGGTTTCATTGTTGTTACGTCGTCCGCCGGGTCGTGAAGCGTATCCGGGTGATGTATTCTATTTACACTCACGTTTATTAGAGCGTGCATCACGTGTTAATGCAGAATACGTAGAAGCGTTTACCAATGGTGAAGTAAAAGGTAAAACCGGTTCTTTAACTGCGTTACCAATTATTGAAACACAAGACGGTGACGTATCGGCTTTTGTACCAACCAACGTAATTTCGATTACTGATGGTCAGATTTTCCTTGAGTCGGATTTGTTTAACGCTGGTATTCGCCCTGCGATCAATGCGGGTCTTTCGGTATCACGTGTAGGTGGTGCAGCGCAAACAACCATCATTAAAAAATTAGGCGGTGGTATTCGTTTAGCGCTTGCCCAATATCGTGAACTTGCGGCTTTCGCACAGTTTGCTTCTGACCTTGATGATGCAACTCGCGCTCAGTTAGCGTTAGGTGAGCGGGTAATGGAATTAATGAAACAAGCGCAGTACTCACCATTGTCTGTTGCTGACATGGCATTTTCATTACTTGCAGCTAACGAAGATTTCTTGAACGATGTTGATGTGAATAAAGTCGTTGATTATGAAACTGCCATGATTGCTCACATGAAGAGTAATCAGGCAGACCTTATCGCGCAAATTAATGAGTCCGGTGATTTCAATGATGGCATCAAAGTATCAATGATAGCTGCGTTAGAAGACTTTAAAGCGAACGGTGTTTACTAAGGTAAAAGACTAAAAGCGGTTAGTCCGCAAATAACGCAAAAAAAGCTTTTATTGTGTTTTTACATTTGCGTCTTTTGCGTTCTTCGCGGATAAAAAGTTTTTGACTTTAAATTACAGAGATCTAACTAGAGAATAAATAATGGCAGGCGCAAAAGAAATACGCACCAAGATCAAAAGTGTACAAAATACACAAAAGATCACCAAAGCAATGGAAATGGTTGCAGCCAGTAAAATGCGTAAAGCACAGGAACGTATGCGTGCTTCGCGCCCGTATGCAAAAAAAATGCAAGACGTGTTAAGTCACTTAGCGCAAGCGCATTGCGAATACAAACACCCTTACCTGCAAGATCGTGAAGAAGTTAAACGTGTGGGTTACATCGTGGTTGCGACTGATCGTGGCTTATGCGGCGGTTTAAATACCAACCTGTTTAAAGCGGCTGTTAATGATATGTCCGACTGGCATGATAAAAGTGTAGAGATAGACATCTGCACCGTCGGTAAAAAGTCAGCATCATTTTTTTCGCGTTTCAAGGGTAATATCGTTTCACAGATAGCAGACCTGGGCGACCAACCTTCACATGAAGCGCTTATCGGTGCCGTTAAAGTGATGCTAGATGCTTATGATGAAGGCAAGATTGATCGCTTGTTTTTGGTGAGCAACGAATTTGTTAATACCATGACACAAACACCAAACGTGCAGCAGTTAATTCCTGCCACGGGTGAAGTTGATAAAGAACTAGATCATCACTGGGATTACATCTACGAGCCAGATACAAAACCAATCATTGATGCATTGATGATGCGTTTTATCGAATCACAAGTTTATAAAGGTGTTATTGAAAACATCGCCTGTGAAATGTCAGCACGAATGATTGCAATGAAAAGTGCAACCGATAATGCTTCGGACATCATTAAAGAATTACAAACGATTTATAACAAAGCAAGACAAGCATCGATTACGCAGGAAATTTCTGAGATTGTTGCCGGCGCTGCTGCAGTCTCATAGTTTTTTGACTGCAAAGACAAATCACAAAGAATTTAACAATATATTAATACGTAAGTATTTACGAGGATAACAACCATGAGCACTGGAAACGTAGTAGAGATTATCGGCGCGGTCATCGACGTCGAATTTCCACGGGACTCCATTCCTAAAGTTTACGACGCACTAAAACTGGATGAAACTGGTTTGACGATGGAAGTGCAAGCGCAATTAGGTGATGGTGTTGTACGTGCGATTGCAATGGGCGCAACAGAAGGTCTGCGCCGTGGTATGGAAGTTAAAAATACCGGTGATGCTATTCGCGTACCTGTCGGTCCGAAAACATTAGGCCGCATCATGGATGTATTAGGTAACCCGATTGATAACCAGGGTGACATCGGTCATGACGACACCATGCCTATCCATCGTAAACCACCAAAGTTTGAAGAGCAGTCTTCAGCCACAGAGATTCTGGAAACCGGTATTAAAGTAATCGACCTGGTTATGCCAATTGCAAAAGGCGGCAAGATTGGTTTGTTCGGTGGTGCGGGTGTTGGTAAAACCGTAACGCTGATGGAATTGATTCGTAATATCGCAGTTGAGCACAGCGGCTTCTCAGTATTTGCTGGCGTTGGTGAGCGTACTCGTGAAGGTAACGATTTCTACTACGAAATGCAGGAAGGCGGCGTACTCGATAAAGTCGCACTGGTTTATGGTCAGATGAATGAGCCTCCCGGTAATCGTCTTCGTGTTGCCTTAACTGGTTTGACTATGGCGGAATATTTCCGTGATCAAGGCAGTGATGTATTGATGTTTGTTGATAACATTTACCGCTACACATTGGCGGGAACAGAAGTATCAGCACTGTTAGGTCGTATGCCTTCAGCGGTGGGTTACCAGCCAACACTTGCGGAAGAAATGGGTGTATTGCAAGAGCGCATTACTTCAACAAAAACGGGTTCGATCACATCATTTCAGGCAGTATATGTACCGGCGGATGATTTGACTGACCCCTCTCCAGCAACCACATTCGCTCACTTAGATGCGACTTTAGTATTGTCACGCCAAGTAGCTGAACTGGGTATTTATCCTGCGGTGGATCCTTTGGATTCTAGCTCACGTATTCTTGACCCACTAGTCATTGGTACGGAGCATTACGATATTGCCCGTGGCGTACAAGGTTTGTTGCAACGTTATAAAGAACTAAAAGATATTATTGCAATTTTGGGTATGGACGAATTATCCGATGATGATAAACAAGCCGTTGCCCGCGCGCGTAAGATTCAACGTTTCTTGTCACAACCATTTTTCGTTGCAGAGATCTTTACCGGTTCGCCTGGTAAGTACGTTTCATTGAAAGATACCTTGTCTGCATTTAAAGCAATTCTTAATGGCGACCATGATGATTTACCAGAGCAAGCTTTCTACATGGTTGGCGGTATCGAAGAAGCTGTCGAAAAAGCTAAAACTTTGTAACAGACGAGTTAAGAAAGAGCGTTAATTATGGCAATGACCATGCATATTAATATTGTAAGTGCGGAAGCAGAAATTTTTTCCGACACGGTAACAGAGGTGTACGCACCTGCTGAAGCTGGTGAAGTCGGCATTATGCCGCGCCATACACAAATGTTAACAACCCTGAAACCGGGCGTTGTTCGTGTTGTGCTGCAAGGCGGTGAAGAGCAAAGTTTCTTTGTCAGTGGAGGCATTCTTGAGGTGCAGCCACATGTGGTTACGGTATTATCTGATACCGCATTGCGCGCAGCAGACATTGATGAGTCAGCGGCATTAGAAGCAAAAACGCGTGCAGAAGCAGCAATGAAAGATAAAGCGTCTGATATGGACTATGCCAAAGCTAAAACCGAGTTACTTGAAGCGGTTGCACAAATAGAAGCTTTGAAAAAAGTCCGTAAGAAAAAATAAAGCATATAGCTAATCAATTTTTGCTAACGTTTAAAACAAAAAAGGCTGTGCTGTAATAAGTGCAGCTTTTTTATTTGTGTTATGTGAAAAATTTTCTATAGAAATAATTTAAGAGATACAGGAATATAAAAATGAATCTTTCAGTTATTATTTTAGCCGCCGGTGCCGGTACACGCATGTGCTCGCTAAAGCCAAAAGTTTTACATGAGCTTGCCGGCATTCCAATGGTAGAGCATGTCTATAACACTAGCAAAACACTTGGCGCAAAACAGATTCAACTTGTTTATGGGCACGGTGGTGATTTATTAAAAGAGCAGTGCGCACATTTTGATGTTGAATGGTCGCAACAAACTGAGCAACTTGGCACCGCACACGCTGTGCAACAAGCAAGCCCTAAAGTTGATAGCGATGATATTGCGCTAATTTTATACGGTGATGTGCCATTAATTAAAGCAAAAACATTAAAGGCACTGGTTAGTAAAGTCAGTGAAAATAATGTTGCTTTGTTAACGGTTAGTCTTGATGAGCCAACAGGTTATGGACGCATTGTTCGCGATAAAAAAAATAAAAAAGTCAGCGCGATTGTTGAACATAAAGATGCTTCTGATGAAATAAAAAAAATCAAAGAAGTGAATACAGGCATTCTTGCATTAAAAGCAGGTTACCTTGATGAATGCTTAAATAAAATTGATAATAACAATGCACAGGGCGAATATTATTTAACGGACATTATTGCCATGGCAGTTAATGATGGCAACGAAATATTAACCACGCAAGCAGAACATAGTTATGAAGTTGAAGGCATTAATGATAGAAAGCAATTGGCGCGTATAGAAAGAATTTTTCAACGCGGTATTGCCGAAGAATTATTAATCGGTGGTGTTGGCCTTGCCGATCCAGATAGAATTGATGTGCGCGGTGAATTAAATGCCGGTAATGATAGTTTTATTGATATTAACTGCATTTTTGAAGGTGAAGTGAATCTTGGCACAGGCGTGACGATTGGTGCGGGCTGTGTAATTAAAAATAGTACGATTACTTGCGATTGTATTATAAAACCTTTCTCTATTATTGAAGATGCTTTTGTTGAAAAAGGTGCAGAGGTTGGTCCTTTTGCACGCTTGCGACCGGGTACACGGTTAAAGCAAAAAGCGCGTGTTGGTAATTTTGTTGAAATAAAAAATAGCGAACTGGGCGAAAACAGTAAAGCTAGTCATCTAAGCTACTTAGGTGATAGTAAGATTGGTAAAAATGTAAATATAGGCGCAGGGACTATTACCTGTAACTATGATGGTGCAAATAAACACCAAACAGTTATCAAGGACGGTGCTTTTATTGGTTCCGATACGCAGCTAATTGCACCGGTAACGGTTGGTAAAAATGCGACCATTGGTGCCGGTTCAACTATTACAAAAGACACTCAAGATGATAGTTTAACTTTGAGCCGATCCCAACAAAAAACGATTCCAGATTGGAAGCGAGCAGAAAAAGATAGTTAACAAAGGGTGCCTTAGATTTTACTAAGCAAAAAAATATGGATTTTCAGCTATGTTGAGCTATCCTTAAGTAAACAGAATAAATAAACCGTGAAAATAAATGTGCAGAAACTTTTTATTGTTGGAAGGGAGCATGTTTATGAAATACAATAAAAATTTAATCTTAGTGTTTTTAAGTGCTATATTAATAGCACCTTTTGCTTTGCAGGCCGCTGATATAAGTCAAAGCAGTAGTATTGTGAAGTTCCAGCATAAGCTAGCGTCCAAAGGAAACCCTCAAGCACAGTATAGACTCGCCTACATGTTTGAAAATGGCGATGGCACTAAAATCGACCTGAAAAAAGCAAAATACTGGTATGACCTTGCCGCACAATCCGGCTTAAAAGCAGCGCAGCAACGAAAAACATATCTTAAAGTAAAGCAAAAAGGGTTTGATGCTGCGGTACATGCAGACTGGTTAGCCGGTATAAAAACAGATGCTGAAGCGAATAAGCCTGATGCCATATTATTGCAAGCACAAATTTATTATGAAGGTATCGGTACTAAAAAAGATTTAAATAAATCACTGGAATTGTATTACCGTGTAAGTGTTTTGGGTGAGGCTGATGTAGAAGAAGAAATAGCCATAATAGACAAAGAAATAGCCGCTAAAAAGAGGGTGTCGCGCGTAAATCGTCGGGCATCTACTGCAGAAAAGAAAACGGTACCTACGCCCGGAGTAGCGCAGAAATCAGAGCCATTAATAAAGGATGGTTCTAAAAAAAGGAAAATAAATCCGGTGAAATCAAGTTCGTCCAACCCTGCCCAGTCTAAGCCCCCTCAAACTAAGCTCCCTCAAACCAAATCCGTAAAATCAACAGAGCTTAGTCAAGCAGAAAAAATTAAACGTTACGAAAAAGCTCGAGAGAAATTGCTGAAAGAGCAGGCGCTTATTGATGAGCTACAAAATAAAATGTCGGGTGGTAATGGCGGTGAAATTGACGACGAAATTTAGCTAAATTTATACCAAGAGTTTTCTAAAAAATCTTATCTGAAGGGATTTAGATAAGATTATTTTGTGCGTAATTGTAAATAGAATAAATATTCGCACCAAAATGAAGCGAGCTGCCTAGTATCCTGTTGATTTTACAGTATATTAGGATAATTTGTACCGATAATATAGCTGTAAATTTATTGGCTATATTGTTGCTAAATCACTAAAATTAGCCTCCCGCAATATATTGTTGCTGCCGAGGTTTTTATTTTGGTCACTGTTATGAATTCACCTGAAAACTACTCTTTTCCAGAAAGAAGATCTATTGATAAGCGCCAAACTGCATTACAACATATTTGTTTGCAGCTAGCTTCTTTAGGCCATCGTTGCCAGCTAAGTTCTGATAGAGGCTATCTTGCGGTTGCTGACAGTCTGCTAAAAAATTATTCTGCGCAACGTCAACTACTCGCAGAGTACCGTTGCCCTGCCGACCAGCGGATACAGAATTTCTTGAATGATTATTTACAGAAAAATGGCGTAGATGCAGAGATTAAATTGCCTGGTGAAACATTTAACTTAAATGAAGCCGGCATTGCCCGTGAATTATCATTGCCGTTTGATCGCAATACTTATAAATCCGAACTGGTCGAATCGTATCGTTTAATACAGGGTGTTTTGCACAACCCTAAAAATGACCGTCGTACGACTTCGGGCGTTTTCCATATTGTAGAAGGTGGCTTGCCGGTACCCGCGGATAAAAAAGCCGTGCCGGTTGATGTCTACGCTAATCTATTGCAAGTTGCCTTGGATCCACCAACAGAATTACTAAGCTTACCTATTGCTAGCGAGCAAATCGAACCTGTGGACATGTGGGTTTCATTATTACTGCGACCAGTCGTGCGCCCAGAGGTTGAAGGTGTGCTGCCTGAGAAAAGTTTGGAGACCCGATTTTTTGCACCGGGCACATTAGTTTCTAATTTAGATTTTGTAGAAAGTATTTTTGGTAACGGTGGCGATCCATTTTTATCTGAAAATGATGCCGCTTTGGATATTGACCACTGGACTGGGCATAGTGGTTGCGTCATTCTGGCACCACATTTAACCAAGCTAAGTAAAAAAATTCTTGGGCTCCCACACTACGATGATGCCACAAAGCGTCAGCGTGAAGACGGTATGTGCTGGAAAAAAGACGATGAACTTTATAACGATGGTGGTGCATTTAAAGTTGTATGTCGTGATATGAAAGGTGTCATTGTTACGATCATTGCTGACAATTATTTTGGTTACAGTAAAAAAGAAATAAAATCACAAATAAGCTATTCAGCTAATTTATTTGGCGGCGCAGAAGAAGAACATTCCGGCGGTGCAATTGCTTTTCCAAGATTTAATTTAGGTAATTATTATTTACCAAAAGTTGATGATGAAATGAGCAGCCATACCTTCACGCGCTTATGTAAACAGCTAGATGGTGGCATTACAGTTAAGGTTGAAGGTTATGCGCATGATAATGTTTATCCAGATATTATTTATATTCCCGAAGATGCACACATTGATATGCAACAACAAGTTATCAGTTGGGATAAGGCGGGCATTAAACAAAAACTAAAATTACTGGTAAAACACACGTATGTTTACCCCAGTGGTTTTAAAGTACATATGCAAAAGCATCCACAAGCACCAAGCTGGCGTTTGATTGGTACTTTGGGTGAAGGTACTTTCTGCCACAAGCCAAGTACCGTTTCAGGTGGAGGGAAATCAGAAATTTCAAAATCAATTCAAGACTCGATGATTTCGGGCCCTGTGTTTATTGGTGATTTTGAAGAGAATATGAGTCAGGTAGAAAGCATCATTAATTATAATTACTCAACGCGGCGAAGTGATAGCTCAAAAAATGATAACCGCGGCGTGCTGAATGCCGAACGTAGCTTAGGTTCAGTTATACGTTTATTAACACCGTCGGCTGAGATTTATACGGAAGAATATAATCAATGGTTAGAAAATATTCCGCAGCATATTCTAGCGCTGGTTTATATGATTAAACGTTTTTATAAACCGCAGTGGGGGAAAAATTGGCGAAAGCATTTTTCCGTCGATGAAGTTAATGGTTACCCAGGCCACGAATTAAAATTTGATGGTCGCAAATTAATTACTAGTTATTTGCGTGTTGGTGTGCGCAGTGATGGTACTTGGCGAATATATAAATTGCGCCAGGATTTTGTCGCTGCCACAAAAGTACAAACAGAAGATGATATAACGGCTTCAACTGTAGTGCCAGTAAGTTATGTAGAAGGGAAGTTAAATAAACGTTATAAAAATCCGAGTGTTAAGCTGGTAAAAAATTGCGAGAATCGTCTATTCCAGCGTCCGGACGATGCTATTAACCGTGGTTTTGATACGCAAACAGAATCTGATTTAGCTGAAGAAGATAATTTTATTTCAAATTTTGAACCGCTGAATTCAAGTGATGCAAAAGAACTGGTAGAAGACGCAATTCATTTTCAGGATTATTCAGAACCGATGCGCGCATTAATTTGTGATGCAGCAGACACGGGGGAATATTTTGTATCCTCTGCACACCCTCGCATGGTAAATGGTGAGCCAAGTAAAAATGTTCGCTACCTGCAAAAACGACCTGACCTAGCGAACCCGCGGAACTTGTATTTGGCGCAGGCTGGCACCCGTTTATCACGAAGTTTATCGTTGGAGCAGCCAGTATATTTTCCGGTAAACGCTGTGTTACAAGGGCGTAGAAACAACCCTGAAGATAAAGCTGCGGGTATCCGGCCACTGGCTGTTTACAACCCAATTCACTATCAAGAATTGCCAGAATTATTTATGGATTTGGTGTGTAGTCTAACCGGAAAGTCACCGTCAACAACAGGTGCGGGAACAGAAGGGGCTTTAACAAAAGGGCCGTTTAATGCACTTTCAACCACCGCAGATTTAAATAATGCGCTGGTTTCATTTATTCTGTGTGACTATGCGGGCTATTCCTCGGCAGCAGGTTACATCGGTACAAGTCGCCGTGTTGATCATGACATCAGTATGTTGATTCCGGAAATTTGGTGTCGTTTGCCGATTAAACATCGCGATCCAAAATATCTAATTGAAAACGGTCATCTGGAAAAAATTAATGATTTTGAACACGAAGGCAGGACGATTCCTGCAAGCCGCTTAGGTTACCGTATTACAGAAAAATTTGTTCACACATTTTTTGGAAAAGTGTTTGATAGCCCGACTATTGTTTTTGATGAAGAAATGCTCCGCCCAGAAACACAGGGATTAGATGCTTATGTTGATGGTATTAATAATATTGTTGAAGCACAGCAAAAAGTGGCAAGAGCATACATGGAAGATGGTTCGATAGATGATGCCTGTCCACCATTACAGGCTGTTTTGTGCATAATGGCAGAGGGTCAATATCAGGGTAAAAAAATAGATGCCCCGGCTATTCGCGAAATGTTTACTCTTGATTATTTACTGAAAAGTGACTGGTATAAGCAACGCTTAATTATTAAGCAGCAACGAGATGCCGCGTTATGGCAAATGAACCAAAATTATATTGAGCAAAAAATGGATGAAACCAATGAGTCGGTGACCGACTTATGGGCAAACCTGCAGGATCAGTTAGAAAAAGCTGAGCAAATGCTGGAATGGGTTAACAGTGATAGTTACCTTGGGCAGTTACAGGGAACCCTGGGTGCAGACTGGATACATAAAGGTGCTTAAAGAACCAACTAAAACCACCTCAACTTCAAACCTTAAGCACCAAAAATAAATCCCGTCTCGTTTACGGTATAGTAAACGAGACGGGATTTAAAGTGTCTTGACTCAGAAGCTAATTAGCAAGTCAGATGCGTTAAGGGCGATTTCCAAATGAAGCAATTAGTTTTCTGCCTAATCTAAGGAAATGTAGTGGTTGTGATATTTTTAAAATTTTGTTGACCCATAATTATCCAGCGAGGCGTTGCAGATCCAGTACCAGCAACATTCATATGTGGGTGTCTGGACTTTATCTGTTGAAGAATTTCTTCCTGCGCAGAGTCAACGTCTACAATAAAAATGTGTTTTCCATTTTTTAAATCTTCCTGAAAGCGACGAAAGTCTTTGTGTGGTGTTTGGATACCATAAAAACCACCGCTCCAAGTTATAAAGCCAAACATGACAATAGCAAGAAAATAAAAGGGCATCCAAGTGTAAGTTTCAGGCAGGTTTGTCACATAGCCAACACTAATAACGAACATTGCAGCAATAGCTCCAATCATCAATCCAGCAAGTGTGCCACGAACAATATCTTGTTTAAATATCGCCTCAATATTATGTAGGTGTTTGTGGTTGGCAACACCAGCATCATTGTTGCTCAATACATGGATTTGAGGCCTGCTGATACCCTTTTGTTCAAGTTCTTCTTCAATGCGTTCAAGATCATCGAGATCATCACTTATAAAATAATGTCTTTTCATAGCGTTTCTCCTAAGTATCTAGTTAAACAGTCGGTTACAGTAGTTTAGGTGGGAAAATTTTAGTTAAGTTCATTGAAATAAAGGTATTCGAATAAATAATAACTAATTGATTAATATAGATATTATTAGGATTCCGGTACAGATACAAAGTTAAACGTCAAAAATAAGCGCTCAGAAAAGCCTGCTGTAACATTATTTAAAGGTAGAACTTTTTGCGCTGCAAGTAATTAATAGAGGTGCTCTAAAGCAAGAGTGAATGTTTTTTGTCTGAACTTGTCATATGGTGTACGTATTATCAGTGCTGTCCCGTTAACTTTTAATATAGTTAGCACAAGTCATTGTTATGTTGACAGTAAATCATATAATTATAATCCGAGACATGAATTGCCAACTGTTGCTATGACACGCTATAAACACATCCATGTGCGCTCGGATGCCGCGTCCATGCGGCATACGGTCACAGCAACAGCTAGCAATTCATGTCTCTCATCGTTAACGGGACAGCAGTGATTACATCTAGTGAATAGGGCAGTCACTGCGACCAAATTCTGCAGCAAATGCCGCTGAATCAACACCATCAACATCACCATCAAGATCAAAATCACCCTCACATATTGTGCCGGTTAAGCAGCTGGTAACACCAAAATCAGCACTGAAGGTTGCCGCATCGACACCATCGATGTCGCCGTCATTATCAAAGTCTGCGATACAGTCGGAAGGGCAAGCATCACCCGTGCCGTCGCCATCAGCATCTGCCTGATCGTTATTTGCAATAGATGGGCAGTTGTCGTTTTGATCTAGTACTAAATCATTATCACGGTCGACAGCCATACGCACCGCAGTTCCCACTGGCACGGCGGTGAATGTCAGTTCTTGACCGGCAGTTTGTGCTAGTTGCAATAACTGTGTTTCAGATAATGGATTCTCAAAGGCATCATCACTTTGGTAAGTACTGTCAACCTGACGGAGCCAACCGCGTTGCACGTTATTAATGCGCCCCTTTACAACCACTTCATTATTGTCGACATCCATTTGTGATGTTATTAACTGTATGCGTGGTAAAACCGCTGTCGCATTAATACTGCTTAAGGTTATTTGTTGTCCAACTATAGGCCTTAAGTTGCTATCACTCGCATGCATAAATTGCTCAATGTCACGTCTGTCTTGTATCGTCGTACCAAAAACTTGAGCATTATGAAAATTATCCATGGTATCGAGGCTACCATCATGGGTAAATCCATAGCCACGTACTTGATCACCTTGATGCAACGTATCACCAATAAAAATACCGTCCATTTGAGGAATACCTAACATGCCCACTTTTTGATAAAGGTTACGAAAGTGCGGCACTTTCATTTCTTGTACACCAGCGGTTATGCCAATTTTTCCATCACCACCAAAAAATCCCTGTGCCGGATCAACAACATGACAGGCATTACACAAGAGCCCTGCCGTTGCCCGTGAAGTAAAAAAGAAAGTTGAGCCAGCTTGTTGCATTGGTGTTAGAGAGTTATCTAATGGGCGATTGGGATTTGGCGGGTACATAACTTGTAATATAAAATTAGAGAATGCATCCATATCTGCTTGTGCTAAGGGACCTTCTCTACCTACTAATCCCGCAAATGCCACATTAAACTCATTAAATGCACCTAATTCATCCATGGGGTCGCCACCAACATCAGCCGCTGTTCTGTCGCCTCGCCAGTGCATTGGCCCCTGTCCATCCAAACCACGTAAAGACTGCGTTGTCATAGGGCCCTTCATAGGGTGATAAGGTATTAATGACGCTATTCCTGCTATATTAAGATTAGGTTTTACCGAACCTTCCGGATCACCCAAATCCCAGGCTAAACTGTCAAAATCACCAAAAATGTGACAACTTGAACAGGACGCTTCACCATTACTGGAAGTGAGGTTTGCATCATAAAGAAAAGGTCTGCCATCAACCACCGTTTGTGGTTCGGGGTTGTGCAGAGCGTAATGTCTGGTTTCTGTTTTACTGTTTGTGTCGACAACGGAGATGGAGTTATCGAAACGCGTGAACACATATAAATGATTACGCAACTCGTCCAACACTAAGCCGCTAGGGCCGCCGCCAGAAACAGTGATATGGTTTGCCGCTGAAGGTGTAAAGCTATTATCCTCTAATTTACTGGTATCAAATATACCGACTTTGCTAGAACCAAAAGCTGCCAGATAAAGTGTTGAGCCGTCACTACTAATTGCCATTGCATTTGGCGTTGCCAGACTATTCTGCTTAACTCCTGCAGGTGCAGGCACAATTGAATAATCAATATGTTTGTTTAAACGTATTGGTGTCACTGAATTTAAGTTAGGGTCAATCACACTCACACGGGATTCATGCAAGTGCCCCACGACTGTGCTAATGGTTGAACCAGCTGGGCGAGTGCCTTCAAAGCGTGTGCTGTTATTGGCTTCAGTGTTAGACACATAAACTTTGCCGGAGGCAGGATTAGTTACCATATTAAACAATACCGTGCCCACGCCTGCATAAGCCGTACCCGGTGATAAATTATTGGCATTAATTGCAAACACGTCTGCATCAGGCAGGTTAAACATCACTTGATTACTCCAGTCACGGTTCAATTCATCAACCCATTGGTTACCGTTATATTTCACAATCAAGCCAACATCCGGTGCTGTTGCGCCGTTTTTATCTGTATTCGGTGCAGGTAAGCCACCCGGTGCAGATGGACCACCTCCAGGATTACATCCAGGCGCTGATGCGCCACCATCGCAAACTGCACCATCGTGAATAATAGTGGTTTGGTTACCCGTATGAAAACCTGCAACATAAACCGTGCTGTTGTCTGCAGATACCGCTAAGGCACGTGGGGTATCGGTAAAATACGTTAATACATCAAGTGGATTACCGCCAAAATTAGAGCCAGGATTATTTGCACTAAATACCCAAACATCCGCTCGCCCTTCATATTGTGTCAGTAATGAAGTATTAATCTCACCTGGATTATCCGGCATTAAACTAGGACTATAGGGACTATTTTGACCACGATGAGCTGTAGAAATAAAAGCTTTCTCAGAATTTTGCCCCGCAAAAACAATGTCTCGTGGCTCATCACCAACCAGCAATGTCTGTTTTACGCGCGGTGTATCGCTTATATCAACAATACTAATTGAATCAGAAAGATGGTTGACTACCCAAACATCGCCATTAGGGGCTTCCGCAACAGCGACAGGCTCAAGCCCAACGGGAATAGAGTATTGGTGAATAAGTGCTGTATTGGTAACCTTGAAAACCTCCAGTATATTGTCGGGGGTGTTTACAGCATAAAGATGTTTACCGTCGCTGGACTGCGCTAACGGTCGAACTTGGCCCGACTCAAACGTTACAAAACCTGAAGCATCAGTGGGTATGAATTTATGTTGAGCAGGTGATGATGTGCTGGAGTTATCACTTGCAGTAGTTGCCGTGTCGGAACTGCCAGAGCAGCCGGTAATTGCAGCGACAAATGCGCATAATGCTAGAGGCTTTAAGGTTCTTTTATCATTCATTTTTCTTGTCCTGTCCTTTTTTAAGATCAATTGAGTTACTAAGTCTAAAACATCTGCATTTTAAAAAAATCATCCAATCGTATGGTTGTGCGATAAATTTAAAGCAGAGTTTCTGACCTGCCTTCGTGTAAACAGGCTTATTATTTTCATTTAAATTTCTGTTCTTCGAGAGCTAAATGCAATATTTACACCAATACTTATAAGCTATTGTAAACAATCTAATTTATTTTTATTTTTTCTTTTAAGATTCGTTATTTGGGATGAAGTGGAAGAAATTTCGACAGGTTACTAAGTGTTGTTACTCTGAAATTAACGCACTAATTCATCAAATCTCCCGCGCCCGCAAAAACCGTCCTTTCACTTTGCCATTCTTAAAATGTTTTATCGCTTTAACGACACCTTTACGTTCTATTGCAACATAACTAAATTTATCAAAGATATTAATTTTCCCTATCTGTTCGCCGGATAATCCTGCGTCTTTAGTTAATGCGCCAAGCAAATCACCGGGGCGAAGTTTGTTTTTCTTGCCAGCATCAATTTGTAAAGTGACCATTGATGATCGTATGGAAAAATTAGATTGACGATTTAATGTGTCGGGGCTTTCACTTTCACAAGTAGTTTTTTGATAATCTTCAATGGCAATAATACGACCGATTTCAGCGTCAGTATAAAGACTTAACGCCACGCCAGTTTCGCCCGCTCTACCAGTGCGACCGATACGATGAACATAATCTTCCGCGTCATGGGGTAGTTCGTAATTGATTACCGCCTGTAACGATTTAATATCCAGACCACGTGCAGCAACATCGGTTGCCACCAAAACGGCGCAGCTTTTATTGGCAAATCTTAGTAGAACCTGGTCGCGGTCTTTTTGTTCTAAATCACCATGTAATGCGATTGCTTGAATGTTGTTATCCTGTAAAAATTCAACTACTTCACGACACTGAATTTTTGTTCGACAAAAAACCACCGTGCTTTCAGGTTGGTAATGTTCAAACAATCCAAGCAAAGTATCGTTTCGCATTTTTTGATTAGTTAAATAAAAATGTTGTTCAATAACATGCTGTTCATGTTGTACATCAATTTTAATTGTTACCGGATTTTTCAAAACGGATTGACACATTTTATTAATGGCATCGGGATAAGTTGCCGAGAAAAGCAGCGTCTGTCGATTAGCTGGTGTGTTTTTTATTATGCTGAGTATTTCATCCTGAAAGCCCATGTCCAACATACGATCAGCTTCATCTAAAACAAGTGTTTTGAGTTGACTTAAATCCAGGGTTTCACGACTGAGATGATCTTTGATGCGCCCCGGTGTGCCGACAATAATATGCGCGCCATGTTCCAACGAATCGACTTGTTTGCGAAGTGGTTTGCCGCCACACAAAACAAGCAATTTAATATTCGGAATGCAGCGCGCAAGTTTACGCAACTCAGCAGCAACTTGATCCGCCAACTCGCGAGTAGGGCATAACACCAAAGCTTGCACGCTGAAGAGGCTCTGATTAATGCCTTCTAACAATCCAATTCCAAACGCAGCCGTTTTACCACTGCCCGTTTTCGCCTGAACGATTAAATCTTTGCCCGCCAATATAACGGGCAGGCATTCTATTTGTACAGGCGTTAATGTTTTGTAATCCAGTGAATCAAGGTTTTTAATTTGATCTTGGGAGAGAGGTAAAGATGCGATGTTGTCAGGTGACATGGAGGTGATTGTTGCTTAATGATTGTTGTTTAAAATTTTTGGTTATCATAGCATTTTCCATGTTATATTAATATTTAATACAGGCTGCTATTAAGGTAATGTTATGGCAAGAAATACATCGGTGACATTAGGTGAGCATTTTGATGAGTTTGTGCTTGAAAAAATCAATGCGGGACGGTTTCAATCTGTCAGTGAAGTAGTGCGTGCTGGCCTGCGAAAATTAGAAGAAGATGAAATCAAGCTACAGGCGCTTCGATTAAAATTACAGGAAGGTGAAAATAGCCCACTTATGGACGATGCACATAGCGATAATTTTTTATCGTCTGTAAACCAAGAACACACTTAGAAATTTAAGGTATAACGAATGAACAGAAATGACACATTGCAGATGTTACGTCAGCACAAAGCTGAGTTGATGAAGCGTTATGATGTTAATCAACTGTCATTGTTTGGCTCAACTGTTCGTAATCAGGCGAGGGCAGACAGTGACATTGATATATTGGTGAGCTTTAATGGTGCAGCAACCTCCAAGCGTTATTTTGGAGTACAGTTCTATCTGGAAGATTTACTCGGGCAGCCTGTTGACTTGGTAACCGATAAAGCCTTACGCGCTGAGTTGCGACCTTACTATAGAGAAGGACGCAGTTAATGTCTGATACTTCACAGAGGGAATGGCAATTTTATTTGGAGGATATGCTTAAATTTACTCGTAATGTATTGTCGTATACCGAAGAGCTAGCCCAAACCGTATTTGTCGAAAGTGGCATAACCTAAACTAAAAGCATAAAGAACCATATGCTATTGTAGCTTGTCGACAATAAGATTGATTTTATTGGCTTATTTTGATTCTAGCCGCAGTTCAATTCTACTTTAATATCTCTAACCAAAATTAATCACGCCGCCCATGCAACCAGTGGTACAGCACCGGCAATACCAGCAAAGTCAGCAGCGTTGACGAAATAATTCCACCAATCACTACAGTTGCCAGTGGTCGCTGTACTTCAGCGCCGGTACCGGTGTTGAGTGCCATCGGGACAAAACCCAAACTTGCCACCAACGCGGTCATGAGGACTGGGCGTAATCGGGTGAGCGCACCTTCGGTAACGGCCAATAGTAAATCGCCTTTTTCGTGCCAAAGATCTTTGATGAAGGCGACCATGACTAGGCCATTAAGCACGGCGACACCTGACAGTGCAATAAAGCCGATACCTGCCGATATGGACAATGGCATGTCGCGCAGATACAGCGAAAATACACCACCAGTTAACGCTAAAGGCACACCGCTGAAAATAATCAGTGCATCTTTTAATGAGGCAAAGGCCATCACTAGAAGCCCTAAAATAACGAACAGTGTGATAGGTACAACAATCGCAAGGCGTTGGCTGGCGGATTCCAGTTGCTCGAAGGTGCCTCCATAATCTAGCCAGTAGCCGGCTGGCAATTTTACATCACTTTGTATTTGGCTTTTTACTTCTTGCACAAAACTGCCGAGATCACGACCGCGCACGTTTGCTGTTACAACCACGCGACGTTTGCCGTTTTCGCGACTGATTTGCGCTGGCGCTGGCGAGATGTCCAGCGTTGCCACTTCCTGTAAAGGCACGTAATCGCCATTGGGCAGCGGTACCGGTAGGAATGCCAGTTTTTCGGTGTCACGACGCAAAGTTTCGGGGAGTCGTACGATGAGTTCAAAACGACGATCACCTTCGTACAGAATACCCGCCGACTCACCACCAATCGCGGCGGACACCCAGTCTTGCAGATCCACCACATTGAGGCCATAACGACCCAGTGCAGTGCGGTTTGGGATCACCGACATTGTTGGTAACCCAGTCACTTGTTCCACTCGGGCATCAGCAGCGCCAGGTACTTTATTGACCGCTTTAAGGGTGGCATTTGCCGTTGTCAGCAGTTGATCCAGATCGTCACCAAAAACTTTGATCGCAACATCGGCACGGACACCGGAAATCAGTTCATTAAAACGCATCTGAATCGGCTGGGTAAATTCGTAATTGTTGCCGGGAAGTTGTTCAAGTGATGCTTCCATTTCCTTGACCAGTTCGGCTTTGGTTTTGGTTGGATCAGGCCATTCGCTGCGAGGTTTAAGCATTATAAAATTGTCAGCCACATTGGGTGGCATGGGGTCGGTTGCGACCTCGGCGGTACCAATGCGGGCAAAGACTTTATCTACTTCCGCAAAAGATTTAATGCGCCGTTCTAAAATTTCCTGCATCTCCACGGCTTGTTCTAAACCGGTGCCAGGAATACGCATGGCATGTAGCGCAATATCACCTTCATTTAGTTGCGGTACAAATTCTGAACCTAATGTTGTGGCAAGCCAACCACTGATGATGACCAACAAGGTCGCCAACCCGACAACCAGCCATCGAAATTTAAGGGAGAGTAGCAAGAGCGGTTGATACGCTTTTTTTGCAGTGCTAATTACGACGCTTTCTTTTTCACTGATTTTACCGTTCAAAAATACTGCCACTGCAGCCGGTACTAACGTTAGCGATAACAGCATTGCCGACAACAGTGCCATCACGACTGTTGCCGCCATTGGGTGGAACATTTTGCCTTCCACACCGGTCAGGGAAAAAATGGGAATATACACCACCGTGATAATCGCTACGCCAAACAAGCTCGGTCGAATCACTTCGGAGGTGGCTTCATAAACGGTATTAAGCCGTTCTTTGAGGGGTTGTATTGTGCCATTGCGTTGCGCTTCCGCCAGCCGGCGTACAGCATTTTCAACAATGATAACCGCGCCATCAACGATCAAACCAAAATCCAAAGCGCCCAGGCTCATCAAGTTAGCGGAGACCCCGGTTTTTACCATGCCGGTTATTGTCATCAACATTGAAAGCGGAATAACCACTGCTGTGATGAGAGCCGCCCGCAGATTTCCTAGCAGTAAAAACAACACTACAACTACCAGCAAAGCACCTTCGAGCAGATTTTTGCTGACCGTGGCAACCGCTTTATCCACCAGAGTAGTGCGGTCGTAGACGGCTTCAGCAACAATGCCTTTGGGTAGCGAGGCTTGAATGCCTGCCAATTTTTGCGCGACATCACGTGCCACTGTTCGTGAGTTTGCACCAATTAACATCATCGCTGTGCCCAGTACCGTCTCTTGACCATTCTGGGTTGCGGCGCCGGTGCGCAATTCTTTACCGATGTTAATTGCCGCAACATCACGAATCTTGATGGGAACACTTTCGTACTCGGTAATAATTACATTGCCAATATCTTCGATGGATTTCAGCTGACCGGGTGAGCGCACCAATAACTGTTGACCGTTGCGCTCGATATAACCAGCGCCACGGTTATCGTTATTGGCTTGTAAAGCTTGCACCAAATCTTCCACGCTGATGCGGTAATACAAAAGTTTTTTTGGGTCAGGTAGCACATGATACTGCTTGTTGTATCCGCCAATACTGTTGACCTCGATGACACCTTTTACCTGAGCCAGTTGCGGTTTGATAATCCAGTCCTGTATTTCACGTAGCGCCATGGAATCAAAAGCGCTTCCGTCTTTTTGCGTTGCGCCCGGTTCTGCCCGGACGACGTACATGAAAATCTCGCCCAGGCCGGTAGAGATTGGCCCCATCTCTGGCTCAATTCCCGGTGGCAAGACGCTTTTGATAGCTCCTAGGCGCGCATTAATTAGATTACGCGCAAAGTAAATATCGGTTCCTTCTTCAAATACCACGGTGACTTGAGACAAACCGTAACGCGACAGTGATCGCGTATAAGAAAGGCGGGGCAGTCCATAAAGCGCTGTTTCTACCGGATAGGTAATGCGTTGCTCGGCTTCCAGCGGCGAATAGCCGGGCGCGGCTGTGTTGATTTGCACTTGCACATTGGTGATGTCCGGCACGGCATCAATGGGTAATTGCTGATAGCTCCAGCCGCCTACGCCAATGATCACCAGCATCATACTTAAAAATAGATAGCGCCGCGTAATCGCCAGGCGCAGTATGGATTCAATCATCATGCATTCCTTAGTGATCGTGGCTGGCTGCGGATTTTTCAATATCCGCTTTTATCAGGTAACTGTTTTTGCTGACATAAATTTGCCCCGACGAAATGCCGGAAATCACTTCCACATAACGCTCATCGCTTCGGCCTAGTTGCAAGGGTGTAAACGTGTATTTGTCGGCTTGCTTCACAAAAACCCCTTTTTTCTCGTCCAATATCTGGACCGCGTTTTTTTCAACCGCAAGTTTAGCGGTGAACTCGTCAATTACAATATGCCCTTCGACCAATAAGCCCGGTGAAAGCCCTTTGCCGCGATTATCAAATATTACTCGGGCTAATTGATAGGGTTTATCCAGTGCGGGAATGATGTGCTGAATCGTGCCGTCGAGCGCCCATTCATTTACGACAATGTGAGCCGGTTGCCCGGTTTTGACTAACGATTGCTGCGACGGATAAATGCGAAATTCTGCCCACAATGTATCGAAGTTGGCAATGGAAAACAGTACCTGATCCTGCGTCACTTCCCCAGTATTGGCATGACGTTGAATGATGGTGCCACTAATGGGTGCAAGAATCTGGTAGGTTTTCAGGCTTTCATTGGATTCCACTTTTGCCAGTAAATCGCCGCGTTTGGCGTAATCACCAATGGTGAGTTTTACGGATTTGATCATCCCGGTATAACGGGCGCGCACATGGCTGAGTTGTTCTGGCCCGGTGCTGAGATTGCCATAAGTCACAATGCGCTGTTGCAGCACTTGAGATGAAATACTCACGGTTTCAATTTTAACCTGAGATGCCAGAGTATCGTCGATACGGGTGGCTTGTTCATCGTGGTGCCCATGTTCATCAGCGTGTTTGGGTTTCTCATCACCGCCATGAGCTCCATGAGCCTGTGACTCACCATGATTTTCTGAGGCGTATGCTGTCTGTTGGAAGACTAATCCCAGCAGTAAAAATGAAATGAACACATAGGCTTGCATAGGTAAAATCCTTAATTTGTTAACGGTTCGGCGGTGAGCTGTTCGATCACGGCTTGATTGAGCAGTGCGGCACTCGCTGTTTTAATCATCTGCTGTTTGGCGTTCAGTAATTCCTGCTGAGCCGCAATCCAGTCCTGGTATTTAAGTCGTCCTCGATTGTAGGCATCTCGTGTGATGTCCAGTGCTTCTTCAAGGTTGGGTATGACCTGGCTTCGTAATTGCTGGTGCGCCTTAATAAATTGTTGGCGTTGTGAATAGGCGCTGAACAATTGGTCGTGCAGCATCAGCATGCGATTGGTACTTTGATAAGCCACTGCACTCTGCTCAGCACGCGCTGCATTGACGCTACCACGATTTCGACTTTCGTTGAACAGCGGTATGGAAAGCCCTACTGTGAATGCATTATCGCCAGACGCTTCGATGTGTCTAACGCCAAACTGCCAGCCTAAATCCGCACGATTTTGAGTTTCCGCCAAACGAACACTTGCTTCTTTCAGACGCATTTCGCTGGCGAACACCATCATTGCGGGCGACTGTTTGACCTTTTCGTATAACTCGGTAAAACGCTGGGATTGGCCGAAGCTAAATAAATCGCCTGATAGTTCTGAAAATTCAACCGTGGTTTCGCTCCAGTATTTTGCCAACGAGACTTTTTGGCGTTCGAGTTTCATCTGAAAATTATCTTGTTGTATCCGCGATTGGGTGAGCAGTGCCTTTGCTCGCATCGCTTCTGCGTCTGACGCTGCGCCACGTTTGGTGCGTTCCTTAACCGTTTTATAGAGTGCTTCGGAAAGCGTGACGGCTTCAGCCGACAGTTTAATTTCTTCTTGTGTTGTCAAAAGTAGAACGAAGGCGCTGGTCACACTGCCAAGCACATCTAACGTTTGTGCCTGTTTTTCTAGCTCAAATTTATCCAGACTGGCATCAATTACTGATATGCGAGATTGAGGTTTATCGCCCAGCTCGATTACCGAAGACAGGGCAACGGTGAGCTCAGCACTATCGATGCCTTTGGTCTCACCGGACCCAGCAAAATCTTCCAGCCTTACATCAAGGCTGTAGCCAGGTTTTAAAGCGCTGGTTTCGCGCATAGCCATCAGTCGCTGTTGAGTGAAGGCAAATTGATGCAGTTGCGGATTTTGGCGAAGCGTTTTTTCAACCGCTGCTTGCAAGGTCAATATTTGTTTTTCTGATGCGGCATTTATAGGCATGGCAACAGCTATACAGATTAAGCTGATAACCATCGTCATGCGTTGCCTTAGTCGATCTCTTAGCCGCATCAGTTTTTTTAACATGGAATCATCTCTTCAGGTGTTGTTACGCTGATGCTCTTAATCCACATAAGGGATAATATATGTCATGGAGTGGCGGATCATGGGTAGGGTTGACTTCTGGTGTTTAATTTTTTACACCGTTGTGTCACATCGGCGTCCAATAGACTATAAAATCATAAAATAATTCCAAAGTCTGTGGCTATTATTCCATACTGCTGTACGAAAAACAAAGACAGCCATTAAATTGAAATCTATAGATAA
>UOFD01000058.1_pt1 | contig 24707 bp, 21 predicted proteins | sample 1990101 | NCBI WGS metagenome assembly UOFD01 (sample SAMEA4728526, study PRJEB27164) | hydrothermal vent metagenome | biome: marine basaltic hydrothermal vent biome; feature: marine hydrothermal vent; material: mineral | place: Pacific Ocean | collected 2011-06-14/2011-07-23 | depth 1741 m | reverse complement strand
ACATGTCATACTCAGAAATCACATCCACCAATTTTGTGTCCATCAAGTTTATCCGTTAATTGCTCATTATTTTTACTGATACGGCAAGAATAATCGACATTAAATGCTTTTCATTAAAACCCGCCTCTAAAAATGATTTTACAATTTCAGTTTGTGGTCGGCCGCGACTATTATTGATCTCTACTGCCATTGTATAAACAGCATTAAGTCGCGCATCGCTAATAGCTGTGTCTGAACGAATAGCTTGTAATACATCTTTCGGCACACCAGAATGATTAGCCGCCAAAGTGCTGTGTGCCGCCATGCAATAGCGGCAGTCATTTTGTTGGCTAATGGCTAAAAAAACGACTTCTTGCTCTGCTGAATTTAATTCACTTTGCTGACGAAATAATTCATAGCCATGTAAGTAGGTATCAAGAAATGCGGGGACGTTTGCCATATTAAGATACATATTAGGTAGGAATCCCACTTGTTGCTTAGCTTTTTTAAGTATGTTGGCTTGAGCTTCATCAGCGGCTTCCATCGTAACGGTTTGTAATTTTTGAAATAGATAATGTGATGTCATGATTTTTTCTCTCTGTTAAGGTTTAACTGACCAAATGAAATTGGCTACTCATTGCTTGATTTCGAATCGAAATAATTTTTTGATAGGCACTTGAGGCATACCAGTTAGTGGCACTTTCACGATCAGGAAATTGGATCACAACCTTTGTTTGAAACTGTGCTTCGCCGTGTAATGCTTCAATTGCACCCTTGGCAATAAATTCGCCACCAAAGGGCACCAGGGTTTCTGCCGCCAGTGCGCTGTAGGTATTTAGCTTTTCTTTATCGGTAATACTTAAGTCAACAATAATTAATGTACTCATGGATTTATCTCCGTTTTGGTTAGTGTTGACATAGTGTATGAATATCCTGATAATAAGACAATAGACGAAAAATGAACACATAGTTTAATAAAATGAACAATGTAAAAATACTACCTTCCCTACTCGCTTTTGCTGAAGTTGCCAAGCAACAATCATTTACGCGCGCCGCCAAACAGCTTGGCATGAGTAAATCAGCGGTAAGCCAGCAAATTAAACGCCTTGAAACACACACAGGGCAGCAATTATTAACTCGGCATACGCGCGGCATGTCACTAACTTCGGCGGGCAAAAAATTATTGCTTCGCTGTGAATTATTACAAGATCAGGTAAATTTGGCGTTTGAAGAAATTAACTCGAATAAAGAGACACCATCAGGTGTGTTTGCATTAACTATTCCACATTCCTGTGAAAAAGATATCGTCATCCCAGCACTAAACCAACTGTGTTTAGAGTTTCCAAAAATTGAACCTAAAATATTGGTGACTGATGAAGCCGTAGACTTAATACAAGAGAATATGGATGTGGCTTTATATGCAGGTGAATTAAAAGACAGCAGTTATCGAGCGCTTCCAATTGGCTCTATTGGTGAAATAATGTGCGCAAGCCCTGCGTATTTGCAGAAACATGGTCAGATAAAAACACTGGATGATTTGTATCAGCACCGATGGATATCAACCTTATGGCAAAATAATACACTTACTCTTTTCAATAAAAAAGAACCCACTAAAAAAATAACCTTAGACATCAAATATTTTGCCAATACCAATACACTACCCTCAGTATTAGAAATGTTGTTATATGACATGGGAATCGCTTTACTGCCCGAGCTGGTATTAAAACAAGTGCTAGCAAGTGGTCAGTTAGTGAGAGTGTTACCGTCTTACCAAGGGCGGCAGTGGCCATTTTATTTGGTGCATCGCTTTCAAAATGAAAAGCCTGCTCATGTTGCTCGATTTTATCAATTAGTAAAACATTTTTTTAGCAATACGTACTAGTGAAGGCTTCGACCTCACTACCAAAAGCTATTTTTACGCCAATAATCCCAAACAATAGTCTTATTAAACAGCAGGGCTTACCGCCTATTTTTCGGATTTATTTGCATTGAGCAGCCGATTTATGGTAAAAAGTCGCTCGCATTATTTTATAGAAAACTAAAATCAACTAACTTGTTGATTTAACTACCATTTGGAGTTTTAGATGGCAAAGTCAGCAGCAACCGAAGATCGCACTTTCAAACCTTATAAAGAAAAAAAAGGTGAAGATTATATGAGTGAAGGTCAGGTCACGCACTTCACCGAAATTCTTGATGCCTGGAAGGTAGAGCTAATGTCAGAAGTTGATCGCACGGTCGATCACATGAAAGACGAAGCGGCTAATTTTCCTGACCCAGCAGATCGTGCAACACAAGAAGAAGAATTCAGCCTTGAACTACGCACCCGTGACCGCGAACGCAAACTCATCAAAAAAATCGACGACACCATGGCACTAATGAGCAGTGGTGAATATGGCTACTGCGATACCTGCGGTGTTGAAATTGGCTTACGCAGAATGGAAGCTCGCCCAACTGCAACGCAATGCATCGACTGTAAAAGCCTGGATGAGATTAAAGAGAAGCAAACGCGCGGTAAGTAAAATTTACTCGCAGTACAAACTTTAAAAAGCCGATATTTTTTATCGGCTTTTTTTATGATTTTCCGCAAATGAACGCGAATAAACGCAAATGAAAAAAACACTTTTAAGTTTTAAAACAAAAATAATATTATTCGCGTTTATTCGCGTTTATTTGCGTCCATTCGCGGATAAAAATTTCCTTTAAATGCCTTTTTCTGCAACAACCTACAAAGGTCGTTTCGCCCCCTCTCCAACCGGCTCTGTACATTTCGGCACTTTAGTCGCTGCCGTTGCTAGTTATCTGCAAGCAAAAAAAAATAATGGCGAATGGATTATTCGCATGGAAGATGTTGATGTTACGCGCAAGGTTGAGAGTTCTGATATTGAAATTCTTAACACACTGGAAGCGTTTGGTTTTGAGTGGCACGGCGAGATACTTTATCAATCAACACAAACTGAATACTACGAAAAAGCCCTGCAACAATTAATTTTACAATCACTGGTTTTCCCCTGCATTTGTTCACGCAAACAATTAAACGAAATAGACTGTGATATTTACCCCGGCACTTGTCGCAATAAATCATTACTTGAAAAAAGTGATCATGCTCTGCGAATTTTGGCAAACGATGTCAGTGTTGAATTTACCGATCTGGTAATGGGTAAACAATCACAAAATATAAAACAGCAATGCGGTGATTTTATTATCAAACGCCGCGATGGATTATTTGCTTACCAGTTAGCTGTTGTGGTTGATGATGCCATACAAGGCATTACTGAAATTGTGCGCGGTGCTGACTTGCTTGGCTCTACGCCTCGGCAAATTTATTTACAGCAACAGTTGGGTTATACAACACCAACTTACTGTCACCTGCCACTCGCAATTGATAATCACGACAACAAAATCAGCAAGTCCGAAGGCGCGGCAAAAGTTGATGTTAAAAACAGAGAAAAGCATCTGTACGATACGTTAAAATTTTTAGGCCAGAAACCACCCGCTGACCTGCTCACTTGTAGCATCAACGACATCTGGCAATGGGCAACTACCAACTGGAACACCAATACCGTACCACAGAAAAAGTGTAGGTCTGCATAAGCGATAGCGTTGCAGGCATAAACCTCTTGCCGGCAACGCTATCGCTTATGACGGCCTACGATAAGCAAATATCACGACGTTTCCATTAGAATTTTCACTACACACAGTGTATGCTAAAGCGCAAATAAGCAATAGATAAATAGAGGAAACACCCGTGTCTGGTATCGAAATTAATTCTGTTCTAAGCGAAACCCGTTTGTTTAAACCCAGTGCAGAATTCACCGCAAAAGCACGTCTAAAACCCGCTGATTTAAAAGCCCTGCACCAGCAAGCCGATGAAGATTACGAAGGTTTTTGGGCGGAGCAGGCAAAACAACACATCGACTGGCACACCCCATTTTCCATTACGCTAGACGACAGCAATGCACCGCATTACCAATGGTTTACTGATGGTTTAATGAATGTCAGTTACAACTGCATCGATCGGCATCTGGAAAAACACGCTAATAAAACTGCCATTATTTTTGAAGGTGAAGGCGGCGATACGCAGCACATTAGCTATCAACAATTGCACGATGATGTTTGCCAGTTTGCCAACGCTTTAAAGGCCAAGGGCATTAACAAAGGTGACCGCGTGGTTATTTATATGCCGATGGTGCCAGAAGCCGTGGTTGCCATGCAAGCATGTGCGCGTATTGGCGCGATTCACTCGGTGGTATTCGGTGGCTTTTCTGCGGAATCTTTACGCGACCGCATTGATGATGCGCAAGCCGTCATGTTAATTACTGCCGATGGCGGTACTCGCGGTGGAAAAATTGTTGCGTTGAAAGAAGCTTGTGACAAAGCTCTGGAAGGCGGTGGTAAAAACGGTGGCAAAAGTATTAACAATGTCATCGTATTAAAACGCAGCGGTCATGATATTTCGATGCAACAAGGGCGTGATATTTGGTGGTCAGATGCGATTGCTAATCAAGAAACCACCTGCGAACCAGAATGGGTAAACGCCGAGCACCCGCTATTTTTGCTTTATACCTCCGGCTCCACCGGCAAACCCAAAGGCATTCAACATTCCAGCGCGGGTTATTTACTCAACGCTGTCACCAGTAATTTATGGGTGTTTGATTTACAGGATGACGATGTATTTTGGTGTACCGCGGATGTCGGCTGGATTACCGGCCACACCTACGTTGCCTATGGACCTTTAGCAGCAGCGGCAACCATTGTGATATTTGAAGGCGCACCAGTCATTCCCGATGCCGGTCGTTTCTGGAAAATGGTCGAGCAACACAAAGTCAGCATTTTTTATACCGCGCCAACTGCCATTCGTGCGCTGATGAAATTTGGTGATGAATACCCGAACAAATACGATCTATCATCCCTGCGCCTGCTCGGCACCGTTGGCGAACCCATCAACCCCGAAGCCTGGATGTGGTATCACACTGTCATCGGTAAAAAACGTTGCCCAATCGTCGATACCTGGTGGCAAACCGAAACCGGCGCCAATGTGCTCACCCCTATTCCCGGTGTCACCGCTACTAAACCCGGTTCCTGCACTTTTGCTCTGCCCGGCATGGCGGTCGATGTTGTGAATGAAGAAGGCGAGTCTATCACCGAAGCTAATAAAGGCGGTTACCTGGTGATGACTAAACCGTGGCCATCAATGGTAAGAACTATTTGGGGTGACGATGAACGTTACGTCGATACCTACTTTCCAAAATTCGATGGCAAATATTATCTCGCAGGCGACAGTGCACGCCGTGATGAAGACGGCTATTTCTGGATTATGGGCCGCATCGACGATGTGCTGAATGTTTCTGGCCATCGATTGGGAACGATGGAAGTTGAATCCGCTTTGGTGGCACACGAAGCGGTGGTTGAAGCCGCTGTTGTCGGTCGCCCGCACGAGGTAAAAGGCGAAGCCATTGTTGCTTTTGTTATTTGCAAAGATGATCGCCCGATTGGCGATGCCGCTGAAAAAATGGTCGCTGAATTGCGCAACTGGGTCGGTGAGCAAATTGGTGCTATCGCCAAACCGGATGATATTCGTTTTGCCGAAGGTTTACCCAAAACCCGCTCGGGTAAAATCATGCGTCGTTTATTGCGAACCATTGCCGCCGGTGAAGAAATTACTTCGGATATTTCTACATTAGAAAATGAAGCGGTAGTTGCGCAATTGCAGGGCAAGGTTTAACAATATTTATTTGCGATAACACATCGGGGTCGGAGTCAATTTATCAAACAGAAGTATCAAACCAGCCCGTCTTCAATTAAATTGACTCCGACCCCTGAATTTCTGAATTTAAATATGGAGGCTCTCTTCAGCAACTGACTCCAACGCCCTGAAGCAATACAACACATGCAACAAAAATTCATACAATTCCTCGGCCTACAAAAATACCGTACCGGTCACACTGAAAAACTTATTTCCGGGCTTGGTGCTTTCATCGGAATATTTGTTGTGTTTTATAGCAGCACGTATTTTCTTGCAGGTACGTCAGCTTACCTTATCGTTGCATCAATGGGTGCTTCGGCGGTACTACTTTTTTCAGTACCACACGGGCCACTGTCGCAACCGTGGTCACTTATTGGTGGACATTTTTTCTCTGCCATTATCGGTGTGACTTGCGCGCAGTATGTGCCGGATGTTTTTATTGCCGCGCCACTTGCTGTCGGTTTAGCCGTATCGACAATGTACTACCTTAATTGCATTCATCCACCGGGGGGCGCAACGGCTTTGTCTGCAGTTGTCGGTGGCGAAACTGCGCATCAACTAGGTTACCAATATGTGTTAACACCCGTAATGATAAATGTTGCCGCGATTATTACCATTGCTATTATTTTTAATTATTTTTTTAAATGGCGGCGTTACCCTGCCTATTTAGCGCAACTACCAGCGCAAGTAACAAAAGAAGAAATCGATGATGTGCGCAAAGAAGTCATCAGTCATGAAGATTTTGTTTACGCTTTAAGTGAATTCGATTCGTTTCTCGACATTTCAGAAAATGATTTGTTAACCATTTATGATTTAGTAATAAAACACCATCACGCCAAACCGCTTTCACATCAACATTTAAAGCACGGGCATTATTACAGTAACGGTGAATACGGCGATCTGTGGTCGGTACGGCAAATTGTTGATTGGGCAGACACGGACGGTCATGGCGAAATAAAGCTAATCTACAAAGTTATTGCGGGTGCAAACAGACGCTCTTCCGGCGTGATGACAAAAAATGAATTCTCCCGCTGGGCAAAACATGAAGTTGAACTTAATGATGAAAATTGGCGGCGCGTCGATAAAAAAGAATAACGGCCACATAAAACTTTAGCCCTGTTCATTTGTCCGGCTTACTAGTCATGCCACCGCACAATTCTTAACGAAATCTTAAAGCCACACCCAAATACTCAGATTGGTATATATACATAAAAATCATAAAGTTATATGATTTATCGCTCTTTAGCGCGTCATTTTACTTTAATTTATCAACCGAGAATCTATGAAACTTGCGGCAATATTTCCTTTTTTAAACTGGCTGCGATTTGTTAATACATCAACGTTGAAAGCTGACTTTATTGCTGGTCTCACCGGCGCTGTCATCGTTTTACCACAAGGCGTTGCATTTGCCACCATCGCTGGTTTACCGCCAGAATACGGCCTTTACACTGCAATGGTTACACCGATTATTGCGGCACTATTTGGCTCCTCTTTCCACCTTATTTCTGGTCCAACAACCGCCATTTCCATTGTTGTTTTTTCTACCATTAGCCATCATGCAGAACCTGGTTCTGCTGAATTTATTTCAATGGCACTCACGCTTACTTTTTTAGCCGGTGTGTACCAGTTAGCCTTTGGCCTTGGTCGCTTAGGCTCACTGGTGAATTTTGTCTCACATAATGTTGTTGCTGGATTTACTGCTGGCGCTGCGATATTAATTGCCACCAGCCAGATGAAACATATACTCGGCATTCCTATTTCTAAAGGGGATACTTTTTTACACACATGGTATGAACTAATTACTAATATTGCTAGCGCGAATATGTACCTTATTATCATCGCACTATCGACATTAATTACCGCATTACTATTCAAAAATTTCGCACCGAAATCACCCAACCTTCTTATCGGCATGGTTGTCGGTAGTGTCGCTGCGATTTTTCTCAAAGACTATACCGATAGCATAAAACTAGTGGGCGAAATTCCTGCACAACTGCCACCACTCTCAATGCCTGAATTTTCCTTTGCCACAATAAAAATGTTAGCACCTGAAGCTTTTGCAGTTGCATTGCTAGGTTTAATTGAAGCAGTATCTATTAGTCGTGCGGTAGCAACAAAATCCAGTCAGCGCATTAATGCCAATCAGGAATTTATCGGGCAGGGATTATCGAATATGTTTGGTAGCTTTTTTTCTAGCTATGCAGGCTCCGGCTCTTTTACTCGTTCTGGCATAAACTATGAAGCGGGCGCAAAAACACCAATGTCTGCGATTTTTGCCGCTGTTTTATTAATGCTAACTGTATTACTCATTGCACCACTAACAACTTATTTACCCATTGCTGCAATGGGTGGTGTCATTTTATTAGTCGCATATAACTTGATTGATTTTCATCACATAAAAAAAACAATTAAGTTCAGTAAATCTGAAACAACTATTTTACTAACAACATTTATTGCTACACTCACCTTAGAGCTAGAGTTTGCGATTTATGCTGGCGTACTGCTTTCATTAATTTTCTTTTTATCAAAAACATCAACACCACGCATTCCTACTTTATCGGTTGATATAGATCCGGCGACAAACCGTCGGAAACTAATCAACATAAATCAAAAACCGATAAAACAATGTCCGCAAATAAAAATTATACGTATTGATATGTCGATTTACTTTGGCTCGATTAACCACATACAAAAACGTATTACACAAATTGTGGAGCACGAAAGAATTTACAATATTTTAATCGTTGCCAGTGGCATAAATTTCATCGACCTTGCGGGTGCGGAAGCACTGGTATTTGAAAATGATCAATTGAAAAAAATGAATGGTGGTTTATATTTTGTCGGTCTAAAATCATCTGTTTATGAATTTGCCGCACGCACTTGTTTTATTAAGGAAATTGGCACAAATCACTTTTTTGATAGAAAATCTGATGCAATACGTCAGATTTACAAAAAACTGGATAAAAACATCTGTAATGAGTGCAATTCACTTATTTTTACTGAATGTGAATTATAAAGTTTCAATAACAGGTTTAAATGTTACACTCCATCTAAAATTAAAACAGCTATCTATTAAATAATCAAAAATTATAGGCCATCTGTAAATGAAAAAATCATCGCTTGTCATTATTATTCTAGCTTACGCAATATTTTCCATTGGCTGTAGCATTTCACCAGTAGAACCCAGCACACTTGATGCCAATAAAAGTTACACTGACTTCAAAGGTGTTAATGCTAAGGTTGGTGAACCGGCGCCTGTTTTTAGTTTACCCGATGCCGATGGCAAGCTTATTTCTTTACAAGACTTTCAAAACAAAAAACCGGTAATGCTGCTTTTTTATCGAGGCGAATGGTGTGCTTACTGCATGGATCAGCTAGATAACTATCAAGCACTACTACCTGAATTAGAAAAACATGACATTCAGCTACTTGCCATATCGCCCGATCCGGCTGCCGGCTTACAAAATACAAAAAAACGGTTTGGGCAAAGTTATATTTTTCTCAGTGACATCGATTTAAACACAACAAAAAAATACGGCATAGGAAATGCCAAAGACCTTCCACACCCTGCCTTGTTTCTTATTGATAAAGAAGGTACCTTGCGATGGTACTATGCGAGCACTGATTTCAGGATAAGACCAACAGCTGAGCAGGTAGAGAAAATTATACAAGACGTGTTCTCGAAAAAATAACCCACGATATTTCACCCCCCCAAGAATGAAACGCGCGGGCAAACGCATTAAACTTTCTATTTACCAATTTCTTTTATATGAAGGGGAGTTGCGTTATTATTTAAACTGAGAGCTTTGCAGATAGAACTCAGTGATGCATATCAATTAATGACATAGTCAATGCCGGCCAGTATGTAATAATTAACACTGCAACAAACAAAATCAACATAAAGGGAATAGTCGCATAATACAATTCAGTTATCGGTTTATTAAATCGATAACTAGCAATAAATAAATTCATGCCAACAGGTGGCGTGAAATAACCAATTTGCATATTCGCTAAAAAAATAATACCAAAGTGAATTGGATGAATCCCGTAACCAACCGCAATAGGTAGTGTTAGCGGCACTATTATTACTAGTGCAGAAAATACATCAAGCATCATACCCAATAACAATAAAAAAATATTGAGCAACATTAAAAATGTCAACTTGCTATCAATATGTTCACGAATAAAATCAAATAACTTAGTGGGTACCTCAGCATCAATTAGATAATTAGTTGATGCTAACGACACGGCTAAAATAATTAACACACCACCTACAAGCACCATCGAGTCACGCATTATTGTTGGTAGTTGTTTAATTTTTATTTCACGCAATATCAATACATCAACAATTAAAACATATAACACTGCAACTGCTGCTGCTTCAGAAACCGCAAAATAACCACTGTATATTCCACCAATTAAAATAACCGGCAATGGCATTTCCCAGATAGACTCACGCAATGCGTTAGTAAGTTTTTTTGCATCGAACTCGCTCGTCGGTATTTTGTCACCAACGGCTTTATACATACTCCATGCAATTAAAAGTGCGAGCATTAACATGCCCGGCAATAAACCGGCGAGAAAAAGATCATCAATCGCAACTGGTTGGTCTAAATCCATTTGCTGCGCAATAACGCCATAAAGAATCAACGCAATCGACGGTGGAAATAAAAGACCTAAACTACCCGATGAAGTAATTAAGCCAAGATTAAATCGCTCCGCATAACCTGCCTGTTTCATCGCCGGATATAAAATTGCACCCAGTGCAATAATAGTCGCACCCGATGCACCCGTAAGCGCAGTAAAAAATGCACAAGCAAATAAAGAAACCACGGCAAGACCACCAGGCATCCAGCCAAGCAATGCATCGGTAAGCCTCACTAATCTTTCAGAGGCTTTGCTCTCACCTAAAACGTAACCAGCAAAAGTAAATAACGGAATAGCTAACAGTACGGGGGTATCAACAATACGATAGATTTCAATGGCGATAACAGAAAGATCTATTTCCTCACCATGAAAACCAATAAGCGCACTAGTTGCAATAATTGCAAATAATGGTGCGCCTAAAATAACCAGTAGCGTGAGTATAAGTGCAGCAGTCATGAATTATTATCTACATCCTGCACAATTTCTCTTTGATACGGACTGATTAACAACAGCGCATAACGCGCAGCAATCAAAGAAAAACTAAGAGGGATAATTAAACCAGTCAGCCAGGACGGGACATTTGAAAAAGCAATGGTACCATATTCGTATTCACTATAAATGAACCGTGCCGCGTGCCACGCAATAATCAGGCAAATTAATAAAGTAAATAAATAAACAATGCGTTGAATAATCTTAAGTATATGCGGCGGAAAATATTTTGCAAAAATATCGATACGGATATGATTATCAGTCCGCGTTGCAACTACTGCACCGGACAAGCCCACCCACAATACTAATGTTCTTAATAATGGATCAATCCAGACAACACCTTCACTAAATAAATTTCTTGCAATGATTTGATACACCGCAAACATAATCATGCTAGATAGAATAACGACAAGCAAGCCGTCCTCAAACACATTAATTATCTTTATAAGTTTATTATCTCTAATGCTCATGCAAACAAGTGCGATTTAATTTTTCTGCTTTATGTTCTTCTTAATGAAATTCTGGTGCATCTTTTTTATTTTTTGTCACAGCTTCGTATAACGTTTTATTGTATTTATATTTATCGAGCATTCCATTAATAACAGAATCATCTATTTTTTCCCATTCCTTTTTATCTTTTTCACTTAACTTAATAAATTTCACACCTTGATTAATTAATGCTTTTCGAGCTGCAATATTGTCTATTTTATTTTGTTCATCAATTTTTTTATACACTTTTTCCATCACTTCACGAACAATCAATTGATCCGACTCACTTATTTTTTTAAAAATTTTCTTATCAATAATTAGTATTGCTGTTAGATAATTTAGTGGTTGATCAGTTATGTATTTAATATGCGTATGCCATTGCAGCGCCAAAGCACCAATGGGAGAAGTTGTAATAGTATCAATCAATCCCGTCTGCAAGCCTGTTAAAACATCGGATAAAGGCAGTGAGATTGGTGCAACACCAACATAATTATAGACAGCTAAACCAATATCACTTTTTTCAGGGATCCATGATTTTCGATTTCTTAGATCATCCAAACTACGAATTGGCTCTTTTGACATTAGATAAGTGAAACCACCTTGTGCAAAACCAAAATTAACAAAACCTTTTTTTTCTATTTCTTTGCTCAACATTGGGTCGGTCGTTTTTCTTATTCCAGCAGCATCATCCAGACTGGAAAACAAATAAGGTAAGCCATAAAGTGTTACATCTGGCGTTGATTTTGAAAGCACGCCTGAAGTTACCGATGCACCATGCAACTGACCAATGCGTATCTTTCTTAAAACATTAGCATCGTTACCCATTACACCACCAGGGTAAAATTTAAAGGTTACTCGCCCCTTTGTTTTTTCCTTAATTTCCTTTGCGCCAACACGCATATGTTTCATCCAGAATGTACCTTCTGGCGATAAGGTTGCTATTTTTATTGCTTTTGCAAACAGAGAAGATGAGCTAAAAGCAAGTGCCAGCATCATCAGTGTCAACACAGTATTTTTTATTATTTTATTCATAATTTGTATCTCCAAGGATGGAGTGTATACTAAAAATTGTCCGGAATAATTTTAGTGTATCTCCATGGATGGAGTGTATACTAAAAACTGTCCGGAACAATTTTAGTGTATCTCCATGGATGGAGTGTGTACTAAAAACCGTCCAGAACGACTTCAATATATCTTTAGAAGTTTAGCGTTCAAAAATAGTCATCAGCACTTAGTAAAAGCTCAGCCGCCTTTTGTTTCGCAAGTGTATTTATTAATATTTGATCTTCTGAGCCTGTACCAGCATCAATCACTTGTTGTAATAATTTATCATGCAATTCTCGATCAAATAACATGCGTGCATATTTTTCAGCATATAAAATTTTCGCCATTTGGTTTTCGCCTTTCGATATTTCGATGGCTCTTTCAAAATGCTGTTTCGCTAATTCGGATTTGCCGCCTAATGCTGGCGGTAATAATGATTCCAACACAGCCATGTAAAGATGCGCATTACCATTACTAACGGTTTCATCCGTGTCTAGTACACACTGTATGCCCGCTTTTACTTTTGGCAATTCAGCAATCGCATTCCAATCTGAACTATTCGCTTCGATAACACCTGCCCAGGTACTGCTAAAAATAAAAATTTGTTGCGCCTGAGGTTTTTCAATAGTTTTCAGCAGCGCTTGATATTCAGGATATGAAAGTTTATTTACTTCGCAAAATCGTTCGTCGCGAATACATATTGCCCGGCTGGCATAATTAAAAGCACGGTTTGCTAGCGCTTTTTTGCTTTCAGCGCTGTCGGTAAAAGCAGACGCATAAGCACCATATAATTGTGCTCCTGATTCTAATAAACCAGCATTTTCAGGATCGCCCTTAATCATGCTACTAATAAGTATTAAATAGGCTGGTACGCCTTTTTTAATGGTTTCCGGATCATCAAACGACAAAATGGTTGCAGACAAGTCTTCTGCAAATTCCTGCTTTGCATTTGAGATAAGCTGACCACATGCTGAAAGGCTTAAAATAAATGCGAGGAGTAATGATAATTTCAAACAGTGAAATTTCATTGTGTTTAATTCCATATAGCTTAAAAATATTTAAAAAATTTGGACAGATATTACCTTAATTTAGTTGCAAGATCTGCTTCATTTCTACACATATTTAAAGTTAATAACTAAATCCAGCAGGCACAAAAAAAGGTCGGTGAACCGACCTTTTTCAGGAAGACAATTTTATTTATTGTGCAACTATTTTCTGTAGTCCTGCGACTGAGCGAACCCATGGTTTAGAGCCTGTTTTAATCGCTAAATCAGCCGCTGCTGCCTTTGCTGAAGAACGATTTGGATGTATATCTACTAACACATAAACAATCGAACCTGAGCGATCAGTTTTCACTGACATCAAATTTTCCACGCCTTTATTGGTCTTAAATGTTTCAACACTACTTGCCTTACCCGCGTATACCTGCACGGCATAATTGCTTGCTGGCATTGCCAAAATTTCTTGCTCAGGGGTAAAATTTTGCACAACAACAGGTACTATCACTTCTGGTGCTGGCGCTGCTTCAGGCTCTTCCATGATAATAGGCTCTGGCTCTGGATCAGCCAATAAGACAGGGTCGTTTAATGTCGATCCTGATACTGCGTCATCCGATGGAACACTATTTGCTTCCACAGCATGTTTTGATTCCCATGGTGAGTCTTCAGCTTGCGTCCATGGTGCTGGTGAACTAGAGCAGCCAGACAAAACAAGACTACCCATACCAAGAATGGCTAAATTTATTACCGCAATACCGCGAACAGTTTTTATTGTTATTTCCATGATTGCCCCCAAAGGTCTTATTGTTTAAAAATGAGTGTAGCGCAAATAATTAAATTGTCAGCATCTACGTAGTTATTTCGACAAGCAATTAATGGCATGACATTGGGCATTTTATGTGTAGATAAAGCTTCCGCTGCAATAAAGTTGCTCCAACAAAACGTTCCAATAAAACGCCCCAATAAAAAAGGAGCCGAAGCTCCTTTTTTATTGGGGCGTTTTATTTAAACTTAAACAACAGCTTCTTCCACTTCTTTCATACTCAAGCGAATACGACCCTGGCGATCAATTTCCAGTACTTTAACTTTAACAACATCGCCTTCGGATAATTTATCGCTGACGTTCTCAACACGCTCTTCGCAGATTTGAGAAATGTGAACTAAACCATCTTTGCCCGGAAGAATTTCAACAAAGGCACCAAAATCCATTATCTTCTTCACTGTGCCGTCATAAATCATACCTACTTCAGCGTCAGAGGTAATTTGTTCGATACGTTTTTTCGCTTCTTCAGCAGCAGCTAAATCAGCAGATGCAATTTTGATGTTGCCTTCATCATCAATATCAATCATCGCGCCTGTTTCTTCGGTTAATGCACGAATCACAGCACCACCTTTGCCAATAACATCGCGAATTTTATCAGGATGAATTTTAATATTTAAGTAACGAGGTGCGTACTCAGACATTTCTGTATTGGTCTCAGAAAGAACTTTATTCATTTCACCCAAAATAAAGTTACGGCCACCTTTTGCTTGCTCTAAAGCTTTTTCCATAATTTCTTTAGTGATACCATCAATTTTGATATCCATCTGCAATGCGCAAATACCTTCAGCAGAACCGGCTACTTTAAAGTCCATGTCGCCAAGATGATCTTCGTCGCCGAGAATGTCAGACAACACCGCGAAGTTTTCGCCTTCTTTAATCAGACCCATGGCGATACCCGCAACAGGTGCCTTAATTGGCACGCCCGCATCCATCAACGACAAGCTTGTGCCACAAACCGACGCCATTGAGCTTGAACCGTTTGATTCTGTAATTTCAGAAACCACGCGAATGGTGTAAGGGAAATCTTCTTCAGAAGGCATCACACCTAAAACACCGCGTTTTGCTAAACGGCCGTGACCAATCTCACGACGTTTTGGCGAACCGACCATGCCGGTTTCACCAACACAGTATGGCGGGAAGTTGTAGTGCAACATGAACGGTTCGCGGTATGAACCATCAAGCGCGTCGATAATTTGTGCATCACGTGCTGTACCTAAAGTTGTAACAACCAATGCCTGTGTTTCACCACGGGTAAACAGTGCGGAACCGTGGGTGCGAGGAAGCACACCAGTGCGAACAGTAATAGCACGAACATCGTCAGTAGCACGACCATCAATACGTTTTTCACCAGCGATATAACGCGAGCGAACAATTTTCTTTTCTAATTTACCAAACGCGCCTTTAATATCATCTTTTGACCAGCCGTCATCATCACTCGAAAGTAGTGCTTCAACCGCTGCTCTGCGTGCAGCTTTAACTGCATCTTGACGTGCCATTTTTTCTGCCACTTGATAAGCATCAGTAATGGCTGTTGTGCTTATTTCAGCAACTTTCGCTGCCAATGTTTCGTCTGCAACAGGTGCAACATATTCCCATTTCGGATTACCCACTTCTGCGGCAAATTCGCCAATGGCTGTAATCGTTGCTTGCAGTTGCTCGTGACCGAACATTACCGCGCCAAGCATAACTTCTTCAGAAAGTGTTTTCGCTTCAGATTCAACCATCAGTACGGCTTTTTCAGTACCGGCAACCACTAAATCTAAATCCGATGTTTCTAATGCTTCTTTGTTTGGATTTAATATGTAAGCACCATCTTTGTAACCAACACGTGCCGCGCCCAGCGGGCCTGCAAAAGGCACACCGGCAATACATAATGCTGCAGAAGCACCAAGAATTGCAGGGATTTCAGGATCGATGTCGCCACTCATTGAAACAACGGTTGCAACGATTTGGCATTCGTTGGTGAAACCTTTTGGAAATAAAGGGCGAATCGGGCGATCAATCAAACGACAAGTTAGAATTTCTGCTTCACTCGGACGGCCTTCACGGCGGAAGAAACCACCCGGGATTTTGCCCGCAGCGTAAGTACGCTCCTGATAGTTAACCGTCATCGGGAAAAAGTCTCTGCCGGCTTCAGATTCTTTAGCACATACCGCAGTAACAAAAACAACGGTATCGCCCATGCTTATCATCACAGCACCGGATGCTTGACGAGCAATCTCACTCGATTCCATGGTTACTGTTAAATCGCCGTACTGAAATGATTTTTTAATTGCTGTAGGTATCACTTTATTATTTCCTAAGTTTGGTCAGGTTTAATTGAATCTTAGCTACGTTTGACTTTAACTATGGCCTGAGGTTATCTAAATTTTTGGGTCTGAATTTCTGGGTCTGAATTTCTGAAAAAAAAATACTGAACGCAGTGTTCAGTATTTTTATATATTAACTAGTGCTAGCGGCGCGAATTTAGCGGCGTAAGCCAAGGCTGGAAATCAAGCCTTTATAACGCTCAACATTTTTGCCTTTCAGATAATCAAGCAATTTACGACGCTGATTAACCATGCGCAATAAACCACGACGTGAATGATGATCGTGCGTGTGATCTTTAAAGTGCTCTGTTAATTGTACGATGCGAGTTGTTAAAAGCGCAACCTGCACTTCAGGAGAACCAGTATCCCCTTCTTTTTGCTGGTATTTTGCAACAACGTCGCCTTTTTCTGCGGTTGATAAACCCATGAATACTCCGAACTGTATTAAGCCCCTTAATGGGCATTGGTAAAAAAAGAGAGCGATTTTATCACTATTTGACGCGACAAAAAAGCTTTGTTTTTAAAAGAATTTTTGCCAACTTTGCTTCTAGTTTGCAACATCTTGGCTAAAAAACTTTGATTTTCCGCAAATAAACGCAAATGCACGCAAATTAAAAACAATTTAAATCCACAGGTAAACGCAGATGAACACAGATCAAACTGATTAAAGCGTTTTTAACATCTGTGTTCGTCTGCGGAAAAAATATTTCTCTAAGCACACTGTTTAATCATGCGCCGTGGCGCAATCATGCCGTCGTCTTGAATTTCGCCCAGACCTAAAAAATGGTCTTGATCGTAAATGCGCACCCAACCCTGTGTGGGCGAATGTGGCACCATTACTGCCTGACCTTGCTGTACATAAAATGCTGCATCAGCACCTAACTGCACATCTGGCCAATCGGCAACACCGCTATCAATTGGTTGCAAACAGGCATCCAGTGCATCGGTACCCTGCTCGGCTAACTCTGTCAGTTCATCGATGGTCAGCATATTGCCATCATACGGCCCCACACTTAAACGCCGCAGCATTATAATGTGCGCGCAGTTATTTAATTTTTTCGCTATATCTTCCACCAACGTGCGGACGTAAGTGCCTTTTGAGCAGGATACTTCAAGTTCAAGAATCACTCGCTGCCGAGCATCCGTTGATAGAGATATATATTGGATGTCGTAAATAGTGACGCTTCTGGCTTTACGCTCAACTTCAATGCCTTGCCGCGCCAGTTTGTACAAACGTTCACCGTTATGTTTTAGCGCAGAATACATTGGCGGAATCTGTTCGATCTCGCCTATAAATTCTGGCAGTACAGACTGAATATTTTTTTCCGTAATTGATGAGGCATCAAGTGTTTCGCTTACCTCGCCTTCAACGTCACCAGTAGCAGTGCTGACACCAAGCTGACATTTAAGGTGATAGCGTTTATCAGAATCCAGTAAAAAAGCGGAGATTTTTGTCGCTTCACCAAAACACACAGGCAACATGCCAGTCGCTAACGGATCTAAACTACCCGTATGACCGGCCTTTGCTGCACCAAACAGGCGTTTTACTTTTTGCAAAATATGGTTAGAACTGCAACCTTGCGGTTTGTCTAATAGCAGCACACCGCTAACGTTACGACCTTTATTTTTTCTTCTACCCAAAACCAAATACTCTCTTTTAATAAATGCTTAAAGAAAATTTTAGTCCGCAAATGAACGCAAATGAACGCAAATAAAAAAACTTAAATCGTCTTTAATATTTGCGTTCATTTGCGTTCATTTGCGGATAATAATATTTTTTCTATTTCTACAACCAATACAGACGGACGATGCCCACCCTACTCTTCGCTACTGTTTTTTTTATCGCTTTGAACTGCTTCACTGATTAAATTATCCATCGCTGCACCTTTAACAATGCTTTCATCAGCAACAAACTTTAGTGTGGGAACAATACGCGCTTGAATACGTTTGCCGATTGATTTTCGTATAAAACCAGACGCACGATTTAAAACATCGATGGACTCGTGTAATTGTTCGGAATCTAAAACTGAGCAATAAACCACTGCGTGACTTAAATCGCGGCTCATGCGTACTTCGGTAAAAGATAAAAAACCCACGCGTGGGTCTTTTATTTCATCGTGAATAATTTCTGCCAATTCGCGACGAAGTTGTTCCGCCATGCGGTCACTGCGTAAAAATTCTCTAGGCATCGTAATTACTCAGATAGCTCATGTCGGGCATCATGGCTTCGTTAAGAAACGTGTCATTTACACTTGTAAATTCGCATTTCTCGCCTTGCCCTGAAGCCCGACATGAGCTATCTGAGCAATTACATTTTAACGTCAAAAAATTACTGAACATTTAACTACGTCAGACGCCGCTTAAAGTTTACGCGCAACTTCTATACGTTCAAAAACTTCGATTTGATCAGCTACCTGCACTTCGTAATTTTTCACGCCGATACCACACTCAGTACCACTGGCGACTTCTTTCACCGCGTCTTTAAAGCGACGTAACGATTCAAGTTCGCCTTCAAAAATTACAACGTTATCGCGCAACACGCGAATCGGTGAATCTTTACGAATAGTGCCTTCGGTAACTAAACAACCGGCAACCTGACCAAAAACTGGCGACTTAAATACTTCCTGCACTTTCGCCATGCCAATAATCTGTTCGCGGTATTCTGCTTTCAACATACCAGTTAATGCTTTTTCTACTTCGTCGATTAACTCGTAAATAATACTGTAATAGTTAAGTTCTACGCCACGTTCAGCAGCGCTGCGACGAGCTGCTGCATCTGCGCGCACATTAAAACCAATGACGATAGCATCCGAAGCTGAAGCTAAACTAATGTCAGTTTCATTGATGCCGCCAACACCCGAACCAACAATGCGTACGTCAACTTCGTCGTTGTCGGCAGCTAATTTCATTAATGAATCACTGATAGCAAACAACGTACCTTGCACATCCGCTTTTAACAACACGTTTAGTTTCTTAACTTCACCGGCTTCCATTTGTTCGAACATAGATTCCAGTTTATTGGCTTGCTGTGTTGCCAAGCGCATATCACGTGCTTTGTTTTTACGATTTTGCGAAACTTCTCTCGCTGTGCGTTCATCGGCAAGCACTTGCATATCATCACCCGCATTTGGTGTATTTGATAAACCAATAATAACCGCAGGCATAGAAGGTCCAGCTGAGTCAATGGCGTTACCAAATTCATCGAACATAGCGCGCACGCGACCAAAGTCTTCACCGGCAAGCATGATGTCACCTTTTTTGATAGTGCCTTCCTGCACTAACACGGTGGCAGTAACACCACGACCTTTATCCAATGATGCTTCTAACACAACACCTTTAGCTAAACCTTCCGCTGTTACTTGCAGCTCCATCAGTTCAGCCTGTAAAGAAATAGCATCTAATAACTTATCAACACCATCACCCGTTAATGCAGAAACATTAATAAAAATATTATCGCCACCCCATTCTTCCGGAATAATTTCGTAGTTGCCAAGCTCGGTTTTCACGCGATCAGGATCTGCGCCTTCTTTATCCATTTTATTAACGGCGATAATGATAGGGACTTCCGCTGCTTTTGCATGTTGCACCGCTTCAATCGTTTGTGGCATTACGCCATCGTCTGCTGCAACAACAACGATTACAATATCGGTTGCGTTAGCACCGCGTTCACGCATGCTGGTAAATGCGGCGTGCCCTGGTGTATCTAAAAATGTGATGACACCTTTGTCAGTATCAACATGGTAAGCGCCAATGTGCTGCGTAATACCACCAGCTTCGCCTGCGGCAATTTTTGATGAGCGAATATAATCCAGCAATGATGTTTTACCGTGGTCAACGTGACCCATGATGGTGACTACCGGTGGGCGCGGCTCTACTTTTAAATCAGAGGTATCACGTGCTAACAACACATTTTCGTAATCATCTTCATTCACAACAACCGGGTTGTGTCCCAGCTCTTCAATAAGTAGTACTGCTGTATCTTGATCGATAACTTGATTGATGGTTGCCATTACGCCCATCTGCATCAATGTTTTGATAAGCTCGCCAGCTTTCATCGACATGCGTTTTGCAAGATCATCAACCGTGATGGTGTCGGGCACCGTCACATCATGCGTGATGGCATCGACCGGTACTTCAAAACCATGTTTTGCATCAATGCTAGCTGCTGAACGTCTTGCAGTTTTACCTTTTTTCTTTTGTCGCTTGCCGCTTTTACCGGTAGAAACATGCAGCTCTTTACGACCGTATAAAGTGTTTTTATCTTTGTGATCGGCTTTATGTTTTTTCGATGTTGATTTTTGATCACGTGCTTGCTGTGCCTGCAATTCATCCGGTGACAATGATTTTTCTTTGCCTGTCGTTTTTGATTCTTTTTTCGTAGGCTGGCTTTTGCTAGTTTCTTCAGCTTTTGTTTTTACTTCAGCTAAACGCGCATCTTCTTCCTTTTGCACCTGATTACGCTTTTCTGCACGATCAAGTTTTAACTGTCTTTCACTTTCACGTTCTTGCTCACGACGTGCCTGATCTGCACGAAGTTTTTCTAGCTCTGTAATTTCAGCAGGCGCTTCTACTTCCGACATTGCATCTTCGCTAGCTGTAACACTTGGCTCAACAGGACGACTAATCGAGCGCTTGCGGCGCACTTCGATAGATACTTTATTTCGACCCGAACCACTGACTTTTACTTCGCTTACTGACTTGCGCTTTAATGCTATTTTTCCTGGCTTGCTAGCGGCAGCGGCACTACTATCTTTCCCGTGCTGGCCTCTTAAGAAACCCAACAAAGTCATTTTATCTGCATCAGAAATAAGTGATTCTGGCTTATCAATTGTTAGGCCAGCGTCTTTTATCTGTTCGAGCAGACGTTCAACGGGTGTGCCAACGACACTTGCAAGTTGTTTTACTGTTACTTCAGCCATTTGTTATCTCAGTGATTAATCTCAGTGCTATGTCAGTTTTATTACTTTTCTGCCGTAGCAGCAGTTTCAGCTTCTGCCTGCTTAGCTTCTGTCAACTCGGCTTCGGCAAACCATGGTGCTCGCGCTGTCATAATTAATTCGGAGGCACGCTTTTCATCCATGCCTTCAATTTCCATTAATTCATCAACTGCCTGCTCTGCCAAATCTTCCATTGAACAAACCCCTTTTACTGCCAGCGCATTGGCAAGCTCAAGATCCATGCCATCCATTATCAGCAAGTCTTCCTGCGGTTTATTATCTTCTAAAACTTCTTCGGTCATAATTGCCTGCGTTAACAAATAATCGCTGGCGCGGTTGCGTAACTCGCCAACAATGTCTTCGTCAAATTCTTCGATACTTAATAATTCTGCTTCAGGTACGTAAGCCACTTCTTCGATGGTTGAGAAACCTTCGGCAACCAAAATTTCAGCAACTTCGGCATCCACGTCAAGATGTTTGGTAAACACTTCAAGATATTTTGCACCTTCTTCCGCATTTTTCGCTTCAGCTTCCTGCTCGGTCATGACGTTGAGCTCCCAACCTGTCAGCTCACTGGCAAGGCGAATATTTTGGCCACCACGACCAATCGCCATGGCTAATTTTTCTTCGTCCACCGCAATGTTCATGCTGTTAGCTTCTTCGTCAACCACTAGCGAAAGCACTTCAGCAGGTGACATTGCATTAATCACAAACTGCGCAGGATCTTCATTCCATAAAATAATGTCTACGCGTTCACCGCCAATTTCGTTAGACACTGATTGTACACGCGAGCCTCGCATACCAACACAAGCGCCAACTGGGTCGATACGGCTATCCAATGCTTTTACTGAAATTTTTGCGCGTGAGCCGGGGTCACGTGCACCGCCTAAAATTGCGAGCATACCTTGGTCAACCTCAGGTACTTCTAATTTAAACAGCTCAACTAAAAATTCCGGTGCAGTACGACTAACAAATAACTGTGGACCACGCTGCTCGGAACGCACTTCTTTTAAATAACCACGCAGACGGTCACCGGGGCGCACCGCTTCGCGTGGAATCATATCTGATTTAGCAATAAAACCTTCAACGCCATTACCTAAATCAATGTAAACATTACCGCGTTCAACACGTTTTACCGTGCCCATAACCAATGTGCCTTCTTGGTCTTGGTAAGCTGCAACATCACGCTCACGCTCAGCTTCACGTACTTTTTGCACGATAACCTGTTTTGCAGTTTGTGCCGCAATACGACCAAATTCGACAGACTCGATTTGCTCTTCGACATAAGCGCCGAGTTCGATTTCAGGCTCATCAACTTGCGCAGCTTCCAGTGTGATTTCACCCAATGGATTTTCCATAGGTTCATCGCTCGAGATAACAAGCCAGCGGCGGAAAGTATCGTAATCGCCGGTTTCGCGATCAATATCAACTCTTACTTCAATCTCTTTACCGTTTTTCTTGCGAGTTGCCGTGGCAAGCGCTGATTCAATGGCCTGAAATATAATCTCTTTATCCACGCCCTTTTCATTAGAAACGGCGTCTGCAACGTAGAGAATTTCCTTGCTCATGATTTAAAACCTCAAATAATAAATACAAATATAACTAATTAAAAAATTTAACTTCAGTATTCTGGCACGATACGCGCTTTATCAATTGCGCTCATCGGCAAACTAATTTCTTCTTCATCAGTTTCGATGGTCACCGAATTTTCGCTGGCTTCCAGCAAACGTCCTTTAAAATTACGCTGCCCTTCCATCGGCATAACTGTTTTCAGCTTAACCAGCGAACCAGTAAAACGCTGAAAATCTTGTAAACGCCGTAATGGACGATCTAAACCGGGTGATGAAACTTCCAGATTAAATTTGCCATTGATGGGGTCTTCCACATCAATCAATGCACTAATCTGACGACTGACTGCCGAGCAATCTTCGATTACCACACCACTCGTTTCGCCATTGGAATCAAGTGGCTTGTCGATAAACAGGCGCAATACGCCGTGTTTCGGATTCGGAAAGTGCTCAATTTCAATCAAATCAAAGCCCATACCGTTTATCACCGGCTCAAATAATTCCCACAAATGCGTCTGATCTTTTCTCATCGGGCCCTTACTAAACAAACACTATGCGCATATATACATATGTATATCAATACTTTACTTTCAGTAACAAAAAGGCCCCGTAAACGGAGCCTTTTCCAAAATTCTTGTATATCTGACTCCGAAACAACGCTTCGGTATATCTAGCTACCAAGAAAACAACAATGGTAGCGACGAGCAGAATTTGAACCTACGACCTTCCCCAGGCTATCAACCATGAGTCCGACTACTCGTTGGGCTAATAAACCGAAGACCTATAAGGTACATCCAGATTACAAACACAGTAAACTTTTTGGTAGCGGGGGCAGGATTTGAACCTACGACCTTCGGGTTATGAGCCCGACGAGCTGCCAGACTGCTCCACCCCGCAACAACAAGTCGCGAATACTACGGACTTACAGGGGGAATTGCAAGACGATAAGAAAAATAAACAGGAAATACAAAAAAGACTAATTTAATCTTATTTGCAATCGATCAAACGTATTCCAATATTTGATATCTAAACTTGCGTTTCGGACAAAATTGTCCGATAATAAGCCATGAATGGAAACGAGCTGTTAAAGCTGCTGAAGAAGCTAGCCAGGGAACGAGGTGTCACCTGTGAAATAAAAAAGCACCACGGAAAAGGCAGTCACGGCACCCTGTACTTTGGAAATCGGCGCACCACGATCAAAGATAGAAAAAAAGAAAAAGAAATAGGAAAAGGTCTGTTAAATAGCATGTTAAAAGATCTTGGAATCAACAAAGACGAGATATAAAAATACGATGTTAGAACTTACTTACCCAGCCACAATTAAAGTCGACGAAGATGGCCGCTGTCTGGTTAGTTTTCCGGGTGTTTACGGCGCAACTACCGATGGCGCAAACAAACAAGAAGCACTCAACGAAGCCCCGGATTGTCTGGCAGAAGCCATTTCAGCAACAATGTACGCAAATGAAGATTTACCTCTACCAGGTTCCAAAAAAAGAGGGCAAATACTAATAGCACTTCCAGCACCTCTTGCCAGCAAAGCTTTGCTCTATTCAGCCCTACGCGAACAAAAACATAGCAACACATGGTTAGCAAAACAACTGGATGTAAACGAAAAGGAAGTACGCCGTATGCTCGACCCATACCACGCTACAAAATTACCCCGTGTCAGTGAAGCACTACA
>UOFD01000034.1_pt1 | contig 25095 bp, 20 predicted proteins | sample 1990101 | NCBI WGS metagenome assembly UOFD01 (sample SAMEA4728526, study PRJEB27164) | hydrothermal vent metagenome | biome: marine basaltic hydrothermal vent biome; feature: marine hydrothermal vent; material: mineral | place: Pacific Ocean | collected 2011-06-14/2011-07-23 | depth 1741 m | reverse complement strand
ACTGCCAACTGCCAACTTTCCCTAAAACGTATCGTAAGGGTCAACATCAATTGACCAGCGTACTTTGCGCGCAGATGTTAGCTGCTGTAGTTGTGGAATCCAGTTGCTTAAAAACTGATGCAGTGTTTTGCGTTGTTTTGATTGCAGCATAATTTGATAGCGATAGCGTCCGGCGCGGCGTTCCATCGGTGCGGGGATGGGGCCGAATAATTCGATGTTTTGAATGTTGAGTTGTTTTGCATTGTCCGCGGCGTGCTGTAAAAAAGTTTGCGCGGCATCGGCTTCTACAGATTCGCAGCGCAGCAATGCCAGATGGCGAATCGGTGGCAAGCTGGCGTCACGGCGTTCCTGTAGAGCAACTTTGGCGAACGCCTGATAGCCGTTGTGTAGTAGTGTTTGTAATAAAGGATGATCGGGGTGATGGGTTTGAATCAGCACTTCGCCCGGTTTTTCGGCACGACCGGCGCGACCAGAAACCTGCGTGATTAATTGTGCCAGATGTTCGGCAGCGCGAAAATCGGCGCTGAATAATGCTTGATCGGTATCGAGTACGCAGACCAGTGTTAAGTTAGGAAAATCGTGCCCTTTCGCCAGCATTTGCGTGCCGACCAAAATACCGCTTTCGCCGCTGTGCGCTTGTTCCAATTTTGTCTGCAAGCTACCTTTGTTACGAGTAGTGTCGCGGTCAATTCGGCTAACTTTTGTGTCGGGAAAATAATCCTGTAAAAAATATTCGATGCGTTCAGTGCCCGCGCCAATTGCCAGAATATTACTGCTGCCGCATTCATCGCACAGCTCCGGCGCATGGCGTTGTGAGCCGCAGTGGTGGCAGTGTAATTGTTTGCGGCGTTTGTGAAACGTCATGTGTGCGTCGCAGCGCTGGCAGTTAGTGGTCCAGCCGCAGTCGTGGCACATCAACAGCGGCGCAAAACCGCGGCGGTTGATAAAGAGCAGCACCTGCCCTTGCTGGTCGAGGTGTTGCTTGATTTTTGCTAGCAGTGTTTCAGCAAGCCCTTCGTGTAATTTCTGGCTGCACAAATTAATAAGCTGTATTTTGGGCAGTGGCTTTTTATTGGCACGTTGCTTGAGATAATGCACCTGATAGCGCTGTTCATTGATATTGTTCAAACTTTCCAGTGATGGTGTCGCAGAGCCAAGCACAATCGGGATGTCTTTATTCTTTGCGCGCAAAATTGCCAGATCACGTGCGTTGTAGCGAAAGCCATCTTGCTGTTTGTAGCTGCCGTCATGTTCTTCATCGATAATAATAAGGCCGAGATTTGGCAGCGGAGTAAAAATCGAAGAGCGTGTGCCGATGACGAGTTGTGCCTGATTATTGGCAGCTGCGTGCCAGGCAGCATAACGTTGTTTGTCGTTCATCGCTGAGTGCAAAACCACAATGTTGGCATTTAGCCGGGCAAGAAAACGCTGGGTTAGTTGCGGGGTTAAGCCAATCTCCGGTACTAACACCAGTATTTGTTTGTTATCGGCCAGCATTGATTCGCACAAGGCTAAATAAACTTCGGTTTTGCCGCTGCCGGTAATGCCATTGACCACGTGCGCGGCATGTTGATGGCGATGGGCTTCGATATTTTTAATGGCAGTTATCTGCTCGTCGTTTAATTGAATGTTTTTGTTGTTTTGTTGCGATAGCTGCGGCGATAAGATTGCAGGTTTTTCAAAACTTTCGACCAGCTGCTTTTCTAATAAGGCTTTGATTGGCGCGCGCCAGTTTTCAGTGAGCGCGCTTAAAGCCTCGCCGTCTAAAGCATCTTCAGCCGTTAATAATAATTGGTATAGCTGTAATTGTTTGGGTGCGCGTTTAAGCGACTGCAAAATTTCTTCTGTTGATGATTGCGCTGGTGCTGCTTTTAATCGCCAGTATGGATTGAGCGAAGGCGTTGCGTCATCATTATTGCGCAGGTACACAGGCAGCGCGGTTTGTAAAACATCGCCCAGTGGGTGGATGTAGTATTTCGCTGCCCAAAAAAGAAGCTTTAAAACATCGGTGCTAAATAAATTATGTTCATCCAGTACAGCAATAACTGGTTTCAGCTTGTTGACGGGCACATTGCTGCTAGCAATTTCTTTGATGACAATGCCGATTAGTTTCTGTCGGCCAAAAGGTATGCGTACGCGCACACCAGGTTCTATTGTCATCGGCTTAAATAAAGCGGGCAGGCAGTAATCGAAAGTTTTATATAGCGGGCAGGGAACGGCTATTTTCACAAATCGTTGCTGAGAAGAAAGTGGTGGCATTGGCAGGTTTTGTTATTATTGGCGACTGCAAAAAAGGTGATTTTACTGCAAAAGTTGGCATGGCTGGTGATAATCCTAAAAATGGCAGTTATGGTAAATTTTTAATCTGTGGATAAGTCACTCAAAGCGTGGATTAGCGCTGTGGATAACTCTGTGGACTATTTTTCTACCAGATATGATTATTTTTGGCTAGTGTTTTTTCAAAGAAAAATAAAATTTATTTTATAGCACTATAATTCCTTTTTTTTCAATAAGTTGAAAGAACTCGCTCTATAATAGCAGAGTATAAAATAAGCTTGACCCAAGAGTAAAAATATGAGTTTTATGTTGTGTATAAGTGTTTGCTGTTACAGTTCGCCGAACTTTAATTTAATGCTAAAACTTAATAATTTTTCTAGCTTATAGTACGTAAGTTATTAAAAGGCTATGAGAAAAGCAAGTTACTCACAAAATCTGTGGATAACTTTGTGGACAATGAAGGCAATGGTAGTGGTTTCCACTATAAAAATAGTGTTTTTGTTAGTTTGGTTGTTTTTTAACCGGTAAATTTATTTCATTATAAATCAACAGTTTAAGTGGCGTGAGTCTTTTAACCCTTGTTGATAAGCGATATTTTTTTCAAAAAAATTCAAGCTTTGAGCGTTTTGTTAAATATGAGTAAAAAGTAAACGTTTTAGCCGCAAATAACAGTTGTTTATTGATTTAAACAAGCGTTTAAGGGCACCTCTATTAATTGATTACACCCTCTGCGTGGCCTGAAGCATGTAGCTGCAAGGCATGAGTCGCAGTATAATGGTTATTCCATTTTCAAGGCTCATAACGCCGCAGATGCATGCTTCAGGTCACGCCCTGCGGGGCTTTAAGCTCAGCCCAGACTCTGCGTTGTACTTTCTTGACAGGCCCATGCTTATAACTGTGGGCATGGCTTCAAAAGTACGCCTTGATTCTGAGCTGAGCTTAAAGCCAGAGGGTGCAATCAATTAATAGAGGTGCCCTTAAGAGTATTTGAAATTAAACGGCTTGTCAGTGCTAGTGCAAAGACCAGCGGCAGCGTCGGATGTTGTTACGGATTGCTTATTTGTTTAAGGATAGTTAAGTTGCTTCGTAAGTGAGGGAAATTATGAAACAGTGGCAGTTAATTAGTGAGCGCATCCAGCAAGCTACAGGCAGAGCATTTTTTGTTGCTGACCAGCAAAATGTGGCCGGTGGCAGTATCAATGCCGCTTTTTTGTTGAGTGGTAAAGATGGTCAGCAATATTTTGTTAAAACCAATCAAACGGGTCAGCAGGCGATGTTTGCTGCTGAAGCGCAAGGTTTGCAGGAAATATCTTCGAGCGAGACAATAACAGTGCCAGAATCGATATGTTACGGCGATGATGGTGTGCAGAGTTATCATGTGCTGGAATATCTTGATATGGCTGGGCAGGCGAACCAAAAAATTTTAGGTGAGCAGTTAGCTGCTATGCATCGCGTAACAGCAAAACAGTTCGGCTGGGAAATACACAACACCATCGGTGATACGCCGCAGCAAAATGACTGGATGGAAAGCTGGGTCGATTTTTGGCGAGAGCAGCGTCTGGGGTTTCAATTAAAGCTGGCAGCGAAAAACGGTTATGGCGGCGAGTTGCAAACACTGGGCGAAAAAGTATTGCTTGAAATGCCAAAACTTTTTCCAGAATATTTTAATGCTCGAAAAATAAAAGCGTCAATGTTGCACGGTGATTTATGGGGTGGCAATGTTGCTGGTTTAAAAGATGGTACGCCGGTTATTTTTGATCCCGCTTTTTATTATGGTGATAGAGAAGCCGATTTAGCGATGACGTATGTATTCGGTGGTTTTGATGCTGATTTTTACGCCAGCTACCAAAATGCTTTTCCATTAGACGATGGTTTTGCCGTGCGTAAAAATTTTTATAATATCTATCACATTATTAACCATTTAAATATGTTTGGCGGTGGTTATCATGGACAGGCCGTTAATATGCTTAAACAAGTATTGGGGAATATTTGATTAAGCGTAGAAGTATATTGAAACTAAAATTTTAACGACAGCGTTGTTTTAGTGGTGATCCAATACTGTTTGTATGAAACGATTTAACTGAGTTTTTTTATTTAGTTCTGTATCTTCGATAACGAGTAGTTTGGGATAGGTTTCGCATAAACGTTTCGCAAAGATGCCACGACTTGTTTCGGTGACGCTGCGACCATTTATAAAAACTGGTGTGCTATTTAATCCGCAACTGGGTGAGTGGCTTTTAAAAATGAAACCAGATAGGTGATTAAGCTTAGCAGGTTTTGTGTTGCAATAATTTTGCATGATATCAGTGACATCAATTGAAAAGTTATCACGACCAGTGAGTTTTGGGTTTTTTATACTGCCAGTGAGTTGCACCGGCGGACGTGGAATACTTAAACCTGCTTCGACTTCGGGGCAGATGGGAACAAATTTAAAAAGTGTTGCGAGTTGTTCAAGGATGATCTGATTGGCTTTTGACTGGCCATCGTAGCGCACAGCGTCGCCGAGTAAGCAGCGGCTAATTCCTATGAGTGGTTTTAAGTTTTTCACTTTGCATTATTCGTTTTGCCTTACCCGTAGGGTCATTATTTTTTTGCGCCCATATCAAGTGCGCGCTGCCTGGATTTGCCGGCTTCTACTGCCAGCTTTCCTGCATCCCAGCCAGGCATGGTTTCTGGCCAGCCGAACATGTGCGCAGTTAGCACTTCGCATAGTGCGTCTATGTGTTCGTCGTTATTATTTAAGCAGGGAATGTAGTTAAATTTTTCACCACCGGCTTCAATGAATAGTTCTTTATTTTCCATCTGGATTTCTTCCAGTGTTTCCAAACAGTCGGCGGCAAAACCGGGGCAGATGATGTTGACATTTTTAATATTTTTTGCGGGTAATTCTTGCAAAGTAACACTGCAATAAGGTTTTAACCAGGGTTCCCGACCAAAGCGTGATTGAAAAACAACTTCCCATTCGTTTTTATTTAGTGCCAGTTTATCGGCGACCAGCCTTGCAGTTTTCTGGCAATGACAAAAGTAGGGGTCGCCGTTGTCAACGTAACGCTGCGGAATGCCGTGAAATGAAAACAGCAGCAAGTCGCCACGAGGGTTATCTCGCCATTGTTTTTTAATACTGTTGGCTAAAGCTTCAATATATTTCGGATGGTCGTGGTAATGATTAATCATGCGCAGATCAGGCAGCCAACGCCAGTTCTTGAGTGTGTCGGTTACCTGATCGTAAACGGCTGCAGTAGTGGTGGCAGAGTACTGTGGGTATAACGGTAGGATTAGTAAGCGCCGCGCGCCGGCTTTGCGCAGGTCGTGTAGACCATTTTTGACGGAAGGTTTGCCATAAGTCATCGCCATGTCAACAATGACATGGCCACGAAAACGTTCTTCCAGTTTTTTTTGTATGGCTTGTGTTTGCAGGCGAGTGAAATGAATTAACGGCGAGCCATTTTCGTTCCAGACTTTTTTATATGATTTTGCTGCGCGTGAAGGGCGAAGCCGTAAAATAATTCCGTGCAGCGCAAACCACCAGATAAATCGATTAGCTTCTACTACGCGAGGATCTGCTAAAAATTGTGCCAAATATTTTCGTACAGCGGAAGGGGTCGGTGCGTCGGGCGAACCTAAATTGACCAGAAGGATGCCCAGTTTTTCCTGCGGGCCGTGTTGATAACTAACTTTTTCTGACACGTTTTATTCGGGTAGCTATCCAGGTGGCTAAATGGAGTGATTAAATTATGCGTGAAGAGTGACAGATTTGGCGCGGATGCTCAAGTAAAATCACCAGTAAATAACACGATAAGCCCATTCTATTTAAGAAATAATGTAATATACTGCCCATTATTTTTGTAGAGTTTTCGGGAGTCCCTATGCCCATCAGGCTGGTAGTACCAAATGAAATTGCACCGGGTGAGCGCCGCATTGCGTTGGCGCCGGATGTTGCTAAAAAGTTAATCGCCAGTGGTGTGAAAATCGCCATACAGCAGGGCGCAGCGTTGTCCGCATATTTTAAAGATGAAGATTTTATCGATGTTGAAATGCTCGGCGATGCAACAACGCTTTATAAAGATGCCGATGTTATTTTTAAAGTTGTGCCACCGACGATTGAAGAGTTAAAGCAAATGCCCGATGGCTGCACTGTTGTTGGTTTTATGGTGCCGAGTAAAAATGCTGAAATGATGCAGTTGATGTGCGAGAAAAAAATCACCTCGCTGGCAATGGAATTAGTGCCACGCATTACTCGCGCACAATCGATGGATGCACTATCTTCGCAAGCTTCTATCGCGGGTTACATGGGTGTGTTGATGGGCGCGCAATTAGCGCCGGTATTTTTCCCGATGTTAACCACGGCAGCAGGCACTATTCGTCCAGCAAGAGTTTTGATTATCGGTGTTGGTGTTGCCGGTTTGCAGGCGATTGCTACTGCCAAACGTTTGGGCGCAATCGTCGAAGCTTACGATGTGCGCAGTGCGACACGTGAACAAGTAGAATCGTTAGGCGGCAAGTTTATTGACACAGGTGTTAGCGCCGATGGCGAAGGCGGTTATGCGCGCGAACTAACCGACGATGAAAAACAACAGCAGCAAGATGTGTTGGCAAAACATATCGCAATGGCAGATGTCATTATTAGTACAGCAGCGATTCCTGGTCGGCCTTCGCCTAAAATTATTTCTGCAGCGATGGTTGAAGATATGAAAACAGGTTCAGTGATTGTCGATTTAGCCTCCGAAGGTGGCGGCAACTGCGAGCTAACAAAACCCGGTGAAACTTTCGAGTATAAAGAACGTGTCACTATTCATGGTCCGTTAAATGTTGCTGGCGAATTACCGATTCACGCCAGCGAAATGTACGCGAAAAATTTATTTAATCTGGTATCGCCTTTTATTTCTGAAGAAGGAAATCTGGAATTGGATTTTGAAGACGATGTGATTGCTGGTTGTGTCTTAACCCGCGATGGCGCAATTGTGCACGCACAGTACAAAGATAAGGTTTAATTATGATTGAAGGTTTACCCGCGTTATACATATTTATGCTTTCAGCCTTTACCGGTTATGAAGTGATTAGTCGCGTGCCGGTTATTTTGCACACGCCATTAATGTCCGGCTCTAACTTTGTGCACGGCATTGTGCTGGTGGGCGCGATGATTGTGATGGGGCAAGCGGAAGGTGTGTTGGAATTAAGCATTGGTTTTATTGCGGTGGCGATGGCAGCGGGTAATGCGGTTGGTGGTTATGTGGCAACCGTGCGTATGTTGGAAATGTTTCAAAGTGCCAATAAAAAGCAAGAGGCGCAATCATGAGTATTAGTTTAGTGATTGATGCAATTTATTTGCTGACGGCAGCGGTTTTTATTATTGGTTTAAAACAAATGTCGTCACCGGTGACCGCGCATCGCGGTATTGTCTGGGCAGGCATTGCCATGGTGGTGGCATCATTGGCTACGTTTGGTTCGCCGAGCATTTCGCTTGAAGTCAGCAGCATTAATTTGCAGTTGATGCTGGTGGCAATTGTTGCTGGTTCAACGGTGGCTTACATTTCCGCAAAAAAAGTGGCAATGACCGACATGCCGCAAATGATTGCCATGTATAACGGTATGGGCGGCGGCGCAGCGGCGGCAATTGCAGCGGTTGAATTAGTGAAGTTATCAAACGGTGGCGAAACGCATGGTTTAACGATTCAGGTGTTGGCGGTACTTGGTGCGGTTATCGGTGCGATTTCTTTTTCTGGTTCAGCAATCGCGTTTGCCAAGTTGCAGGGCATTATGAAAAAGACGTTGCGTTTGCCTATGCATCAAATAATTAATATTGGTTTATTTATTGCGGTTGTTGTTTTTGGTTATTTGGTCGCGACAGGTGCGCCTGTCAGCTTTGAACATGTGCTGATATTTTTTGTGCTGGCACTTATTCTGGGCATAATGGTCACCCTGCCGATTGGTGGCGCAGACATGCCGGTTGTTATCTCATTGTTCAACGCACTAACGGGTCTTGCGGTTGCCTTCGAAGGATTCGTGTTAAACAACGCAGCGATGATTATTGCTGGTACCGTGGTTGGTTCGTCCGGCACACTGTTGACGCAGCTAATGGCAAAAGCCATGAACCGTCCGATTTCAAATGTCCTGTTCAGTAGCTTTGGTAGTGATGGCGGTGTGGCAGCGGAAGAAGAAGTTGAAGGCAGCATGAAAGAGATTCAGGCGAATGACGCTGCTATCATGATGGCTTACGGTCAGAAAGTAATTATCGTGCCGGGTTACGGCATGGCGGTTGCGCAAGCGCAGCACAAGTTAAAAGAGATGGGCGATTTACTGGAAGCGCGTGGTATTGATGTAAAATATGCCATCCATCCTGTGGCAGGTCGCATGCCGGGGCACATGAATGTATTGCTGGCAGAAGCCGGTGTGGATTACGATAACATTTTAGATTTAGAAGAAATTAATCCAGAATTCCCAACCGCAGATGTTGCTTTAGTCATTGGTGCCAACGATGTAGTGAACCCGGTTGCGCGTTCTAATCCTGACAGCCCGATTTACGGCATGCCGATTTTAGATGCCGATAAAGCGCAAAATGTTATCGTGATAAAACGCGGCAAAGGCGCAGGGTTCTCCGGCATTGAAAATCATTTGTTCTACGCTGACAATACGCAAATGTTATACGGTGACGGTCAAAAAGCAGTAGCGGAATTAATTGCGGGTATTAAGCAGTTATAATCCTGGCACTTGATTGCTCTTATTCATTGCTGAAGTATCTGCCGCCGCGTTAGCCTATTTGGTGCTTTGGGTTTCAGGAATTAGTTTGACGGTAATGCGGTTATTAAACCGCGCTGCTTGATTCCAGGTGCCGGCATTTGTTTGTGATGTGCGCTTTGGGTATTTGGCGAGGCTTATTTTTCTACTTAGGTTTTGCACTTCAAGAAAGATGCCTTGCCGGCTTAATTTTTCTGCATCTGAAAAATAATTCACAAAACTTAGTGATTGGTGACGAATGGGCTCATCCGTTGGCTGTGCGTAGTTGCCAATGAAGTCACAATTATAAATAGAAGTATCTTCGTCAGCCAGAGTGTAATTCCCTGACAGGTCACTGTTTAAGCAAAACTCACCAACATGCGTTTGTAGGATAATGCGGCCTCGGTAGTTTGCCTGCTGCGCTTTGTTAACTAACTCTTCAATGAAGGGTAAACGTCTGTCATTTAGCGCGATTTCATCAAAGGCGTATTCAATAACATCGTTATTAATGACCCATTTCTTAAAAATAGTCTGGGCGAATTTATCAGTGGTAAGTGCGCTTTGATTATTACTTGCAAGGTTTTGCACTTGTGTGTCCGAAGACTGTTGTGCCGAAATGTATTGTTGCCAATTGGTATCGTCTTCCGGTTGGCTACTGGTATCGCTGTTCGGTTTGGCGGCAATAGAAGGTTTGTCAGTAAAATATTGTGCGATGTTGTAGCTAAATGAAATTAGCAATAAAAGGCTGAGACCTGCCATAGACCAAAAGCTTCTACTTTTATATATATTTGTTTGTTCAATGGCATTTTCCTGGAGCGTGTGTTGAACATTTTCGATTTTTTTATCAAGATCACTGTTGAGGCGGTTAAATATTTCGTTACTGACGGACTCTATGCCCAGCCACATGCTCCGATGTAATTCGATAGTTTGGTCGTCCATTAATTTGTGCAAATCCTGCACATAAAGGTCCAGTGCATTTTTTTTGATAATAGTGATTTCTTGTGCCAATGGGTCTTCTTTCTTTTTTGGAGTAGCAGGTTTATCAATTGTGATACTTGATTTGATTGGAATGTCATCAATTAACCTTAATTCTAATAATGATTCTTTTAACTCCACTGGCGCAATTGTTTTGCGAATAATACCGACCGCGCCCAGTGCGCGTGCCTGACTCATATAAACATCACCACCTTTGGAGGTGTACATCATGATTGGAATGAGCGCGGTTTGTGGATTTTCCTTTATTTTTTTGATCGCCTCAAAACCATCCATGCCCGGCATTATGTGATCCATAAAAATAATATTGGGTTGGTGCTGCTCCAGATATTTCAGCGCATCAAGTGCGGACTCAGCGGTATCTACCTCAAGGTTAAGTTCTTTTAACATTCGCATGAGGGCAAAGCGGGCGGATTTGGAATCATCGACAATAAGTGCGCGTTTTGGGGTCACTGTTCTACCTAATATAATCAGATGTTTATGGTTTAAAAACGAATATAGCCATACTCTATACACTTAGGGGTGAACTGGTCAAGCAAATTGATGTGTGGCGCAGTGTTGACTTTTTCGGTTAAAAATGAGCAGTGTGGTTTTAACCTTCCGCGTTATTTGTTAATGTAGGGGAAAATAAATGATTCGATCTGACTTAATCAGCGTTGTCCTGAGGGAGAGAAAATGCGCACTATTATGATTTTAAACGCAAAAGGCGGTTGCGGAAAAAGCACTATTGCAACTAATCTGGCAAGTTATTTCGCTTATGAAATGGAAAAAAAAGTGGTGCTGGCAGATTATGATCCGCAGGAATCCAGCCTTGCGTGGCTGGCAGCGCGGGATGAAAAATGGCCGTATATTGAGGGCATTGCTGCGCATAAAGAGCCGTTACGTGCCGCTAAAGATACGGACTACGTTATTATTGATGCGCCCGCTCGCGTACATGGCAAAGAGCTGACACAGCTAATGCGCAAAGCTGAAACCGTTATATTTCCTGTACTGCCCTCACCAATTGATATGCGTGCAGCCACAAAATATATGGAAGAAGTAATGAAAAATGGCTGTGTGGCGCGCAAAGAAGTAAAAATAGGGGTGGTGGCAAATCGTGTGCGCGAGAGCACGATTATTTTTTCTGAATTATATGATTTTATAAAATCAATGAAACTGCCCTATATTGCAACCTTGCGCGATACGCAAAATTATATTCGCGCAGAAGAACGAGGTTTAGGTGTTTTTGAAATGGCACCATCACAGGTTTATCAGGATTTAGAAGATTGGGAGCCATTGACTAAGTGGCTGCGTAGTAAGCGCAGTATGCCTTAGCCTCCAAAAAAACGTGTTGTCTGACGATGAGTTGGGTGTGTTTATTTTAATAGAGGTGCCCTTTAGTTTTTTACAATTAAATAATCACCGTTAGCAATAGTGTCCAGTTGCCATTCACCAATACTGCAACGTATTAATCGTAAGGTTGGAAAACCAACAGCTGCGGTCATTCGCCTTACCTGCCGGTTTCGGCCTTCATCAATCGTTAGCTCTAACCATGAAGTAGGAATATTTTTTCGCTCACGAATGGGAGGTGTGCGCGACCATAAATTTTTGGGTTCAGCAATTATTTGTGCTTTTGCCGGTTTTGTTAAACCATCTTTTAGTATTAGCCCTTTTTGTAATTGCGTAATGGCTGTATCGTTTATTTCACCTTCAACCTGTACCCAGTAAGTTTTTGGCATTTTATTTTTTGGCTCAGAAATTTTGTTTTGTAACCTGCCATCGTCGGTGAGTACGAGCAGTCCTTCACTATCACGGTCGAGTCTGCCGGCGGCGTAAACATTTTTTTGTTTGATGAAATCTGCAAGCGTTTTTCGCCCGTGTTCGTCGGTAAACTGACAGAGTACATCGAAGGGTTTGTTGAATAATAAGATCATTGAAAAAGTTGGCAGTTATCAGTCGGCAGTTAAAAGAATTATTATATGCGCTATACAACTTTTGGTTTTAAGCGTTTTTTTTAACGGACGACTGCCATCTGATAACTGCCAACTTGTATTCCGTGTCATCGAAACAATATTAGTAACTACATATACACTGGCGTTCACACCGGCTGTAAATCATACCAACGTTCGCGCCGTCCTCTTGCTGCGCCCAAACGGTTAAATATATTAATCATCGCATCTTCGTTTATGCCGTTCCAACGCAAATCTCTTTTCGGACCTTTAAATTCTGCGTCGGTGACAATGGTGGTAAGTTGTTTTGTCATCGGCAAAATATGCTGATGTTGTTCAACTAACATTTGTATGCGTTTAGAACCGCGAAATTTCATTTTTGAAATTTTTTCAATATTTTCCATGATGTGTTCAACGCTGGGATATTTTTTCAGCAGGTTTGATGCCATTTTGTAGCCGATACCGGGAATGCCGGGAATGTTATCGACTTTATCGCCCGCTAGTGCCAGCAAATCTGCAATTAATTCCGGTTTTACGCCAAAGTTTTTTTCGACATCTTTGTAATGTAAAATTTTATTGCGTGCATAATCCCACCAGATGTCGCCAGGCTTGAGTAGTTGCGCAAGATCTTTATCGGCACTGAGAATGGTGATGTTAAAACCATCGTTGCGTAATTGTGTTGCTAGTGTGCCAATGATGTCATCACCTTCAAAACGATTACTGGAAAAATCAGCGATACCAGCAGCGCGACAGAAATCACGACAGTGCTTGAACTGGTTTTTTAGTTCAATGGGTGCGGGTGGGCGATTGGCTTTGTATTCAGGGAAAATTTCGCGGCGATAAGAGTTGGTTTGTTTTGCATCAAATGCACAGGCAATGTATTCGGGCTGCTCCAGCTCTAATAATTCGCGTAAAAACTCGGTAAAGCCATAAACCGCGTTGCAAGGATTGCCTTCGCTATCGACGATGGATTCATCATAAACGTGCCAGCCTCTGAATATGTAGATGCTGCTGTCAATAAGATAGGCGCGTTTGCTGCTGGTGTGTGACATTGCGGGCATTTTACGCGAGCTTAAATTTGATTGTAAATTATTTCGTGAAAATTTATATTAGTAAGTTGGTAGTACCTGGGTGCATTCTCTACAAATTCCACTATATATTAATGAACTATCGTTGTAATATTTGTTCTTTAAATTTGTCATTAAAATGAAGCGCGCAAAATATGTCAGAAATATCAAAAAAAGCTGTTATTGAATTATCCAAGAAAGGTAGCCGTTTATTTCGTAGTGGTCAGTTAAAAGATGCCGAAGCGGCTTATCTGGAAGCGAGGGAGCTGGATGAAGAGAATCCTTACGTGCTTTCTGGTCTTGGTGATGTTTATCGCAAACTCAATCGTTTTGAGGAGTCTGGCGCGCAATATGACGCGGTATTAAAGTCTGACGCAAATAATATTTTTGCATTGCGCGGTGCTGGTGATGCGCGTCGTGGCATGAAGCAGCCGTTAGCAGCTATTCCATATTGGCTGCGTTATCTGGAAATTAATGAACGGGACAGTCATGTAATGGTTCGTATCGCTGATGCTTATCATAAGTTAGACGACAGTGAGAATGCGATTGATTTTTATGAGCAGTCGTTGATAATAAAACCGTATGATCCCTTTGCTTTACTCGGTCTGGGTAACGTTTATTATGCGCAGCATAATGATGAAAAAGCATTGGCTTGCTTTGAAAAATTGCTGGCGAAAAACACATCGCACAATGTTGTTTTAATGACCATGATAGGCAACATCTATCGCCGTCGAAAAGAATTTGATCGCGCCATGGATCATTATGAAAATGCGCTGGAGCTTGACTCAAAAAATAATTTTGCATTGTTTGGCATGGGCGATTGTTTTCGTGGTCAGCTGAATATGGAAAAAGCAGTATACTGGTGGGGTCAAATTCTTGACCAGGAACCAGAAAATCAAACACTGTGGACACGTGTTGGTGATGCGTTGGTGTCGTTGGGTCGTCTGGATGAAGCGATACAGCATTATAATTCCAGTTTGAAAGTCACGCATGATTTATACGCGGTATTAGGTCTGGCACGTGTTGCGCAAAAACAAGGTGACTCTGACAAGGCTTGTTATTACTGCGAGCAGGCGTTGGAAGTGGATAAAGATAATGTTCGCGCTTTAGAAGAATTGGCGCGCATTTGTGATGATGCCGGTTATACTGAAAAAGCACAGGCGGCACGTGCGCGGATAACGTTTTGAGCTGGCCGCTTTTAGGCATGACGACGGTTAGAAATGATGTTTAGAAGCGATGTTTAGAAGCGATGTTTAGAAGCGACGTTTAAATTGCAAGGTAAGGTATAGTGCCAGCCTCATATTACCGATACACATGGAAAGAATACCCATCATTCAAAATGTGCCGTAAATACATCCCTGTAGGCTCGGCATCCGCATCCATGCGGCTGACGATTTTGAATGACGGGTATTCTTTTTTTCCTGTTCACTAGTAACTATGCAGCAACTTACTTTAGTTAGTGTACTTATTGTCATTGTTGGTCTGGCGTTTGTCGCAACAGGTATTAGACGATTATTTCAGCGAAAATTTCTTAAGGCAGCAGGGCTGGAATTTTCGGGTCTACTTTTTCTGTTGCTTGCCTCTTCAGCGTTTTTGCTGGCATCTAATTTATACACTTATCAACGTCTGGTTTACGAGCAAGCAGTCGCAGAAATAAGCTTTCAAAATATTTCACCGCAGCAATACCGTGCAGACATTAATGCGCTGGATTCTGATTTTCAACAAAGCGTTAATCTCAATGGCGACGAGTGGCAACTTGATGCGCAAGTGTTGACTTGGCAGGGTGTCGCCACTTTATTCGGGCTTGATGCTAATTATCGGTTGCACCGAATTTCAGGACGTTATCTTGATATTAGCGATGAGCAACAACGCCCGCGCACAGTGTATTCATTGCTAAAAAAATCAGAATATATTGAAGACGATAAATTCGACCTGTGGCAATTTGCCCATAAAAATCAAGGTTGGCTGCAATGGGTTGATGCGGTTTATGGCAGTGCAGTATTTTTGCCGATGAGTGATGGTGCAAAATACAGTATTGCGATTAGCCGCACCGGCTTGATTGCACGACCGGCTAATGATGAGGCGCGTGAAGCGGTTAGTCAGTGGATTGGCTTGTAAAGAAATTTTTTGTTTTTAGAATATTTGCGTTAATTCGCGTGTTTTGCGGCAAAAATGCTTTTCAGTTTTTAGCACGATGATTAGCATAGCCCAAAATTAATACAGTTTCTTCTTCCGGAAACGCCTATAATGCGCCCCTTTTTCCCCAAATACTTATCGAGTAAAGAGAATGCCTGTGAGCACTAAAATTCGCAATATCGCTATTATCGCCCATGTTGACCATGGCAAGACCACGCTGGTGGATAAATTGCTTGAACAGTCTGGCACACTAGATGAGCGCAAAGCACCGGGTGAGCGCATCATGGATTCTAACGATCAGGAAAAAGAACGCGGCATTACCATCACCTCTAAAAATACTGCGATTGAGTGGAATGATTACCACATCAACATCGTTGATACACCAGGACACGCCGATTTTGGTGGTGAGGTTGAGCGTGTACTTTCTATGGTTGATTCGGTTTTGTTATTGGTTGATGCGGTTGATGGTCCGATGCCGCAAACTCGGTTTGTTACGCAGAAAGCATTTGCTATGGGATTCACGCCAGTAGTTGTTATTAACAAAATTGACCGCGATGGCGCAAATCCCCATCGTGCGTTGGATTTAACCTTTGATTTATTCGATAAACTGGGCGCGACTGATGAGCAGTTAGACTTCCCAGTGATTTACGCGTCTGCGATTAATGGTTTTGCTGGCAATGATTCAGATATAACCAGTGGTGACATGACACCTTTGTTTGAAGCGATTATTGAACATGTGCCCGAACCAGACGTTGATGCCGATGGCCCTTTCCAGTTACAGATTTCTACCCTCGATTACAACAGTTATGTTGGTATCATTGGCATCGGTCGTATTCGTCGTGGCAGCGTTAAAACCAACATGGCAGTGAAAATTATTGGCGACGATGGCAAAGAGCAGGGCGGTCGTATCGGCCAGGTTTTAGGTTTTCACGGGCTGGAACGTGTTGAGCAAGAAGATGCGCAGGCAGGTGATATTGTTGCCATTACCGGCATTGACCCACTGTCTATTTCCGATACTATTTGTGACCCCAATAAAGTGGAAGCGCTGCCTCCAATGACCGTTGACGAGCCAACCATCAGCATGATGTTTCAGGCAAACTCTTCACCATTTTCTGGTCAGGAAGGAAAATATGTTACCAGCCGAAATATTTGGGATCGTTTGCAACAAGAACTAAAACACAATGTTGCACTGCGCGTCGATCAAGTTGAAGGTGACAAATATAAAGTTTCGGGTCGCGGTGAATTACACCTTTCTGTATTAATCGAAACCATGCGCCGTGAAAATTTTGAGCTGGCAGTAGGTCGCCCTGAAGTTATTATTCACGAAGAAAATGGCGTTAAGTTAGAGCCTTATGAAGAACTAACAGCCGATATTGAAGTGGAGCATCAAGGTGCAGTGATGGAAGCACTGGGTATACGTAAAGCAGAATTAAAAGACATGGTGCAAGATGGTAAAGGCCGTGTGCGTCTTGATTTCATTATTCCTGCGCGCGGTTTAATTGGTTTTAGAACGGACTATCTTTCGATGACGCGCGGCACTGGTTTGCTGTACAGCGTGTTTGATCATTACGGCCCAATCGTGTCTGATGGCATTGGCCAGCGTGCTAATGGCGTGCTGGTTTCTAATGCGCGTGGTAAAGCGGTGGCTTATTCATTGTGTCCGTTGCAGGAGCGCGGTAAATTATTGGTCGGTAATAACGACGAAGTTTATGAAGGACAAATTGTTGGTATTCATTCGCGTGATAATGATTTAGTGGTTAATCCAATTAAGCCGAAGCCGTTAACAAACGTGCGTGCTTCGGGTACCGATGATGCGCTAACCTTATCGCCGCATATTAAATACACACTGGAACAGGCTTTAGAATTTATTGATGATGACGAATTGGTGGAAGTGACACCGGACAATATTCGCATTCGTAAAAAACTGCTTAAAGAAAATGAGCGCAAGAGTTCTGGCCGCGGTAAAAAGAAATAAGATTTATGAGTAAGATTTGTAAATAAGACTTGTTTTGCTTGAGGTCTAAATCAAGCGCCTGCTTTACGAGCAGGCGTTTTTCTTTGGGCTTTTGATAAAAGTTTAAAACGAGTACTCTAAAATATTTGCTGCCGGCTTTTCTATCTCATATTCATTTTGAAATAAGCTGTCTGAAATAGGGGTTTCAATACTGTCGTAATTGTACTGCGGGAAAAACTCAAGTTTAATTCGTGGTTTAACAACTAAATCTTCTTCACCTTCGCGCCAGGGGTTTTTCTCTTTTGGCGGCGCGCGCCATTCGGTTAAATCATCGTAAACCATGTCGAATAAAGGTGTGCGATAAGTTTCTGGTAATTCAACAAGGTTTGCCGCTTGTGCAAACACGGTGGCGCTGGCAAAAAATATTAAAAAGCCGTTAAGTGTTGGATGATTTTAGTTTTAATAAATTTTAAGGTTTTGCTTATTTCACCTAACATTTTCGTCACGATTTGCTGTATAATTCGCCGGCTAAATTACCCCTGATTGGTGGTGTTTAAAGAAGTTGTGTTTATAAGCTGGTCGTTATGCCAGCTTTGTTGCTTTTTAGCATTGCCACTAGTATGCGTTTTGTCGCTTTTGGGGTGTGAAAATTTTTAATCATTTAATGTACTTATTACGAGTAGTGAAGCCATGGCAGACGTAGACTTAAGCAAATACAGAAATATCGGCATTTTCGCCCACGTGGATGCGGGTAAAACCACCACCACAGAACGTATTTTGAAATTGACCGGTAAAATTCATAAAACCGGTGAAGTGCATGACGGTGAAGCGACTACTGATTTCATGGAACAAGAACAGGAGCGTGGCATTACTATTCAGTCTGCAGCGACTAGCTGTGAATGGAATGGTCACCGCTTAAACATCATCGACACACCGGGACACGTTGACTTCACTATCGAAGTATATCGTTCACTGAAAGTGCTGGATGGCGGCATCGGCGTATTTTGTGGTTCGGGTGGTGTTGAGCCACAATCTGAAACTAACTGGCGTTATGCCAATGAGTCAGAAGTTTCGCGTATTATTTTCGTTAATAAATTAGACCGTATCGGTGCTGATTTTTACCGTGTAACAAAGCAAGTTGAAGACGTACTGGGTGCGGTGCCACTAATAATGGTTCTGCCGATTGGTATCGAAGATGACTTTAAAGGCTGTGTTGATTTGTTGACTCGTAAAGCCTGGATTTGGGACAACGAAGCTGATACAACCGCTTATCGTATCGAAGAGCCACCCGCTGACATGGCTGACCAGATTGAAGAGTGGCGTGAAAAATTAATCGAGACTGCAGTAGAGCAGGACGATGAAGTCATGGAAGTGTACCTTGACGGTACCGAGCCGCCGATGGAAGACATCAATCGCTGTATCCGTAAAGGTACACTGACTATGGACTTTTTCCCAACTTACTGTGGCTCTGCATTTAAAGATAAAGGTGTTCAGTTAGTGCTGGATGCTGCTGTTGATTACCTGCCGGATCCAACCGAAGTTAAACCACAGCCAGAAGTTGATATGGAAGGTAACGAGACAGGCGAGTATGCAATCGTTGACCCTGATAAACCATTGCGCGCACTGGCATTCAAAATTATGGATGACCGTTTCGGCGCACTGACTTTTGTTCGTATTTATTCTGGTCGTATGGATAAAGGTACCGCCGTATTGAATACTTTTACCGGCAAAACCGAACGTATTGGTCGCATGGTAGAAATGCATGCGGATGAACGTATTGAATTGAGCGGTGCACAGGCGGGCGATATTATTGCGGTTGTTGGCATGAAGAATGTGCAGACGGGTCACACATTATGTGATGAAAAAAATCCTGCAACATTAGAGCCAATGGTTTTCCCTGACCCCGTTATTTCTATTTCAATTTCGCCGAATGATAAAGGCGCATCAGAAAAACTTGGTATTGCACTGGGTAAAATGATTAAAGAAGATCCATCGTTCCGCGTTGAAACCGATGAAGATTCTGGTGAAACCATTCTGAAAGGTATGGGTGAATTACACCTTGATATTAAGGTCGATATCCTTAAACGTACTCACGGTATTGATGCGACTATTGGTAAACCACAGGTGGCTTACCGTGAAACCATTACCCAGAAGGTTGAAGATTCTTACACACATAAAAAGCAATCAGGTGGTTCTGGTCAGTTCGGTAAAATCGATTACGTCATTGAACCTGGCGAGCCTGGCAGTGGTTATGAATTCGAGTCAAAAGTAACCGGTGGTAACGTGCCACGCGAATTCTGGCCGGCCATTGAAAAAGGTTTTGGAAAAATGGCTGATCGCGGTGTATTGGCTGGTTTTCCATGTTTAGATTTCAAAGTGACATTAATGGATGGTCAATTCCACGCAGTGGATTCATCAGCGGTTGCATTTGAGCTGGCTTCAAAAGCGGCTTACCGTCAGACCATGCCTAAAGCGGGGCCACAGTTGATGGAACCGATTATGAAAGTTGACGTTTACACACCGGAAGATCACGTGGGTGATGTTATTGGTGATTTAAATCGCCGTCGCGGCATGATTAAATCACAGGAAGCGAATGCAACAGGCGTGCGCATTAAAGCAGAATGTCCGCTGAGTGAAATGTTTGGTTACATCGGTACATTACGTACTATGACATCGGGTCGTGGTCAGTTCTCGATGGAATTTCTGCACTACGTTGCAGCGCCAAGAAACGTTTCGGAAGATGTGATTAAAGAAGTGAAGGAGCGTGAAGCAGCGAAATAATGTTTTTGAGCTTTTTTGGAAATTTCCCATAAAAACGTTATTTGCAGGCTCTCTGGTCATTAGTGCGTATCTGTTAGCTTGCTGCAAAATTGTTTATTAACGGAAAAAGTGCTGTGATTAGCTGATCAATTTGTTCATGTGTGTGTTTTGCTGAAAGTGTTATTCGCAAACGTGAAGTGCCTTCCGGCACGGTTGGTGGTCGGATGGCAGTGACTAAAAATCCTTGTTCAAATAATATTTCGTTAATTTTTAGTGCGGTGTAATCGTCGCCAATGATGATGGGTTGAATCGCCGTATCGCTCGCTTCAATGGGCAGTGAAAGTTCTGCGCAGCATTGTTTGAAGTAAGCAATATTATTGTTCAAATTATTTAAATGCCGTGATTCATTTTGAATAATGTGCAAGCTGTAACGTGTGGCTTCTGCAATAGCCGCAGGCATAGCGGTGGTGTAAATATAAGTACGGGCTTTTTGAATAATGGTTTCGATAAGCTCGTCACTGCCCGCAATAAAGGCGCCAGCCGTACCCAGTGCTTTGCCGAGCGTTGCCATATAAATGGGCACGTTATCTTGCGTTAAAGAAAAATGTTGCAGACTGCCTTTTCCGGTTTCACCTAAAGTGCCAAAACCGTGCGCATCATCAACCATTAACCAGCTTCTATTTTTTTTGCACAGTGTTGCCAGTTTTGGCAAGTTGGCAATATCGCCGTCCATGCTAAAAACGCCGTCGGTTAATACCAGTTTATTTGCGGCCTTATCGATTTTTTCTATTTTTTGTTTGAGGCTTGAAATATCATTATGCAAATAACGTTGCAAACGTGCGCCGCTGATTAAACCACCGTCGATGAGTGAGGCGTGATTTAATCGGTCTTCAAAAACATAATCACCTTTTTCCAGTAATGCCTGACATAAACCTAAATTTGCCATGTAACCGGTGGAAAATAAAATGGCGCGTGGGTAGCCGGTAAATTCTGCCAGTTCTTCTTCAAGTTGATGATGAACGATGGAATGCCCATTCACCAAATGCGCGGATCCACTACCAACACCAAAATTTTTGATAGCTTCAATGGCGGCCTGTTTTATTTGCGGATGATTTGCCAACCCCAGATAATCGTTGCTGCAAAAATTGATAACGTGTTTGTTATCAATTTGCATTTCAATTTGTTGCGGGCCTTTTGTGATGCGGCGGGTACGATAACGGTGCTGCTTCTTCCGTTCGTTTAATGCCTTTTTAAGTTGATTGTTTAAGACTTTCAAAAGAGCATATTAACAAGGGTGTACATCATGCAGCACAAAATCCATGACACGCTATAAATACATCCATGTACGCTCGGCAGCAGCTTCCATGCTGCTGACGGTCATAGATTTTGTGCTGCATGATGTGTGTTCTTGCTCTCATTGGTATATCGAAAAACTAGGCGCAGGCTGCCTGTGAAGTGTTGTTTTCTGCTACGCCCGCATTTTTATTGATACTGTTGATACCTAACTTTTCAAACAATTGTTGATCGTGATTTTTATCGGGGTTGTCGGTGGTTAATAATTTATCGCCATAAAAAATAGAATTAGCGCCGGCAAAAAAACATAAGGCTTGCATTTCATCCGACATATCCGTGCGACCGGCTGACAGCCGTACCACGGATTTTGGCATTAAGATACGTGCGACAGCAATGTTGCGAATAAATTGCAATGGTTCAATTTCATCAACGCCGTGCAATGGTGTGCCTTCTACCTGAACTAACATGTTGATGGGAACGCTATCGGGATGTTGCGGCAAGTTGGCTAATTGTTGCAGCAGTGAAACGCGGTCACTTTGTTGTTCGCCCATGCCCAAAATGCCACCGCTGCAAACATTGATGTTGGCTTTGCGCACATGCGTTAATGTGTCGAGGCGATCCTGAAAAGTGCGGGTAGTGATGATGTCGCCATAATATTCTGGCGAGGTGTCTAAATTGTGATTGTAATAATCCAGCCCAGCTTTTTTAAGCCGCTGTGTTTGCTCATCAGTGAGCATACCCAAAGTCACACAAGTTTCCAGCCCCAGTGCTTTAACGCCAATAATCATGTCGATGACTTTATCGAGGTTTTTGTTAGTCGGATTACGCCAGGCAGCACCCATGCAAAATCGGCTGGCACCATTGTTTTTAGCCATGCTGGCTTTTTCGAGAACTTCATCCAGCGGCAATAAACGTTCGCGTTCAACTTCAGCATCGTTTTTCGCGCTCTGTGAGCAGTAACCACAGTCTTCCGGGCAGGCACCGGTTTTGATGCTTAATAATGTGCTGACCTGTACCTGATTGGGGTCAAAGTTTTTACGGTGAATCGATTGCGCCTGAAACAACAGGTCGTTAAATGGCAGCTCGAACAGGGTAGAAATCTCCTGTTTAGACCAGTCGTTACGTAAAATGGATTTTGGTACTCTGGAAGATTTTTCTGACATATAAATGGTTTTTTTTGTTCGTGATAGATATACTGAGCGCTATCTTAACACTACACGGATAAGTAGCCAAAATGGAACTTGCGCAAATATTATTCTCAAATTTATTCCCCTCGCGGTGTATTCTTTGTCAGCAAACGGTGTCGCAGCATTTTGAGGTTTGCTCAGATTGTTATCAAACACTGCCACACAACAAGCATTGCTGTGGACACTGTTCATTGCCGCTGGCTGAAGATATAAAGAATTTTGTGTTATGTGGTCGCTGTATTCAAATATTGCCGGCGTTTGATTATGCGCACAGTCCATTTCGTTATGAAGAAGCTGTTATTGGCTTGGTGCATCAACTAAAATTTTCTGAAAAAATAAGTTTTGCGCGAACCATCGGTGAAATGTTACTGGTACACTTGTCGGACACAAATGAAAAACCCGATTGCATCTTGCCAGTGCCATTACATAAAACACGGTTACGGCAACGCGGTTTCAATCAGTCGATTGAAATATCTCGTGTGCTTGCAAAAAAATTGGGTGTCCCCATTGAGCGAAACGCTGTAATAAGAAAACGAAGCACAATTGCGCAAGCAGGTTTAAATGCAAAACAACGTAAAAAAAATATTAAAGGGGCGTTTAGCATAGTCGGTCAATTAAATTACAAACACATATTAATTGTGGATGATGTAATGACCACCGGTGCAACGGTTAATGAATTAGCAAAAGTGTTAAAGAAAAATAAAGTGGCGCGTGTGGGTGTGTTAAGTATTGCGCGTGCACCAGCAAAAACTTAAACTTTTTATACCATATCCGCAAACTGATAATCTAAAAATACGCCAATAAATAACACCAGTCCAAACCAGTTGTTATTTAAAAACGCCTGAAAACAAAGCGCAGGTTCTCTGTCTTTGATTAAAAATTGTTGATAAGCCGCAAACAAACTAGCAGCAGCAACGCCAATATAATAAAAGCCACTTAGTTCCGCGCGGTGACCTATGAGTAGCAGATTAAAGATAAGTAAAAGCTGTATTGCAGCAATGATTATTTTATCTTGATTGCCAAAAAGTATTGCGGTTGATTTAACGCCAATTTTAATATCGTCATCGTAATCGACCATTGCATACATCGTGTCATAAGCAGTCGCCCATAAAATGGTCGCTAGAAAAATTAACCAGGTGATAGAAGTTATTTCATTTGCTTGCGCGGTATAAGCCATTGGTGCAGCCCAACCAAATGCAGCTCCTAAATGTACTTGCGGTAAATAATGGTAGCGTTTCATAAATGGGTAACTAACAGCTAACAAAATACCACCGAGTGACATCCAGATAGTGAGTTCATTCATCAGCAGTACTAAAGCAAAGGCTACCAGGCTAAGCGAAATAAAAACCACTAAAGCTTCTGTCTTGCTGATTTTTCCAGCGGCAAGTGGACGTTGTTTTGTGCGCGTAACTTTTTTATCAATGTCACGATCAGCATAATCGTTTATTGCGCAACCTGCAGAGCGCATTAAAATAACGCCACTAATAAAAATGAATAAAACCAGCGGGTCGGGCCAGCCTTCTGCCGCTATCCACAAAGCAATTAAGGTCGGCCATAGCAATAAAAAAATACCAATAGGTTTGTCCAGGCGTATTAGTTGTGCATAAAGTCCAGCTTTTTTGTAAGCACGTGTTTTTTTTATTGAACGGAAAAACTGGTTAGAAAGCTGAATAATTTTTTTATTTAAGTAGCGATAAAATACTACTGCTTTATCGAGGAGTGGGTGGTGTGCTAAATAATTAATTGTTTGATTACTTGCCTTGTGTAGAAAGATTAAAGTTTGCCACACAGTTTTGTAAGTAATGATAGACAGAGAGATGGTAGCTTCAAAGATTTTTTTGGACAGGATGTAACTTTGCCGCCCAGAATTTTTTATTTTTGGCAGCAAGTATGAAATAAGTTTAGAAATTTTTTTGGCTATATCCATCTACCGAGATTTTACCTGATTTGAATTGAATAAATCAGCGCTTCATCAGGCTAATCAGTGTTATAGTTTTTAATTCGTCACACTGCTGTCTCGTTAACTTTTAATATGGTTAGCGCAAACCATTGTTATGCTTACAGTAAACCATTTAATTATAATCCGAGACATGAATTGCCAACTGCTGCTATGACACGCTATAAACACATCCATGTGCGCTCGGATGCCGCGTCCATGCGGCATACGGTCACAGCAACAGCTGACAATTCATATCTCTCGTGGTTAACGGGACAGCAGTGAATTCGTCATTAATATTTTAAATAATCAATGAAGTCAATCACTGAAACTAATCTAATGAAACCATGAAAAATATACGCAGTTTTGAAAGCTTTACGCCGCAGATAGATCAAACCGTTTTTGTTGATGAAAGTGCGGTGGTGACAGGTAATGTATCGATCGCTGAAGACAGCTCCGTTTGGCCGTGCTGCTCAATTCGCGGCGATATTCATTCAATATCCATTGGTGCGCGAACAAATATTCAGGATGGCTGTATTTTGCACGTTACGCATGACAGTGAATATGCCCCCGGTGGCTTTAGTTTGAGCGTTGGTAATGAAGTGACGGTGGGACATAACGTGGTATTGCATGCCTGCACAGTTGAAGATTTATGTTTGATTGGCATGGGTTCGGTGGTGCTTGATGGCGCACTTGTTCAATCGGGCGCAATGGTCGGCGCGGGCAGTTTAGTACCTCCGAATAAAGTGTTGAAAGGTGGGTATATGTGGTTGGGTAGCCCGGTAAAAAAAGCGCGTGAACTAAGCGATAAAGAGAAAGTTTTTCTCAAATATTCAGCGCAGCAGTATGT
>UOFD01000027.1_pt1 | contig 25230 bp, 20 predicted proteins | sample 1990101 | NCBI WGS metagenome assembly UOFD01 (sample SAMEA4728526, study PRJEB27164) | hydrothermal vent metagenome | biome: marine basaltic hydrothermal vent biome; feature: marine hydrothermal vent; material: mineral | place: Pacific Ocean | collected 2011-06-14/2011-07-23 | depth 1741 m | reverse complement strand
GCTAGTGTTGCTGTTTCAGGCGTGACGGTAACACGTACCAGCGCATTCATTGCATTGCCAACATTGAGGCGACCACCTGTTACAGTAATGCCGGCAAGTGCAGCGATAGTATCGACATTATCTAGTAATGCGGCTTTAAGGCCAGCAACACTGAGTGTTGGGTCTGCGGCAAGTAATAATGCTGCGGCACCTGCTACATGCGGTGATGCCATTGATGTGCCGTTGAAGCTTGAATAGGTGTTGCCCGGTGTCGTGCTAAGAATAGCCACGCCCGGTGCGCCCAAATCAACGCTTACGCGACCAAAACTTGAAAAGTTAGCCAATCTGTCATCATCATCAGTGGCGGCAACAGCGATAATGTTATTTAAATTATAACTAGCGGGATAGGTTGGTGTTACATCATTATTTGAACCTGCGTTGCCTGCCGAAGTAACAAATAAGTGACCAGCGGCTTGTGCGTTAGCAATTGAATCGAACAGTGCCCGACTAAAAGGACCGCCACCCCAGCTGCTATTGGTAATGCGTGCACCCATCATGACGGCATAGTCTAGTGCACTAATGGCATTGGCAGTTGTACCGGCACCTTGTGCATTCAAGAATTTAAGTGGCATGATTTGTGCGGACCAGTTAACGCCGGTTACACCAATGCCATTGTTACCAACGGCTGCAACAGTACCTGATACATGTGTGCCGTGGTCATTGTCATCAAACGGGTTGTTATCGTTATTGGCAAAATCCCAACCTCTGATGTCGTCGATAAAACCGTTTCTATCATCATCAATGCCGTTATTGGCAATTTCGCCGGTATTGCGCCAAACGTTGCCAACAATATCTTCGTGGTTATAATCCAGACCTGAGTCAATAACACCAACGATAACGCGGGTACCGGTTTGGGTATCCCAGGCTTCAGCGGCATCAATGTCAGCATCTACTGTGCCACCAGTTTGACCGGTGTTATTTAAGCCATAAAGCGCACCGAAACGTGGATCATTCGGGATGGCTGCAGCCGTTACGATATAGTTAGGCTCAGCATAAAGAACAGCGTTGTTTGCCTGTAAGTTATTTAGCGCGGCATGCATATGCATACCCGATTGTACTGATGCATGTGACAAACCTTGCACTAGACCAAACTGTTTGGTTTCACTGCAGCCAGCGCTGCCTAGCACTTGTTGGCGCGTAGCGTTGCTAACGCCAGATTTAAATCGGACTAATATGCCATCTGATTGCTGTGTGTTGACAGCAGCTTGCCCGACGACGGCATTAACATTGAATGATAGTGTTGTCAGTAAAATAAACAGGCTACTTAAAAAAATGGTTAGCCGTGATAACGAGTTTTTTTGATTTTGCATTGTTAAATAGTCTCTAATTTCAAAATTGTTAGCGGTTGTTCATAGGTGCAGTAGGTATATGCACCTAGAAATCGCAGTGGTGTGAAGATAATATCTCTTCAAAAAAAAGTATGTGACTTAAGGTACATTTAATATTTAATTCTTACATTTAGTACTGTTTTTTTTGAGTATTTTTTTACAATTAAATGCAAATATAAATTTTTACTTGGTATACACTGCGGTCTCTTAATCACTACACAGACACTAATGTGACAAACTATGAAAACAGCCACAGAAGTAAAACAACGCATGCATGGTCTTTATCCAGATGCTATGAACGCACTCAATACCTTGCCAGAGTCTATTCTTGAAGCGAATAAACTGGCAAGGGTTCCACAGGGTTCGCACCTGTTCAGAGAAGCGGATCAGTGTGAATGTTTTATGTGGCTAATTGAAGGCACTGTGCGAGTATTTAAAAATTCTGAAGAAGGTCGCGAAATCACATTGTACCGTGTCAGCCCCGGTGAATTGTGTGTGCTTAGTTTGCAGTCTCTATTTACTGGCAGCGGTTTTCCAGCGGCAGCGGTTGCTGATACTAATTTAATCGGCGTGGTTATGAGCAAAGCAGATTTTGATCTGGCAATTGATGACTCAAAAGAATTCCGCAAATACTTGTTGCAAAACTTATCGCAGCGGCTCAGTGAAATTGTGCAGCTAATTTCTGAGGTAACCTTTAGTCGGCTTGATCTTCGTCTTGCCTGTTTGATGGGGCAGCGGTTTGAACGCTCAAACGGTTCGCCACTGAAAATCACTCATGCCGAACTGGCGCGAGAGTTAGGTACTACGCGTGAAATGATTAGTCGTATTTTAAAAGAATTTGAACATCAGCAGTGCATATCACTGGCACGTGGTGAAATACACTTGGTTTCAAGTGAAGGTTTAAGCTGGTTTAGCCACTAATTTGTTAGAACATTTTTTCTGCTATTTTACTTTCCGCAATATTTCTATTTTGTTTTTCCGCTTAACATAGCCATGATTGTTTTATGATTTCTGGCGCTGGCTAATTGCGCTGCAGTCTGTTTGTTTTTGTCCGTAAGTTGTGTGTCGGCATTGTGCTGCAATAATGCTTTTATAACATCTTCTCGGCCCATCATTGCGGCGATATGTAAAGGCGTTCTGCCATAATTATCTTTTGCATTTACCTGCATTTTTTTATCGAGCAATAACGTAACAATTTCTATTTGCGCACGCGCAGAAGCCACATGCAATGCAGTTTTTCCGGTGTAGTCAACAGCTTGAATATTTACTTTGTTTTTAAGTAGTAGCGTGACAACTTTGAGATGGTTATTGGCTACTGCCAAATTTAATACGGGTGTTGTGCCTGAGCGCATAGCGTTGATATCAGCTTTGTTAGCAAGCAGTAATTTTATAGTTTCATCTTGTCCGCCTAATGCAGCATAGTGCAAAGGGCTGCGGTCATAGTTATCAATCGCATTTATATCGGCTTTATTAGCCAGTAAAATTTTGACGCTTTCATTATTGCCTTGCGTTGCTGTTTGATGCAGCGGTGTCATATTGTTTTCATCTCTTGCGTTAACATTGGCATTGTTGGCAAGTAAAATTTTTACGATGGCTGTATAGTTTTTAAATGTTGCTTTATGCAGCGGTGTTTTAAGGTTTTGCACTTGCGGGTCGGGATTGGCTTTATGCGAAAATAAAATTTTAACGGTGCTGATGTGATTGCCATAAACGGCAAAATGCAGCGGGTTCCAGCCGCCGTCATCGCCTTTATTTACCAATGCTTTGTTGGCAATTAACAATTCAACCATTTCATCGTAGCCATGGGTAGCAGCAAAATTTAGTGGTGTTGAGTAAACATTGCTGGTGATGGCGTTAACGTCGGCATGTTTTTCTATTAATAGTTTTGCGACTTTGAGTGCGTTGTGTTCTGCGGCAAAGTGCAACGCTGTCCAGCCTTTTTCATCAACACTGTCTACTGCGATTTTTGCAGCAAGCAATTTTTGTACGGTTGACACATCATCTTGTTTTGTTGCATCGTGGATGGCTGCAGCAAATGTGGATGTTGCAAAAACACTTAAGAGTAAAAATTTAATTATTTGTTTTGTGATGTTTTTCATAATTTTTTATCACTCATGGGCTTTATGATTATTAACTATTTTTGTCAGCAAAATAATTCGATGGGTAATGTGTAAATATTTTATGCATATTATCCTATCAGAAAATGTGCTGTCTGTGACTAAAAATACCATCGCAGAAAAAAGAGGTTTGTATTTTGCGTAGAAAAGGCATTAAACTCAGAATGTTTATACGATACAAAACTTATGTGATACAAAGATATAATGAATAAACCCTTGCAATCAAATTCGCTACAATCAAATTCAATCCTTGAAAATAAAGTTTTCTGGGTAAGTGTTTTTGTCATTATTTTAATCGCGGTTACTTTCTGGACGCAATCACGTGTCCCTGCACTAAACGAAAAAGCGCAAATTGGCGAACGCATAAACATCAGCGCGATTGCCTTCGATGTTATTTTGCCGGTGGATGCTTCGCAACCTTTATATGAGCGAACATACAAAGCTGCAGCCAATTGGGCGTATACAAATTGGAAAGGAATGACGTTTGGTTTTTTACTTGCGGCGGCGTTTATTTCGCTTTTGCAAAGCTTGCCAAAATCACTGGGCGGTAAAAATCGATATTTAAATAGTCTGCTGGGTTTGAGCATTGGTTCACCGTTGGGTGTATGTGTTAATTGTGCAACACCAATTGCACAAGGCATGATTCATGCTGGCGCACGACTGGAAACATCGCTATCAATGTTGTTAAGTTCGCCAACATTAAACCCGATTGTATTAAGCATTGCATTTTCTGTTTTTGCTTTTCATGTGGCGGCAATTAAAGTTTTATTTTCGGTGTTTTTTATTCTGTTACTGGTACCATTTCTTATTCGGCTTGCTGGCGTTTCAAGCGTTTCCTCAGAAAGTATTTCGGAAATAGAAGGGCAGGTCGATAAAAAACAGACAACTCGTCTTAAATCTGCTAACGACACTTCTTTGTCTGCACAATCATGGTCTGAAGCTTTAAGTTGTACCGCGGCCTCTTTTTTTAAAAATCTTCTTTATATTGTAAAAATAACATTTCCATTAATGATTGTTGCAGGTTTGCTTGGCTCGTTATTAATTGAAGCATTGCCGGTGGGTAGTTTGTCAGAACTTACAATGCAACCGCTTACTTTACTTGCTGCTGCTGTTATTGGTGTATTTTTGCCAGTGCCTATTGCTTTTGATGTGCTTATCGTTAACGTGCTTATTAGTGCAGGTTTAAATATTGGCTTAGCGGCAACCCTGCTTTTTTCATTGGGAATTTTCAGTATCTATCCAGCGCTAATTATTGCGCGAACAGTGTCCGTAAAATTATGTTTATTATTTGCACTTGGTGTTGTGTTGGTTGCGATGTTTGTTGGCGTAGTGACAAATGCCGTGGATAAAAATATTAGTGATAGCGCTAAAGTGAGTGTCGAGAAAGCGTTGGGTGGGCAGCTTGAGAATCAACATGAGAAGCTGCAGGCAAAACCGCTGGAAGCGGGCGATGAAAATAGTCGTTTTCAAGAAGTGATTGATATTTGTGGTTCATTTAATGATGTATACAATAAAGCGAAATGTTTACAAAAAGTTTTTTTAAGCAATGTGTTTTTAAATGCAGGCACGGATATTTGTCCATCAAGTTCAGCGGTTAACCAATCAGAAGATTATAAACAGATTGGTAATATTTGCCGTCAAGCATTTTCATTTCTAACAATCAAAAAATCAGCGATTACTAAAAATGATATTAACGTGTGTCAATCACTAACTGTGGAATCGTTAGCTGACGAATGCATGCTAAATTATATTCGCGTCGATTCGTTAAGTTATTCTTCTCTTGATGCATGTTTGCAACTAAAAGACTCGCAGCGCCAACGTTATTGCGGCTACATGATAATAAGCGACCGCATGATGTTAAAAACCAAAGAAGCCTGTGAGTTAAATTTATTTGCAGACATGAAAAGGCAATGCCTCGATAATTTAAATGCGCACATTGCATCTGAGTTTGGCGAGTTAGAAAAATGTGAAGGCTTAGAGTCAGATAATGCAAAAAATATTTGTCGCTCAACCGTTACTACGTTAAAAATTTCCAGGCTGCAAGATTATTCTATCTGTGAAAAATCAAAAACGGCAAAAGAGCGTCATGTCTGTAAAGACCAAGTGCTAATGCATCGCGCTGAAAATGAAGGTGATTCGTCTTTGTGTGCTTTGCTTGTAAATAGCCAGATGTCAGAAGCCTGTAAAATGAATGTTGTTATACGAAAGAAACAGGCTGAAATAGAAAGCCATAAATTTTCATCATTCAATAATACTGTTGACAAGGTGGATCATTCACTTGCTGCTGCACCAGTGCTAAATAAAGACGTGAAACAAAAGGTTGTTAAGGCATTGGTTTGGTCAGAAATCTATAATGATAAGTCAGCATCTTTGGCTTATACCGAACACTTCAAGCGAAATGCTCAAAGCGGGAAAATGTTCAAACAAGTATCTGCAGCGCAACTAGGTATAGATGCAACCTGGGATTTTGATTTAACTGATTTTATGGAGCCTTTTGTTTATGGTAAAGGTGTCGCGTCAGGTGATTATAATAATGATAGTTGGCCCGATTTAGCTTTTGCTTCAAGCAATGGTTTGCATCTTTATAAAAACAAAGGTGATGGCACATTTGAGCATGCTCAACATATAACGTTAAGTCAGCAAGCGTTAAATGCCTTTGTTGTTAGTTTTATTGATATTGATAATGATGGTTGGCAAGACTTGTTTCTTACTGCTTACGGCAGCGGTAGTTATTTTTTTAAGAATGAAAAAGGGCGTTACGCCGACAAAGCATTTGTACAATTAAAAAATAATAAAACAGTTGTTAGCCTTGCGGCAGGTTTTTCTGACTGGGATAAAGACGGCTATCTCGATGTGATTTTGGGTAATTGGTCGTATGGTGCGGAAGGTGCGTTTATACCCGAGAAATCACAAAATGTTTGGTATAACAATGAAAAGCTTAAATTTAAATCAAACTTTCCCAAAGAAGCGTTAGGGGAAACACTTTCTATTTTATTGTCGGATATAAACAGTGATGGTTATGTAGATCTTATTGTTGGCAATGATCGTAAATATCCCGATATATTTTATTTTAGTCAGGCGGGTGGCAATTTTAATCAGTTAACAAAAGACATGGGTATTATTAAGCAGACTTCTTTTAATACCATGAGTTACGATTCGGCTGACTTTAATAATGATTTACGGCTGGATGTTTTTTCAATCGACATGTTTATGAAAGCAGGCATTAGCAGAAATTATTGCGATGCTTTTTCGCAAACATCAGATAAAAAACATTGCGAGTGGTTATTGCAAGCCAGTAAATCGGTTGAGTCTTTAAATGTTGGCTGGTGTGATTCGTTGGAAAATAAAAAGCGTACACAATGTTATACCGCGATAGCCATACGATTAGCAAAACGTTATAAAGACACTGACTTGTGTGACAAGGTGTCATCATCGTTTCCTGCAAAAGCTAATTTTTGTCGAAACATCTCCCGTAAAATAAAAGAGGTTAAACCTGCATCAAATAATAATTTAGCACAGCACGAAGGTAATAAACTACTTATCAATACTGTGCAGGGAAAATTTATTGATGCAACTGAATCCATGGGTGTAAGCAATAGTTTTTGGGGTTGGTCAGGTAAAGCGGCTGATTTGGATAACGATGGCTGGCAAGATATTTACATTGGCAATGGGTTTCACTTTGGGCAAAACAACAAAGATATACACAGCAATATTTTTTATCATAACCAGCAAGGCAAAAAATTTATTCAAGCAGAAGAAAAATTTGGTCTGACCAATTATGCCAACACGCCAAGTTATACTTATGTCGATTTTGATTTGGATGGCGACATCGATATTATTAGTTCAAGTGTAATGTTGCCGCCTGCGGTTTTTGTTAACCAGGGAGCCACGAATAATAGTCTGTCATTTGTGTTGCGTGATAATTCTGCAAATAAATTTTGTATCGGCTGCAAAATAATTATTTCTTACGATACTGGCAAAAAGAATCAAGTCAGAGAAATAAAATTAAGTGGTGGTTTTATGTCTTATGATGCTCCCGTGGCGCATTTTGGTGTTGGTGACTTTGATCACATTGATGCAGTCAAAGTCATATGGAGTACGGGTGAAACCTGGCAATTTGATAAAAAATTGTTGGTAAATCGTCGCTACAAAATTACTCGACAGGCGGGTGCTCAGTAAGTTGAATAGTCTTGCCGAAATTAAAAGACGAGATATAACTTGGAACTATCCATTAATATTAAGCACTAAGTTCCTTGAAAGTGCTGGTATTGGCGTTGGTTTTGAAAATAAGGCAATACTTTGCTAGACTTCGGTTCAGATGCTTATGCTAACAGTTATTTGATTGTTGCAACTCGCTTATAAACAACTCGCTTATAAATTATGACTGCTTTGAAAAAAATATTACTATTAATGCTTGTAATCTGTACCATGGGGTACGGTAGCGCATGGGCGTATGATGGTCATGCCGTTGAGTTGGGTGATGTCGATGTTACAGATGTGATGCTTGGCGCTGCTGCTCATTTTGGCGCTGCTGCTCATATTGATAGTCATGTTGATAGTCATTCTGCTAATAATTCAGACAACCAGTCATCAGAAAAATCGTCAACAGCCGATATACTTTGCGATCACTGCAGTCATATCGCTGCACATTTGCAGGCAATTTTCACGCACAACGGTTTTTTGTGTGATGTTAATCGATCCAGCGAGTTGTTGGAATTCTCCGAAACATTTGTCTCATATATCGTTAGTCCCGATTTAAGACCTCCTCGCGTTTAATTCTTAAATACCGCTAGTATTGCCTTTGCAAAATTTAGGCAGTACAGCATGTTTTGCACACCTGAAAGTTAGGTTTGTGTTTGTAGTATTTTTTGAGAATTAAATGATGATGAAATTGAACATTAATCGAGGCTTGATTGTCGCTATCGGCTTGACTGCTGCCTTTGCAGTGAACACTGCTAGTTTTGCAGAAACAATCAAAACCACTGAAGCCAATAAAAATCAAACCAGCCAAAGCCAAAGTAATTTATTATTACAGCGCTGGCTAAAGAAAAACGTAAACGACCATCCTTCTGTACTTGCTGCGCAAGCGGCTGCGGATTCCGCTGGGTTTCAACTGATTGCTGCTGACAAAGCATTGTACAACCCGGAACTTGAGTTAGATGCGGAAACCGCAGAAACTGATTCTGCTTCCATTGGTCTCAGCCAGACGATTGATTGGGGCGATACCCGTGGTGCAAAAACAGAAATGGCAAGTTCCAGCCGAGCGGCTGCTGATTATGCGTTTGAAGCTACTCGTCGAGAAATCGCGTTGGCATTTCTTGCCGGTCTTTCCGATTACCACACATCAATGGCATTAAAAGATTTGTCTGAACAGGGTAATACCTTGATGCAACGTTCGGCAAAATTAGCCAAGCAACGTTTTGATGCGGGTGATTTAAATAAGGTTGAAGTTGATTTAGCAAATCTAACTTACGCGCAAGCGCGATTTAAACGTGCGGATGCAATTTCGCAACAAGCACGTGCAATGCAAAATTTAATTTCGCTTAGCGGCAGTGCAAGTACTAATTGGCCAGAGCTGTCTCTGACTTTTCCTGACCCAGCTGTCAGCGGTAATTTAAACAGTGGCGATGTGAAAGCAGAAATTGAAACCACCGTTCAGCAGTTACCACAAATGCGCGATATTCTTGCCAGAGTGAAAGCCGCGCAAGCAAATGTGAAAGTGCAGGCGGGTCAGGGTTCAATTAATCCGACGATTGCTATTCGCGCAGGTAAAGAAGAGCAGGACACTTTGCTTGGGTTTAGTTTATCGATTCCATTACAAGTAAGAAATAATTTTCAGGCTGAAGTGGATGCTGCCAATGCTGAAATGATACAGGCAGAACGTGAATCAATAGATGCATATCGAAAACTAAAAAGCCGTCTTGAGATTGCCATTGTTTCTTACCAGTTAAGCCGTGAAGCATGGTTTGCCTGGCAGGAATCCGGCGCTGACACATTGAATGAACAAATTAAATTATTAGAGCGTTTATGGAAAGCCGGTGAGCTAAATACCACCGATTACATCATTCAGCTTAATCAGGCACTGGAAACAAAAGCCAGTGCAATCGAACAACGTGGCCGCATGTGGACCGACTGGAGTGAATGGTTAATTGCTTCGGGAAAAATTGAACAGTGGCTACCGGCAACAAAAAATAAGAGAGAAAACAAATGAATAAAGAAACATTAAAAATATTATTACTGCTGTGTGTTATGGCAACAACAGCACCGCTAATTGCAGCCGATGATCACGATCACGAAGGTCATGGCGAAGCCGAAAATGAGGCGGGACATGAAGCTGAGCATGGAGAGAGTGGACATGATGAAGAAAATCATGGCGATCACGAAAAAGAAGGTCACGATGGTCATGGTGCAGAAGGCGGACACGAAGAAGGTGGTCATGACGACCATGGTGCAGAAAGCGGTGGTCATGGAGGTCACGGCGAAGGCGGTCACGAAGAAGAGCCGTCAGTTAAATTGACAGCCGAGCAAATGACAATTGCAGGTATTGTTAGCGAAGCTATTCAACTGCAAGAAGTTTCAGATCTTATTATTGCTCCCGGTGAAGTTGCTTTAAATGCTTATAAAACGACATCGGTAACACCACGCGTTTCTGCACAAGTTGCAAAACGCCACGCAAAATTAGGCGATGAAGTTAAAGCGGGTGACCCGCTACTAACATTGTCCAGCGTCGCAATGGCAAGTGCGCAGGGTGAGTTGATTGTTACCGAACGTGAGTGGCAGCGTGTTAAAAAATTGGGCAGAAAAGTGGTTTCTGCATCACGTTACACCGAAGCACGGGTTGCACATGAACAAGCAAAAGCGCGCGTTTTAGCTTATGGAATGACGGCTAGACAAGTTAGTGCCTTTGTTAAAAGCGGCGACGCATCAAAAGCAAATGGTACATTCCAATTATTGGCAACACAAAACGGCACCGTCATTAAAGATGATTTTATTCTAGGTGAGTTAATTGAACCGGGTCGCGTATTGTTTGTTATCAGTGATGAATCTGCACTTTGGGTCGAAGCAAAACTTACACCTGCTCAAGTGAAACTGGTTTCACCGGGCAATGCAGTAAGTATTAGCGCTGGTGATAAAATATTCCCTGGAAAAGTTGTGCAAGTACATCACGCACTGGATGAAGATACACGCACATTAGGTGTACGTATTGAATTTGCTAACCCCGATGATGACTTACACCCTGGTGTTTTTGTGCAAGCAAACATTGGCAGCAATAATGCCGCGCCTGCATTGGCAGTTCCCGTTAATGCAGTATTAAGAAGCCCTGACGGTGACTGGATGGTTTTCACTGAGAGCAAAACTGGTGAGTTTGAGCCAAAAGAAATTGAGTTGGTAAGAACGGTCGGTGACGTTAGTGTAATCGAAGGTTTGGAGCCAGGCACCCGTGTGGTAACACAAGGTGCTTTTTTTGTGCAATCAGAGCTAGCGAAAAGCGGCTTTGATCCTCACAACCACTAGGGAAGCGAAATCATGTTAAATAAAATAATCGCAACGGCTGTTTCCAGTCGTTTACTGGTGGTGCTGGCATTAATTGCCACACTGTTTATCGGCATGCTTATTTTGCCGCAACTAAATTTAGACGCATTTCCCGATGTGACCAATGTACAGGTAACAGTTAACACTGAAGCACCGGGATTGGCGGCGGAAGAAGTCGAGCAGTTAATTACTTTCCCCATTGAAGCGGTAATGTATGCGTTGCCCGATGTTGAAGAAGTACGCTCTATTTCTAAAACGGGTTTGTCTGGTGTAACGGTTGTATTCAAAGAAGGCACCGACATTTACTTTGCGCGGCAGTTAGTGTTTGAACGTTTGCAAGCGGCAAAAGAGCAAATTCCCGAAGGTGTGGGTACGCCCGGTATGGGGCCGAATACATCAGGTTTGGGTCAAGTATTTCAATACATGATTCGCGCCGAAGTAGCCGGAACACACGATGCTTTAACTTTGCGTAGTCTTAACGACTGGGTGGTGAAATTATTGCTGATGCCAGTTGATGGTGTTACCGAAGTTTTATCTTTTGGTGGTGAAGTGCGCCAGTATCAAGTGCAATTAAAGCCGCAGCGTTTGTTAAGTTACGACTTAACGCCAAATGATATTAGCGAAGCGATTGAGAAAAATAATCGCAATGCGGGTGGCTGGTATTTAGATCGCGGCGCAGAGCAATTAATTATTCGTGGTGTTGGCTGGGTTCGCAGTGGCGAAGACGGCATACGCGATATTGGTAATGTTTCAGTCAAGCAAATTGATGGCACTGTGGTACGTGTGCGTGATGTTGCCGATGTTGAATTTGGCGCAGAAATTCGTCAAGGTGCGGTTACTATGACACTGCGTGATGAAAATGGCAAAGCCAAACCATTGGGTGAAGTGGTGGTTGGCATTGTTATGAAACGCATGGGTTCTAATACCAAAGTAACCATCGACGGCATTAAAGAACGCCTGCCGATTATTCAGCAAGCATTGCCTGACGGCGTCATTATCGATCCGTTTTATGATCAGTCTGATTTAGTTGATCAAGCGGTTGATACTGTTATTACAGCCTTATTACAAGCCTTCGTATTAATCATTATTATTTTAATGTTGTTTATGATGAACATGCGCGCCACTATATTGGTGCTGTTATCGATTCCGATTTCGATTGGTTTGGCATTAATCGCAATGGCGCAAATGGGCGTGTCTGCCAACTTGATGTCACTTGGTGGTTTAGCGATTGCTATTGGTATGTTGGTTGATGGTTCGGTGGTGATGATGGAAAATATTTTCGCTCACCTAAGTCACCCTGACGCGCAACATGAAAAACAGAGCAAAGATAAAACCATGTCAAATGATGATGACTCGTTTGATGCCTCGAATGACTCACACGGTATGATTTTACGTATTCAACAGGCGGCAGAAGAAGTGGGTCGTCCAGTATTTTTTGCGGTGTTGATTGTTGGCATTGTATTCGCACCTTTGTTTAGTCTTGAAGGTGTTGAAGGAAAAATGTTCCAACCGATGGCGATTTCGATTTTACTGGCGATGGTGGGTGCGCTGCTTGTGGCACTAATTGTTATTCCCGCACTGGCAACCTACATGTTTAAAACAGGCGTTGTCGAAAAAGAAAGCCCTGTGCTGGTACCAATCGAAAAGCGTTATCGTATATTACTTAAATTGGCATTAAAGAAAAAATCGACAGTGGTTATTTCGTCCGTTGTGTTGTTTGTTGCATCATTGGCACTGGTGCCGTTTCTTGGTACGGAATTTGTACCAGAGCTTGAAGAAGGTACCATCAATGTGCGTGTTACCTTAGCGCCTTCATCAAGCTTGAACACAGCATTGAAAATTGCGGCGAAGTTGGAAAAGCAGTTACTCACTTTTCCTGAAGTCACTTATGCTTCCAGTCGTATTGGTCGCGCCGAAGTAGGTGGTGATCCCGAACCAGTATCCAATATCGAAATCTTTATTGGCTTAAAACATATCAGTGAATGGGAAACTGCGTCTGATCGGAAATCGTTGCAGTTAATTATGGAAGAAAAGATGGGGCTGGTGCCCGGTCTGTTATTTAACTTTTCACAACCGATTGCAACACGCGTGGATGAATTACTGTCCGGCGTAAAAGCACAGTTGGCGATTAAGTTTTTTGGTCCTGATCTTGATGTATTAGTTGCTAAAGGTAAGGAAATCGAAAAGCTGGTAAAAAGCATCGACGGCACCCGCGGTGTTGCTTTAGAGCAAACCGAAGGTGAAGCACAATTAGTGGTGCGACCTGATCGAGATTTGTTGGCACGTTACGGCATTCCGGTTGATCAGGTCATGATGCTGGTGAGTGATGCCATTGGTGGGCAGGAAGCCGGTCAAGTAATTCGCGGTAATGAACGTTACGATATTTATGTGCGTCTCGACGAGCAATACCGTAACAGCATTGAAGCCATTCGCAGTTTGATTTTGCAAGCCGCTGATGGTGCCTGGGTGCGTTTGGGCGATGTCGCAAAAGTTGGCATTGAATCGGGACCACCACAGATTCGTCGTGATGATGTGCAACGTCGTGTGGTGATTCAAAGTAATGTTGAAGGTCGTGACATGGGTGGATTGGTCGCAGAAATTGATCAACGTATTCGCAGCGAAATTGATTTGCCTTCTGGTTACAGTGTGGTCTTTGGTGGTCAATTTAAAAATCAGCAGCGCGCACAAGCACGGTTGATGGTGGTTGTACCGCTGTCTTTAGGTCTAATATTTTTAATGCTGTATTTTGCCTTTAACTCGGTAGGGCAGGCATTATTAATCTTGCTGAATGTGCCGCTGGCATTAATCGGCGGTATTGCTGCGCTGTTTATTTCTGGCTTGTATTTATCCGTGCCCGGCTCGATTGGTTTTATCACCTTACTCGGCGTTGCGGTGTTAAACGGAGTGGTGATGGTTAGTTCGATAAACCAGCGAGTTGAAGGTGGGCAAGCGGTTGAAGAAAGCGTTTTTGAAGGCGCCTTATCACGTTTGCGACCAGTACTAATGACGGCGATTACGTCCGCGTTGGGTTTGATTCCATTGTTAATGTCTAATGGTGTTGGTTCAGAAATTCAGCAACCATTAGCAACGGTGGTAGTAGGCGGTTTAATTTCATCGACATTACTAACCTTGTTTGTGGTACCGGTTTTGTATGAGCGATTTTCACGGCATAAGTATATGCAAAAATAAAAAGCGTGCTGGTAACGTTATTGCTGAGGTGAGTTGCTCGTAAAGTGGTGATGGGCACTAATGTGATACATATTGTCATGTATAAATAAATACAATATGGAGTTGAAAAATGCAAACTTTAATTTGTCCCACCTGTGGTTGCTCGTTGGTAAGGCTTGGCGTTACTAAAAAAAACATAGTAACGCGAAGCCACGGAAGTAATGAGTATTCATTTTGTTGTGAAGGTTGTGCTGTTCTATTTGATAAAGACCCTGTAACAATAATAGAAGAAACAAAAGATCTTGTTGTATGCCCAAGTTGCTTAGCAGAAAAACCCATTGAACAAACAGTAATACTTATTTATAAAGGTGAAACAGTTTATTTTTGCAAATGTCCCTATTGTATAACCGTTTTTAAAGATAATGCTGAGTATTATATAAAACGTTTAGCGGGTGAAACTAAATTTTCTGGCGTGTTTTCTGATGACCATGAGTGTTGTGCCTGAGATATATTGCAACAGAGGTAATTACCAGCTCTTTTAGAATTTTGCCGGGGTGTACTGGGTTGTACATATTCATTACAGTATTTTTTTAACCAAACCATCCTATTGGATGATTTTTTTTAAAATGAAAGTGGTTTAGGCTTTAAGCGTCGATTACCCGTTAATTTTTTTGGCAAATATTAACCTAAAAAATGAAGCTGTCTTTTTGTAGAGCAATCACTAAAAGTCGTCAACCAAATAGCCAACAAATATTTTAGAGGAGCAAAATGATGAAAAAATGTAATTGTATTTCATTTGTACCAGGTATATTCTTTTCGCTAGTTATAAGTGTTTTTTGCCAGCAGGCTTTAGCAGATTCCATTATCACTTCAGATAATAGTTACGAAGAAGGGGACTACTATATTGTTGCTAACAATGGTGATTCAATAAGTGACTTTAGCCCGAGTGGCGTTCTCTTCGACGGCTACTCCTTCCCTGTGAGGTACGATGCCTTCGGGCAACCCATTATTAATTCTACATTCGGCAGTGGTGGAGGGTTTATAGAGGCAAATATATATAATGATGATCATAGTTTTTTGGGTAGTGGCGATGCCGGCGCAGAAGTTTTAGATCCGTTGAACGAACTTTCTCTCATCCAAATAGATGGTGATGCTGTAGTGGATTTCAGTTTTAGCATAACAACGCCACATACCTATACTCTAACAGGAAATACTTCAGTTAATGATTTCGGCAGTGTCAGTATTTTTTTTGATTCCATCTTTCTTAGCGAAACAGATACAAGTTTTAGCCTCTCGGGTACTTTAGCTGCGGGTAACTACTCATTTCTTGCAGAGGCGATGGCTATTCTTGATAGTCCTGGGAATGCATCTGCTAATTATGATTTCGATTTACAGTTATACGAAATTGCAGCCGTGCCAGTTCCGGCGGCAGCGTGGTTGTTTGCATCAGGTTTAATTGGGCTGATAGGGATTTCTCGACACAAATCGATTAAGAGGTAATTATCTGAGGCAGTCCTTGCCGGTCGTCACTTGATAACCGGTCGGGGTGTATTAAATTTAGAGATGGTTTAGTTTCTGGGTAGATTATTGCGTAACTAAATTTAAATTAGCCTTTGTCCATTCCTCAGCACCGCCCTTAAGGTTTTTTGCATTTGGGTATCCTGCATCATTTAACATTTTAGTTGCTCTTGGCCCTCTAGTACTCCCGTCGTTACAGTACACGATAACTTCCTGGGCATCTAATGCATAAAGCTCGTCGAGGCGTTTATTTAGCTCACCGATTGGAACTGAAACGGCGTTTGGTAAATGACCTTTGTTAAAGGCTTCTTCTTCACGTACGTCGAGTACAAGTGTGTTTTTTGATTGAATTAAAGCTGAAGCTTCAATCGGACTTATGTGATTGACGATTGGTGTAGATGGTTCGATTGGATTAGCAACGACCCATATTGTTATGAAGCCAATTAAACTAAACAGCATCATGAATTTATTATTTGAAATTACTGATTGCATAGTGTTTCTCCTTCTTTTTTATGGCTTTGATTAAAGAGTGCTTTTGGTCGTAAGAAAAAATAGTCAGTGTTAACTTACTTGTGATGTATTTTATTCGTTGATTACACAAAAACCGTTACCAAAAGGATCGGCACAATGTGCAATTGAACCCCAATCACCACTTTCACCGCCTTCATGTATCCCACCTAATTGAAGTATTTTTTTAACGGCTTCATCTATATTTTTAGTGAGAAAGTCCAAATGAACTGGTGTCCAATGACGTTGATAATTACGGACAACATCACTTGATAAGAGGGGATTTGTTCCAGCTTCTTTTTCCTGTAGATATATATCGCAATTCTCTGTAGAGAGAATAGTCATATCAGAGCCTTGGTCTCTAAGCTTTTTACAACCGAGTGCTTCTACATAAAAGGTCTCGGCTTGTTTTAAATCAGAGACATCGATGCTTACAGATATTTTTATCACGATACATCCTCGTTTTATTAGTGTTGTGACACGGAGCAGTATGTTTCAGGCGTTTTATCAGGTATTTTAAATTAATATGAGATTAGCACAGAATATTGGTGCGCAGATGGCGGTCGCCATGAAGAATTTATCGTGGTTTATCTACCAGTACTAAACAGCTGTTTAGGTAAGTAGATTACAAGATGTGGTGTAACTTATTAAAAATATGGTACCGAGGGCCGGAATCGAACCGGCACTTCCGTGAGGAAACCGGATTTTGAATCCGGCGCGTCTACCAGTTCCGCCACCCCGGCACATTGTGCAGCGCGCATTTTATAGGAAATTGTGTTGGGTTAATAGCCGTTCTGGTTATTTTCGTTTGGCGATTAATTCGGAAAGACTTTTTTGAATGGTTTAACGGTGACGTTGGCATAAACACCGGCGGTTACGTAGGGGTCGGCATCTGCCCAGGTTTTGGCTGTGGTTAAACTTTCAAATTCGGCAATAATCAGGCTGCCGCTAAAACCTGCTTCGCCGGGGTCTTCGCTGTCGATTGCGGGATGCGGGCCGGCGATGATTAAACGCCCCTCATTTTGCAGTGCGGTTAACCGCTCTAAATGTTTTGGTCTTGCGGCAAGGCGATCCGGTAAACTGTTTTCAACGTCCTGTGAAATAATAGCGTACAACATTACGATTTTCCTTCATTATTCTGTGCGCCGTTTTCTATGTCACCTTCCATGTCATCTTCAGAAATATGCCGTGATAGATACACTGCCTGCAAAATAACAAAGGCAACGGTCAAGCCCATCAAACCAAATAATTTGAAGTTAACCCACATATCCATGCGTGCTTCGTCCGTCGCGCCAATGTTGTAATAAAAAGCAACGTAAAGATTGGCAGCGCCGCTGATGAAAAAGAACACCACCCACGACAGGTTAAGTGTGCGCCAGACATTTTCTGGTAACTCAATATGTTCGCTCATCATTCGTTTGATAATCGGTTTTTCACCGACGAACATGCTGCCCAAAAATACGCCTGCAAACAGCCAGTTTAAAACGGTTGGTTTCCACTGGATAAACGCCGGATTGCCCAGAAAAATAGTAATACTGCCAAGCACGGTGATTAGTACCAATGAAAAAATATGCATGCGTTCAAACTTGTGTGTTTTGAACCAGTGAACGCCAACCTGAATAAAACTGGCGACGATTGCCATGCCGGTGGCAACAATGGTGGCAGCAATGAAATCTGGTTTTGCGGGGTCGATCAATTGTCCGATAAAGGTATTAGCAATCAGAAATTTTGCCTGATAATAACTGACAAAAAATAGAATGATGGGGAAAAAGTCGAAGAGTAATTTCATGTTTTCTAAGTGAATTATTGTTGCGTTTGAATGTTTGTGTTTTTGTGTGTGGTCGGCATTATACCTGTGTTAGTGAGTAGTGAATAGTTAACAGTGAATAGTAAAAAGAGAAAGGTATTTCATGGCGAGAGTGTGTAAAATTCGGCGCGGGTAGTCCACCGTTTGCCAGTTTTGAACTATTCACTTTCCACTACTAACTTTTCACTGCTTTCATGAGCCAGTACTTCGAAATCCACCCGGACAATCCGCAAAAACGATTAATCAAACAAGCGGTTGAGATAATCGATAAAGGCGGTGTCATTGTTTATCCAACGGATTCCAGTTATGCGCTGGGTTGTCACATTGGTGATAAAAGCGCCGCCACGCGTTTGCGGCGTATTCGACAGATTGACGAGAAACATAATCTCACGCTGGTATGCCGTGATCTATCTGAAATTGCCACTTACGCAAAAATTAATAACACCGATTATCGCCTGCTGAAATCGTTAACGCCGGGCCCGTACACATTCATTCTCCCAGCAACCAGTGAAGTGCCGCGACGTTTGATGCACCCAAAACGGCGGCATATTGGTTTAAGAGTGATGGACCATCCTGTGGTGAATGATTTGCTAGATGAACTGGGACAACCTTTAATGAGTTGTACCTTAGTTTTGCCGGACGAAGATTTTCCGGTAACAGATGCAGAAGATGTACGCGCACAACTGGAAAAGCAAGTAGATTTAATTATTGATGGCGGTCATTGTGGCATTGAACCGACCACCGTTATTCGTTTGACTGATGGTGTACCGGATATACGGCGGCATGGTAAGGGCAGGGATCACGGTTTGTAAGGCAGTGAATAGTTAATAGTGAAAAGTGAATAGTTTTTGTGGTGGCTTTTTACTATTTATTATTAACTATTCACTGCTTTTTTATCGTGTAAACTGCGCACTGAATAACAATCAAAAACAATTAATAGTTTCTTTTAGATGTCATCAATTCCCTATACCATTGCTGTTTGGGCAGCCCCTGTTTTATTCGCGATTACTTTGCATGAGGCAGCGCACGGCTGGGTAGCAAATAAGTTGGGAGACCCTACAGCTAAAAGTCTCGGTAGAATCACAGCAAATCCGTTAAAACATATTGACCCGATGGGCACGATTATCGTGCCGCTTTTTTTGGCGCTAAGCACCAGTCTGGTTGTTGGACAAAGTTTCATTATGGGCTGGGCAAAACCAGTGCCAGTGCAGCCACGCTATTTTAAATCACCATTGTTGGACATGGCACTAGTCGCTATTGCTGGGCCGGTGTCCAATTTTTTTATGGCATGTTTTTGGGCGATGTTTATTCAGTTGTCACAGACGGTTTTAGAGCCATCGCAAACCTTGGCTTTTCTGCTAGAGATGGGTAAAAATGGCATTATTATTAATGTAGTATTGATGGTGCTAAATTTATTTCCGATTCCACCGCTGGATGGTGGTCGAGTGGTAGCAGGTGTTTTGCCGCCTAATTTAGCCATGCCCTTTATGAAGCTGGAAAGATATGGCATGGTTATCATTATATTATTACTTGTTAGCGGAATACTCGGTAAAATCATGTGGCCGATTGTGGTGCATTTTGTCAAAATTATCGGTAGTATTTTTGGGCTTTAGTGAAAATATAAATATGCGACACAAAATTCATGACATGCTATAAATACATTCCTGTACGCTCGACAGCAGCACCCCTGCTACTGTCGGTCACGAATTTTGTGTTGCGTATTTATGTTTCTATTAGCGAAAGATAGCAAAAAGGTAGCAGAAGTTTGAATACAGTAACAACACAACATAAACGCGTTTTATCGGGTATGCGACCGACGGGTCGTTTGCATTTGGGGCACTATCATGGCGTGCTAAAAAACTGGGTGCAGTTGCAGCACGAGTACGAATGTTTCTTTTTTGTTGCCGACTGGCATGCGTTAACAACACATTACGAAGACCCTTCCATCATCGAAAAAAGCACCTGGGAAATGGTGGTTGACTGGCTGGCAGCGGGCATTAGCCCAGGTTCGGCAAAATTATTTATTCAGTCGAAAGTTCCTGAACACGCCGAACTGCACACATTACTGTCGATGATTACGCCGTTGAGTTGGTTGGAGCGTGTGCCAACTTATAAAGACCAGCAGGAAGCATTAAAAGAAAAAGATTTGGCGACTTATGGTTTTTTAGGTTATCCCTTGCTGCAAAGCGCAGATATTCTTGCTTATAAAGCGGGTATGGTGCCAGTGGGAGAAGATCAAGTTGCACATGTTGAGTTAACACGTGAAGTGGCGCGGCGCTTTAATCATCTTTATGGACGCGAATCGGGTTTTGAAGACAAAGCCAAGCAGGCAGCGGCGAAAATGGGAAAAAAAAATGCGCGCATGTTTTTTCAGTATCGAAAAGATTATCAGGAAAAAGGTGATGCGGAAGCGTTGAACGTGGCGCAGGCATTGCTCGATTCGCAGCAGAATATTTCCATCGGTGATAAAGAACGGTTGTTCGGTTACCTTGAAGGCTCCGGTAAAATTATTCTGCCAGAGCCGCAAGCACTACTCACGCCCGCATCAAAAATGCCGGGGCTGGATGGGCAGAAAATGTCGAAATCCTACGGCAATACCATTGCGCTGCGAGATGACACCGATACTGTGGTGAAAAAGTTACGTACCATGCCTACGGACACCGCAAGAGTGCGTCGTACCGACCCGGGTGATCCGAAAAATTGTCCCGTATGGAAATTTCACGAAGTTTATTCTGACGATAAAACACGCGAATGGGTCGTTAACGGCTGCAAAAATGCAGCGATTGGTTGCGTTGAGTGCAAACAGCCTATCATTGATGCGGTGCTGGCTGAGCTGAAGCCGATGCAGGACAGAGCCAAAGAATACGAGGAAGATGTTTCCACGGTTAAAGCCATTATTGATGAAGGAAATGAAGCCGCAAGAGAGGTCGCGCGTGATACACTTGAAGATGTTAGAAAGGCGATGGGCATCGCTTACTTATAGAGTGAATTATTAAGCGAGTGAATTATTAAGTAACATGGCAAATCCAGATATACAGGAAATACAAGCGCAGGATGTAGCCCCCGAGGAAGCTTCTGAAAAAGAGGGTAGTAAACAAGCCGGTAAACAAGCCGGTAAAAAAGTTGGCAATAAAAAAGTACAGATTGCCGCACAAGTAAGTACGCAGGTGAATAAACAGGTAAACACGCAGGGCGAAATGCCCTTTGCCTTAATTCAGGGCGAACCGCTCACCGTTATTCCACAAGACCTTTATATTCCACCGAATGCGCTGGAAGTTATTCTCGAAGCGTTTGAAGGCCCGCTGGATTTATTGCTGTATTTAATCAAACGGCAGAATATCGATATTTTAGAAATCCCCTTAGAAGATACTACGCGTCAGTATATGCAGTACATCGATCTGATGCAAAACTTAAAAATCGAACTGGCTTCAGAATATTTATTGATGGCAGCAATGCTGGCAGAAATAAAATCGCGTATGTTGTTACCAAGACCTGCAGAAAGCGAAGATGAAGATGATCCACGTGCTGAACTAATTCGTCGTTTGCAGGAATACGAGCGCTTTAAAGAAGCTGCACAAAATATTGATGCGTTGCCACGTGTTAATCGTGAAGTTTATTTAACCGATATCGAACCGCCGGAATTGCATCAAAATAAACCGGTGCCCGAAGTTGATTTGCGTGATATTTTATTTGCTTTTAAAGATGCCATGGCGCGTGCTGAAATGTACAGTCATCATCACATTCAACGCGAGGCATTATCCGTGCGCGAACGTATGAGCACAGTGCTTAGCGTAATTGGCAGCGATGGTTTTACGGACTACACCAGTTTGTTTACCATTGAAGAAGGGCGACGTGGCGTAGTTGTTACACTGTTGGCTGTTCTTGAATTGGTGAAAGAACAGCTAATCGATCTGGTTCAGTCCGAAGCATTTGCGCCGATACATTTAAAAGCGGTTGGTTCTGATAATGCGTGATTTTAATGCATAATATACAAACAATGATTTTTGAAACGCTGAAGCTTGAGGTTCAATCATGGAAATAAAAAAACTTAAAAAAATTCTTGAAGCCGTGTTGCTGGCAGCGGAGCGTAGCTTAACAGTGGCGCAACTGGAAATGTTATTTGAGCTTGATGAAGAACGCCCAACACGTGATGAAATTCGCAAAGCGTTGCATGAAATGGAAGAAGATTATGAAACACGTGGTTTTGAATTAAAACATGTTGCCAGCGGTTTTCGCTTGCAGGTAAAGCAGGAATTTTCTACCTGGGTAGGTCGCCTGTGGGAAGAACGCCCTGCACGTTATACTCGTGCATTATTAGAAACCATGGCATTAATCGCTTATCGCCAGCCTATTACCCGCGGCGAAATTGAAGAAGTGCGTGGCGTTAGTGTGAGCTCAAATATCGTCAAAACATTACTCGAGCGTGATTGGATAAAAGTTTTAGGGCATAAAGATGTGCCCGGCAAACCAACGCTTTACGGTACAACAAAAGCCTTTCTTGATTATTTTAATTTACAAAAATTAGATCAACTACCAACGCTTGCTGAAATAAAAGATTTAGATGCGATTCACCCTGAGCTTGAACTTGATGAAGTTACCAAAGCTGATACAGATACCAAAGTTGATGCAGGAAAAAATGATTCACCAGATGATGTAGAGATTCAGAGTGTCGAAATTATAGAAGATGAAGCAATGTCGATTGTTGCAGAGCCTGCTGAAGATTCCGGTGCTGATGTTGATTCAGATATTGTCGATGCTAAAGTTGAACGCACAGCTTTTAATGTTTAGAGAGCTTTGCACGAAGCATCTTTTCCGCCATAGCGGCGTTAAAAATGCCTAAAAAGTACTCACTTACTACGTGTAAGCTGCGTTTTTTTAGTCATTTTTTCCTTGCTATGACGAAAAAGCTACATTGTGCAAAGCTCTCATTTAGTTATCGTATTAACGACTATAAAAAATCCCTCTTCTTAAATATTAAATTTTAACTATCCAATGGCGGAAAAAAACGCAGTATCTGAAAAAAACAATCCGCTGCAAGAAAAGCTGGAACGTGTGCAAAAAGCGTTAGCACGAATGGGTTATGGTTCGCGCCGTGAAATTGAACGCTTAATCGGCGAACAAAAAATTCGCATCAATGGTCAACTAGCAAAATTAGGCGACCATGTTAAAGCCGGTGACAAAATCAATATCGGCAATCGTAGCGCTGTTATCAGTTCAGAAGTTAGTCGCATTCGCGTGCTTATTTATAATAAACCTGAAGGTGAAATTTGTACTCAAAAAGATGAAGAAGGTCGTAAAACTGTTTTTGACAGTATCGGCAAACTAAATCAGGGACGCTGGATTAGTGTTGGTCGCCTGGATATAAATTCCAGTGGTTTATTGCTGTTTACCAATTACGGTGAATTAGCCAATCATTTAATGCACCCATCAAGTGAAATTGAACGCGAATACGCAGTAAGAGTTAATGGTGATGTAACCGATGACATGATTAAACGTTTATTAAAAGGCGTTGAGTTAGAAGACGGGCTGCTTAAATTTGATAGCATTACCGACAGCGGTGGGCAGGGTGCTAATCATTGGTATCACGTTATTTTAAAAGAGGGAAAAAACCGTGAAGTGCGCAGGCTTTGGCAATCACAGGATGTTAGAGTCAGCCGTTTAACGCGAGTGCGTTATGCCAATCTTTCATTGCCGCGTACACTTAAACTGGGCAGGAAAGTCGAGTTATCACTTGATGAAATAAAAACTTTGTTTGAATTTATAAAACTCGAATGGCCAGTATCACGTGATGAAGCTGCAAAACAAAGAAGTAAAAAAGCTAAAAACCTGTCAATAAAAAATCAAATATATGGCAGTAAGAAAAAATCAAAATCTGCCTGGCCTGCTGCCGCTAGAAAAAATAAAGCGCGCCAAAAATAAGTTTACTTGGCAGCGGTTCGCTTGAAAAAAGAAGCAAAGTCAGTACAATAAAAAAGTCTAAATTAAGTTTTTGGAGCAAGGAAAAATGTCATTAAAATCACTGTCTTTTTTGTTTTTTTTATTTCTTGTCACTTCGCATGTGCATGCGAAATCGGAAGGTGAGCTTGCTGCCGGTATGGTGAATCCGGGGCATGAGGAACATCCTGCCTGGTTCAAAACATCATTTCTTGATCTGTTTGAAGATATTGAAGAAGCGGCTGATAATGATAAACGATTGATGATTTATTATTATCAGGATGGCTGCCCATATTGCAAAAAATTGTTAGAGAATTTTTCCCAGAAAGAGCTTGCTGATAAAGCACAAAAATATTTTGACGTGGTTGCCATTAATCTATGGGGTGATAAAACAGTCACTGTCGGGGATAGAACGTACACAGAAAAGAAATTCGCGGAAGCCTTAAAAGTACAGTACACACCAACGATATTATTTTTTAACGAAAAAAATAAAATTATATTTCGAGCAAATGGTTATTACCCAATCGATAAATTTAGTGCATTGCTGGACTATATCGGCAAAAAACAGGAGGCAAAAATAAGGTATCAAGATTATATTGAAAAAGTTAATCCACAGAATTCTACGGGTAAATTGCACGATGATATTAATAGTGTTATCTCAAGTGCTGACTTAACGCAATCAAATAAGTCAGGAGTTAAACCGTTGCTAGTTATGTTTGAACAAAAAAAATGCAATACCTGTGATGAGCTGCATCTGGATATATTAAAGCGCAAAGAAAGTATTGAATTATTATCACGATTTAATGTTGTGGTATTTGATATGTGGTCAAGTGATGAAGTTATCACGCCATCGGGTAAAAAAATAAAAATACGTGACTGGGTTAAAAAACTCAACATAAAATATACGCCAAGTTTATTGTTCTTTGATAAAAAAGGTAAAGAGATATTTAGATCTGATGCTTATTTGAAAGCATTTCACACCCAGTCAGTTTTAGATTATGTGTCCTCCGGTGCGTATAAAACACAAAGTAATTTCCAGCGTTACGTTGATAAACGTGCAGATCATTTGCGTGAGCAGGGGGTTGGCGTTAACTTGATGGACTAGTACTGTTTCGTTTTTTATTGTGCAAAGCTATAGGAAACTCTGATTAATGGCGTTTTGAGCGTAACCGAAAAATCTTATAATTTACAATTCATTTATAGCGCAGTGGAAAAAAATTCTTCGGCTGCGCTCAGAATGACAAAACAGAGATTAATCAGAGCTTCCTGTGTTTTTTAA
>UOFD01000007.1_pt1 | contig 25484 bp, 17 predicted proteins | sample 1990101 | NCBI WGS metagenome assembly UOFD01 (sample SAMEA4728526, study PRJEB27164) | hydrothermal vent metagenome | biome: marine basaltic hydrothermal vent biome; feature: marine hydrothermal vent; material: mineral | place: Pacific Ocean | collected 2011-06-14/2011-07-23 | depth 1741 m | reverse complement strand
CAATAACTTCCTCAAAGAAGTTGAAGCCAACGTCGAAGAAGGCGATTGGGTGAAGATGTGTATGCAGTGTGGTGTGTGCTCTGGTTCGTGCCCGTTGGGATCAGCTTGGGATCACCCGCCACAAGAGTTGTTCATGATGATTCGTGCCGGTAAACGTGATGAAGTATTAACCTCTAGCTCCATGTGGATGTGTACGTCTTGCTACAACTGTATCGTACGTTGCCCACGTGAATTGCCGATTACACATATTATGCATGGTTTGGCGACTTACGCTAAACGTCTTGGTCTGGTACCTAAAAATCAGTCAACAGCATGGTTCTCACAGGTATTCTGGGACAACATGATGAAAAAAGGTCGTGTTAATGAATTAAAGCTGGGTTTATCTTTATATTTTAAAGACGGTTTTATTTCAGGCATCAAAGAGTCGATCAAACACCAGAAACTTGGCTTGAACATGATGAAAGCCAAGAGAATGAGTGTGGCTGAATTGTTTGGTGGTCATGGTATAAAAGACATCAGTGGTCTTGCCAAGATAATCAAAAAGGCGCAAGAAATCGAGGATGCTAACATCCAGAGCAACGGGAAATAACGGGGTTATACAATGGCTGAAAAGAAAAAATATTCATATTATCCGGGCTGCTCATCGCAGACGGGTGCGTCCTCGTCGAACTTGATGCGTTCTGTCGATACCATGTGCGAAGAACTGGATATCGAACTTAATCCGATTCCTGATTGGAACTGTTGTTCTGCGTCGATTGGTTATGGCGGTGGCGGTGTATTACCACGCATGACATTGTCTGCACGTAATATCGCTCTATCAGAAAAACACCATGAAGGTCAGGACATCGTTGCAACGTGTGCCGCTTGTTGGCTGGCAACAAAAGAAGCGCAAGAACGTTTTGCTGATGATTCTGATCTGATGGCAAATGCAAATACCGCATTGGCTGAAGCCGGTCTGAAATTTGAGAACAAAAAAACCATTCGTCACATGATGGAAGTACTGATCGAAGATGTCGGTTTCGATAAAATTGGTTCAGGTGTTAAAAAACCATTAGAAGGTTTGAAAGTAGCGGGTTATGTTGGTTGTCAGACTAATCGTCCTTTTGGTATCGATGGCGAATCGTTTGAAAACCCAATGTATTTAGACAAGTTAGTCGATACACTGGGTGGTGACTCAATCAAAACCTACGAGAAAAAAGTACAGTGTTGTGGTGGTGCTTTAGCATTCTCAGAACCTGAAAAATCTCAGAAAATGATTCACGGCATTATTGAAGCCGCTTATGATAATGGCGCAGATGTTATCGCAACACCTTGCCCATTATGTCAGGCGAATGTTGAAATCTATCAAGATGAAATCAATGCCAAAACAGGCAGCAAGTTCAACATGCCAGTGGTTTATTACAGTCAGTTGATTGATGTGGCTTATGGTCGTAGTGCCAAAGACTCATCGCTAGATGGTCAGGTAATTGCGGCTAAAAAATTGGAAGATATTGCAAACAAATGATTTTGCATTAACTTTGTATAAATGTTGTATAGCAGGTTGTAAAAAAAGCCCGATTTATTCGGGCTTTTTTTTGTCTAAGAAATCACGGTTTGCAAACGGATCTTTTCTAATCCAAACCAAAGATGAATTGATTGAGCGCAGGTTTTCAAACGGGAAGAACTGATATAATTAGTTTTTTACTTCTCTCCTCGTGCTTTCTTTGGATACGTCTTCACTCAATAATAAACTGAATCAATGCATGTTAAGTGAGGTGTTTCGTTTTCGGCGCCGTTTGCAAAAAATCAGGCAGGCAAAAAAGGTCGATGAAGCGCAGCTTGCGAAATTAACACAAGATATCGATTTGTCTGTTGCAATGGTTGAGTCGCGTAGGCAGAACCTGCCGAAAATCAGCTATCACGATGAACTGCCTATCGCACAAAAAAGCGAGCTGATTAAAAAGACCATCCTGGAAAATCAGGTCACTATATTATGTGGTGAAACCGGTTCTGGAAAAACCACGCAACTGCCTAAAATCTGTCTTGATATTGGTTTGGGTGTTCGAGGAAAAATCGCTCATACCCAGCCTCGCCGGTTAGCAGCACGTGCTGTCTCACAACGCATTGCCGAAGAACTTGGTACAGAACTTGGCAATGAAGTGGGTTTTAAAGTTCGCTTTTCAGATAAATCTAACCAGCAAAGTTATATCAAATTAATGACCGATGGCATTTTGTTGGCGGAATGCAATCACGATACTTTTTTGAATCAATACGACACCATCATCATTGATGAGGCGCACGAACGAAGTTTAAATATCGATTTTTTGTTGGGTTATCTGCATCGGCTGATCAACAAACGCAAAGATCTCAAAATTATTATCACTTCGGCGACTATCGACCCTGAACGTTTTGCTCGGCATTTTAATGATGCGCCGGTGATTAATGTATCAGGCCGCACCTATCCTGTTGAAGTGCGATATCGCCCGTATCAAAGTGCCGAGGAAGAAAACAGCAAAACATTGCAAGACGGCATTATCGAAGCAGTTAATGAATTATCAAAAATTGACCGTGGTGATATTCTGATATTTCTCAGTGGCGAAAGAGATATCCGGGAGACAGCAGATGCGCTGGCAAATGAAAAACATAATCGGCATCTCGACAATACAGAGGTATTACCATTGCTGGCACGTTTATCGAATGCTGAACAAAACCGCATATTCCATTCCTCTAGTAAACGCCGCATTGTATTGGCAACCAATGTTGCAGAAACCTCGCTGACAGTGCCAGGAATAAAATACGTTATCGATTCTGGTGTTGCTCGAATTTCGCGTTATTCATGGCGCAGCAAAATTCAGCGTTTGCCTATTGAGAAAATTTCTCAAGCATCAGCCAATCAAAGGAAAGGGCGTTGCGGCAGAATGTCGGCAGGTATTTGTATCCGTTTATATGACGAAAATGATTTTGATTTACGCGATGAATTTACCGAGCCGGAAATTAAACGTACCAACCTTGCTTCGGTAATTCTGCAGATGGAAAGTATGCGCTTGGGGCATATCGACGACTTTCCTTTTGTCGAACCGCCGGAAGACAAATTGGTTAATGATGGTTACAAATTGTTGTTTGAATTAGGTGCTATCAATAAACAATATCAGCTGACAAAAATCGGCAAGCATATCAGCCATTTTCCGATCGACCCGAAATTGGCGTGTATTTTATTGCAGGCAAAAAATGAAAACGCATTAAGAGAAGTGCTTATTATTGTATCGGCATTGGCAACACAGGACCCGCGCGAACGACCACTGGATAAACAGCAAGCCGCTGATGAAAAACACGCGATTTTTAAAGACAAGATTTCCGATTTTATTTTTTATATAAATTTGTGGCAGTCATATCACGCAGAAAAAAAAGAACTGTCCAGCAATCAGTTACGCAAGTGGTGCCGGAAAAATTTTATTTCATGGATGCGAATGCGTGAATGGATTGACACTTTTAATCAAATCAAAAAAATGCTGGCAAGTTTAAAGTTAAATCTAAACACGAATGCCGCTTCGTATGAACAGATACACCGCGCATTATTGTTTGGCTTGCTGGCAAATATCGGCATCAAAGATGAAGGCAAAGAATACATAGGTGCGCGTAATAAAAAGTTTAATATTTTTCCGGGGTCAGCTTTATTTAAATCAACACCACAATGGATTATGTCTGCTGAAATTGTCGAAACAACAAAAGTCTACGCACGCACCAATGCAAAAATTGATGTGGCATGGATAGAGCCCAGTGCAAAACACTTACTTAAATATCATTACCAAAATCCACACTGGGAAAAAAAGCGCTCGCATGTTGTCGCATTGGAGCAAGCTTCTTTGTATGGTTTGATTATTCATGCCGATAAAAAAGTTAGTTATGGCAGAATTAATCCAATTGAAGCTCGCGAAATTTTTATTCGCTGTGCATTAATTGCAGGTGACTTTGAAAGTACTGCAGCATTTTATCAACATAATCGTCAGTTAATAAAAGACCTTGAATCATTGGAAGCCAAGTCACGTCGGCGTGATGTTATCGTTGATGAAAATATTTTATTTGATTTTTATAACCAGACATTACCTGCCGATATTTTCAGTGGTGCAACACTCGACAAGTGGTTGCGTCATAATTCTGAAGAAGCAAAAACATTGTTTTTATCCAATGACTATTTGATACGTGATGATGCAACAATAGTTTCTGATGCACTGTTTCCCGATTCTTTGGAAATGAATGGCGCGCGTTTTCCTCTCGAATATCATTTCGATCCACGAAAAAATTGTGATGGTTTAACACTAATCACGCCTGTTGCTGGGTTGGCAGCCGTCAATCCACAACGTTGTGAATGGCTTATCCCCGGTTTGCTGCAAGACAAAATTATCGCATTGATTAAATCATTGCCAAAATCATTACGCAAAAATTTTGTACCTGCACCAAATTTTGCAGAAGCTTGTGTGCAAGCGTTTACTGCTTCGGACGAGATATTTAAAACAACGTTAAATACAGCTATAAACATGGCTATTGCCAATCACCTTAAAAAAATGACAGGTGTTTATGTTGCTTATGATGCATGGGATGAAGAAAAGGTAGCGCCGCATCTGTTGATGAATTTCAGAGTGATGGCTGAAGATGGCAGTGCAATCGAAGAAGGGCGCGATCTGCAGTTGATTAAAAATAAATTGGCAGGTGTTTACGAAGGCATCGATGAAGGTATAGGTAAAGCGGCGCAGAATGCAGACGGTGATCTTACTCAGAGTGCGGAGATAAATGCCGGCTCACAATACGATCAGGACAATATATCCCCTGATAGTTTGGACGCTATGGCTGAGAGTGTCGAAATTGAATTACAAGGTATCACTATCACCGCTTATCCAGCGCTGGTCAAAGATGGCAGGCAAGTTAACCTCAGAGTATTGACCAGCCAGAAAAAAGCAGTGTCTGAAACACATCAGGCGTTAAGACAGCTTTTGTCTAATGCATTATCCGAGCAGGTAAAAAATCTAAAAACATCAATAACCAATATTCAAAATTTGTGCTTAAAATATTCCGATTTCGGTTGTTGTGAAGATCTTAAACAAAATATCATCAACAAAACGCTCGATGAAATTTTTTTATACAAACCTATAAAATCCAGTACTGAATTTACTGAGAGACTAACACAGGGCAGAAGTGAGTTGCACGATGTGGCTAAACGATGGAGCAATCTGATATCCAATATTCTTGATGGTTATCGTGTGATTAAAAAATTAATAAACAAACCAGCACTGTCACAACTTGATATCGTGACGGATATACAGGCGCAGCTTGAATGTTTATTCCCGCCAGATTTTATAAAATTGACTAATCAACAGTGGTTGCAAGAATACCCAAGATACCTGAAGGCTATCGAAAAACGTTTCGATAAATCTAAAACCAATGCGACACGAGACCGGCAGTTGCGTATTGATTTTAATAAATCATGGGATGAATATATAAAGCGGCAAGCAGTGCTGGAAAAAAAACATGTTGAATCAGATCAGCTTGACCATTATCGGTGGATGCTCGAAGAGTACCGTGTTTCTTTATTTGCTCAAGAACTTAAAACAAAATTCCCTGTGTCTGAAAAAAGACTAAAAAAATATTGGCGGGATATTTCTGTGTAAGTTATGGCGTCAGTAAAATGGTTGCCAGAGGGTGCAATAAATTAATAGAGGTGCCCTTAAGTGATAGATAATAGGTAGTGCATGTTTCATGCAAAAGTGTTTGATAAATTTATAATGTTATTTAAAAATGAGTGAAGGTGATAAATTGAAGTCAACGAAAAATGATCAGCATGACGCTAATAAGTCAGAGAGCCAGTTAGAAAAAAAACCAAATGAGTTTGTTTTTGGTTTAGTAACCTTTGCTATATTTATGGTTTTTATGACAGTGTGGATGTATCTTTCAGCTTGATGCAAAATTTTTTTGTCAAGTTGCAGTGTTTTTTTAAGTAGATGAGGTTTTATGTTAAATATTGAAGGTCAAATTGTAGATTCAAAACCAGAAAATTTTGGTTCACCTATTTTACGTTTAGGTTTTAGACCTTTCTTTTTAGCCGCAGGTGTTTTTTCTATTCTGTCGATGGTAATTTGGATGGCAAGTTATGTGTTTTCTGTTGAAATTGTTTTTTCCGGTGTGCCACCAAATTTATGGCATGCGCATGAAATGTTGTTTGGTTATGTTATGGCAGTGGTTGCCGGGTTTTTATTAACCGCAATAAAAAACTGGACGGGTGAAGAAGTATTGCGCGGTAAAGCTTTAGCGTTTTTATTTTTGCTTTGGGCGCTGGCAAGATTGTTACCACTATTGCCGTCAGTAACAGCTTTGACGATTCCAATAGAAATTATTGCGTTGCTTGATGTGAGTTTTTTATTCTTATTAGCACTTGCCTGTTTGCGACCGGTACTAAAAATTAAACAATATAAACAAGCGGGTATTATTTCAAAACTGTTTTTATTGATGCTGTGCAATGTTGCTTTTTATTTGGGCGTGATGGGTGTGCTTGCTGAGGGTGTGCAATGGGGCTTGTATTCTGCGCTGTATATGGTTATCGCGTTAATTTTTGTCATGTTACGCCGCGTGATGCCGATGTTTATAAAAAACGGCGTTGATGGTGATGTCACGTTGGTAAATCGTGCCTGGCTTGATTATTCAAGTTTGGTGTTATTAGTGTGTTTGTGGATTAGCGATGTGTTTACCAGTTTTGATAACGCCACGACTTTTTTCGCGGTGCTTTTAGCTTTGTTGCATACTTTGCGGCTTGCCGGTTGGTACACCAATAAAATTTGGTATAAACCGCTGGTGTGGATTTTAGTGTTGGCTTATGCCGCTTTTATTTTTGGCTTTGTTTTGAAAGCGTTGTCGATCACTTCCGGTGTCTCGCCTTTTTTATCGGTGCATGCATTTACTGTCGGTGGCATTGGCTTGCTTACTATTGGCATGATGTCGCGCGTATCGTTAGGTCATACAGGGCGAAATGTTTTTGAACCGCCAGCGATGGTTTTTTGGAGTTTTATTGCGCTGGTGTTGAGTTTTATTTTTCGTGTAATACTGCCACTACTTAATATGGAGCTATATATTTACTGGATAGGTATATCGCAAGTTTTGTGGATAATCGCTTTTGGAATTTTTGTTTATGTTTATGCGCCGATGTTTTTGAGCGCTCGAATTGATGGCAGGGATGGCTAGTAGGGATGGCGCAGCTTAAATGGCTTGTACATGTAAACGCCCTTATATAAGAATAATAAGAAGATGTTAATTATTTTTTATTTCCAAGAGTTGAAAATAAAACAATCAAAATAAAACGATCCTTGTTTTATGAAATTTCTAGCACACTTTATTTACCTAACGCTGCGCGCTCTTTATTAATAAGAAAATCTGTTATTGCCAGCATCTCCTCTTGTCCGCCTGCTCGCATACGGTCAATACGATATTTACCGTTGACAACAATCTCAGGTGCACCGGCTGGTTTATAAAGGCGGACGCGTTCCTCTGCCTGTCTGACCATACTTTCTACTGCCATCGAATTAAATGTCGCAGTGAAGGTTTTTTCATCGATGCCATGTAATGCAAAAAAATTCGCCATTTCTGGTTTGTTGTGTATGGTTTTTTGTTCAATGACCAGCGCAGTAAACAGAGGGTGATGAATTTTATCCAGCACACCTAATACATGTGCAGTGTAAAATGCCTGAGCAAATAATTTCATTGGCTGATTCCATACTGCTGGAAATGCCCAGAAATCAACATCACTGCCTTGTCGTTGCCCCCAACTTTGTACTAGCGGCTCAAACTCGTAACAGCGAGGACAACCGTAGGAAAATATTTCTATAACTTCAATTTTGCTACTGTCGCGAGTAGGAACGGGCTTATCGAGCAAGGCATAATGTTCGCCTTCAACATAAGATACCGGATTAGACTTTGCCTTCGTTTTTTTGACAACCGGTTTGCTGACAACACGCTTGGCAGATATCAACATAACATCTTTTACAGGCACATTAGCTCTTTTGTCTACCTGTGCAGTTTCCACAATAGATATTTTGTCAATCACGTCCATGCCTTTACTGATTTTGCCAAACACGGTGTAACGCGGCATGTATTGATTTTTATAATCCAACGCTTCGTTATGACTTAAATTAATGTAAAACTGGGATGTCGCCGTATCTGGATGGTTTCTACGCGCCATAGCAACGGTGCCCCTTAAGTTTTTGAGGCGATTAGATGATTCACTTTTTATTGCGGCACGCGTTTCTTTAGGCTTTAAACCTGAATCAAAACCACCACCTTGCACTACAAAATCTTTTACTACGCGGTGGAAAATGGTGTTGTCATAGAAACCATCATCAACATACTTTAAAAAATTCTCAACGCTAAGGGGGGCTTTGTCCTGATAAAACTCCATTTTGAACGTACCCATGCTTGTCTTAAATTCGACTTCAGGATTTTCTCCTGCGTACACATTGATTAGCGCACTGTACATAAACAGTGCGACTAAAGTGAAAATAGAAAATTTCATTTGTTTAAACTTCATTTTATTACCTTTGATAAACTTGTTACAAAAAATTCCATTACTTACGTCACTGCGAGCCACTAACTACACTAAATTATAGATAGTGGCTCGACAATTTCGACTAGAGGTAAAGTGACTCTACCGTAATGAAAAAAATTTTACTTTGCCGCCACCTTAACGGTTACACTTTGTTTCTTACCTGACTTAAACAACAGGGTCAGATCTACTTTCTGTCCGGTTTTTAAGTGCTCTTTTGGTCCTATCAACATCAAGTGTTTACCACCCGGCACAAAATTAATCTGGCCATTCGCTGGAATCGTCAGATTTTTTACTTCTTGCATTTCCATCATGCCATCTACTGCCACCATTTGATGCACTTCAATGGTTTTATATATATCGCTTTCAATTTTATCCAGTGTGATTGCTTTATCACTGGTATTCGCCAGAATCATGTAGCCTGCGTTCACCTTGGCTTTTTCATGCGCCTCTCGAACCCACGAGTCCATAACTGCCACCACGTCACCAGGCTTGGCTAAACTGATAATCGGCGCTATTTCTACGGGTTTTTTAACACCTGTCAATCGTTGTGTTTCATCATCGATATAGTCAAGCAGCTGCTCCGCTTCTTTTTTATTAAGTCGCATATTAGGCATTGCCAGTTTGTTATAGCGCTCATACATTTCCATTGCGATAGGGTCTTTTTTCTTTAACATCTGATCAGGGGCTTTCAGCCAATCGTAAAGCCATCTTTTTTCACGTCGTTGAGTGACGCCTAGTAAGTCTGGGCCTAAAGCACCAGCAAGCTCCTTACCAGTCAGTGTGTGACAGGTTGAGCAGCGTGTACGATATATCTGTTCGCCGCGCGGAATATTGCGTAACTCGGGGGCTTCTGCATAATCAGCCGTCCGTACCTGCTTTTTCTTCCAGCCGCTTAACCAGTTACCAAGTTGGTCAGCAAGAAGGTGGACGTTTTCAAAAGGTGAACGTTTCATCCAGCGACCGGTTTTCTGGTTGCCGATAATCATGTTTACATTATGGTTGTTTGATCCGTCTTGAATTTCTGAGATATATAGTCCCAGTTTTTTACGCAGCAAAATGATGTCTTCTTTTTTGCCGGTTAGAAAAGTCCACTTGGCACCGAACCTTTCTCTGTATTCTTTGAGTACCTCAGGGGTATCTGTTTTTGGGTCGATTGATATGGAGTAAAAAAACACATCTTTACCTACTCGGTCTCCCAATATCTTTTGTACTCTAACCAGTTGTGCTGTTTCTAGTGGACAAGTGTCCGGACAACTGGTGTAAATAAAATTAATTGCGACGATTTTATCTTTGATTAAATCATCAAAAAAACGCACCTCTTTTCCCTCGTGGGTGGTGAGTGGCACATTGGGGAAATAGCTTGCTCCCCAGGGTGATGCCACACTAATGGTGGCGATATTACAAATAACAAATAAAGCGATGGCCGCTACCCAGTGTCTTTTATACATAGTCTTTCTTTCCTACAATTTTCTAGCGATTATAAATCATACCATTCTAAATCATACTATTCTAAATCATACTATTCTAAATCATACTATTCTAAATCATACGCGCAGTTGATTTTATCGCAAAAAAAAGGTCCGCAACAAGCGCGTATTGGCTTACCGCGGACCTAATTACATCCTGGTAGTTATAATAATATTACTGCTTATTATTCACTACCTTTTTCATTACCTGCGGGCTTGCGAGGGAAACCGAAATCGGCTCTTCCAGCATTACGCGCATTATGAATCACCCTGTCGATAGTAATCGGCGTTGGGCAGTTCACGATATGCGGTGATAGTGGATTGTCGAAGTCGAAGTCATCCACACGAACGCCGTTGGGATCATTATCACCCGCGGCAATACGTGGTGGTGCCGGCCATTCCAGGATTTCGAGTTCACCATTCGCACGCGCCTGTTTCAAGTCCTTAAATCCTGTAAGAACACGATCCGCCGGCTTCAACCAGTGAGCAAAACCGATGTGCCACATTGGGCTATAGGTCTTCTCAGGCATGAAGTATGAAGGTAAACCCGTCTGACTACCGAAAGGTCCACCGCCATTACGAATACCGAAGCCATCGTCTAAACCACCTTCACCACCGTCCGTTGTTGCCGGTTGTGGCATGGGTGGATAGCTTGGATGAATCCTTCTACCTGGTACGAACTGCACCAGTGGTACCGCATTAAGCGCAAGGAACTTGTGCTTAGGCACGTTTGGCACACCCATCGCTCTAGCTGGTGGTAAAGGCCAGCTATCAAGTACTAGATAGTACGGCAGATAATCACCATCACCAGACCATGACTTGTGCACCTTCAGTGTTACCCAAGGTGGCTCAGCCGCAACATCGATATCGATGACGTGACCTGACCAGTCTGCACGACCCCATTGCAGGCCATTGTAAGCACAACCGCCAAGACGGTTAGGTGGGTTATCCGGTAAAGATACACAACCTAAATCAACACGGTTCTGTTCCCAGATCTTGTCGCCCCAATTGATGAAGATTGTGTTAAACACCATTTCTTTACCCTTGTAGTTAACAATACGTAAAGGTGAATAGGTGTTTTCTTCACTGTTATCAGGGATATCTGCAGGGTTACCGCAGACTTCGCCAAGACCAGGTACAGCACCAAAGTCAGCCGGATCATCCGCTGTGTCTCGACGACAGTCTGGATTAGCCCTTACTGGATTTGGTAGGTCGCCAAAGAATGTAAAGTTACCATCCGCGTCAACCTCAGCCGTAGCCGCTGCTCTTGGGTCTATACCTTCTAGACCACCGGCCCATGCAACACCCAAATCTTCAGCCGTTTCCTCATCACTCACGTCATGCATAATGAAGAACACTTCACGCTCATTACCATCGGCATCAATATTTATGCCTCGGCTAAGCTCGAAAGTCATCGCACCACGTTCGTTAGTCGGAATACTGCCACCAGGTAGTGTTTCTGAGAATTCATCACCGATGAACTCGTCATTAATAGTCACTGAACCTGCGCCATTACGGATATCGGCAATGTCTATACGCTCAGCACCAAGGTGATTAATGGTTACACCGTTTTTGATCCATACATCTAAAGAATCAAGTTCAATACCACCATCAATGCCTACGCCATCACCATCACGGAAAGTAGGTAACGCCACAGAGTCAACATAGCTCACGCCATCCCATGTAGGAATCGGTGTAGGCATCAGTTTAACCTGACCTGGGTTTTCGATATCCCAACGCAATAACATCGCGTGATCTTCGTGTTGCGTATTGTGACAATGTTCCATATAGGTTCCAGCAAACTCGCGGAAACGCAATGCAACTTCTACAATATCACCACTGTCTTCTTGAGGTCCTATACGGTAAACGTCTTTACGAGCCCATTTCTCATGCTCTGGTGGTGGCAGACCATTACGACGTAGAATAATACCTTCTTCGAAGTGAATGTGGATTGGATGGCTCCAGTTACCACTGTTGATCAAACGCCATACTTCCAGACCACCTGAGTTCTTAGATGGTGCTGCACTTACACGACGCGGATCCATGCCAAAGCCTTTACCACCATCCGTTTCAATAACCCATGGTTTATCATCCGTAGGTTGTCTTTCAAACTCGAAAGTACGGTGCAAAGCATTTGCAAGTTCAGATTCGGTAGGTCTTTGCAGAGGAATCATGGTCTTACCACCTTCCACATATTCTGCAGGGTTCATACTCAAATCTTTACCATCGTATTTAGCAACGCGGAGCTCAAGGAACTTACCAACAACCGGGTCACCATTTATCCAACGATCAGGTGTACCATCGTTGTCATCATCAACCGTTTCAGGCGAATAAATACCGCTTACAACGTCCGCTAGTGGGATTGGTATATCTGTTGCTTGACCATCCTTATGTTGCAACAAGTTAACCATGTAGATTTTATCGCCTTCGTTAAAGTTACTGAAGTCTACAACAATGTCATAACGCTCAGCGATACCTTGTGTTGGTAGAGTACCGTTTCCAAAGTAAACCGTGTGCTCCATCAAGTTACCATCGTTAGCAACCATGTAGAAAGGAACGGGTTCACCTGTTTGGTCAACCAATGCAATCCTGAAGTAACGAGATACCGAACCGTTTAATAGACGGAAACGATATTTACGAGCACGAACATCCATATAAGGCTTGTACAACCAGTTAACGGTCATAGCATCACCGATAAACCCTTTCAGGTTAAACGGGTTAAACCATAATTGACCTTCACTGTCCCAGGCTTTTTCAGCCAGTAACAAGTTCACATCATAATCACGGTTACCCCAGCCTAGTGCTGTACCTGAAGGCAGACGAAGGTTAACGCCGTCATCAATTTCTTCGTTACCACGGTCAAGTGCACTGTAGTAATTCATCATCGCAGCGTTACCTTTGTAAACGTTCTGCGCGGTGAAATCGAGCATATGATCATGGAACCAGTGTGTACCCATGGTTTCATGCCAATCACCAGGAACTCTCTTAGTACCGCCATTAGCCGTTGGCATAGCAGCACGTGGATCCTTTGCGTCGGTATTGATTGAATCAGTACCCGCTAGAGTCATCGGCCAACGATAGTCATAAAACTGACCCGGGAAGAAGAAGCTATTAGCATAGCCATCACTTTCCGCTGGGTTATGACCATTGTGCTCGTGAGTTGTAATGGTGTGTACACCAAAACCACGGTTAGCGGCGACATCTACTGGTAATGCATTGTAGTGACGTAAAAGAACCGGCTCACCATAACGTGCATTCAGTAGTTTAGGTGGCAAGGTGCCATCAAATGTCCACAATGACTTGTGATCCTGTATAGGCATATTTGGATGGAATCTGATTGAGATACCCTCTGTTGTGCCTTCAGAACCTGCATTACCCGTGGTGTTGTGATATAGACCACCCGGTCCAAATTCACCTTTATGGTATCCATGAAGCTGTTTATTGTCACGGAAACCACCGTTAGTACGCGCACCTGCCTGAGCAGTTTGCGAATAAACTTTAGGCTTGAACTCATCCCAACGCTGATGCGACCAACCGATACCGGGAGGGCGACCTTCTGCAGGTGGATCTACAAGGTTACGACCAATGAAGTCCTCGATTAAACGCTCCCAAGGATTCTCATAGTTGGTATTGGCAAATTTTGTAGGCGTTGGCCATATTCGCTGCGAGAGAAATTTTTCAAGCTTGTGGCCATTAGGTGTACTCTGCGCATCTGCAGGTTGGGGCAGTTCTTTCCAGTGATGCGGTTTCTTTTTATGGAATTTCAGTTTGTCTGAACCGAATTCCTCGAAACGTAACATTTGCTGACTGAACGGTGTTGCACCATACAGTGGGCTTGGCGCGCCGTTGGTTGGAATATTGAAAATACCGTCGTCGCGTTGAGCATCCGCTGGCAGCACATTGTTTGCTCCTGCATCGGTAGCGGTTCCAGTGTTGCCACCTTCATAAATCCCCGAAACTGGATCCGGAAGATCTTTAAGTATAGCGCCATCAGGATCAAAGACTAATGGTGTTAGACCAGAACCGTCATCAGCAGGTGGTGTTTCATGATGTCTATCTCCGCCAAACCGAGACATTGCATAAGCAGAGCTCGTGACGAAGCACGTTGTTAGAATTGCAGCTATCACAACACGAACACTTTTACTTTGCGTTGCTGGATTAGAAATACCCGAGGTATTGCTCCGCCAGCTCCGCACAGCAGTGTCGCTGTGATATCTATCACTTCTGGTTAAATGTTTTCGTTTTCCCATAATTTATCCTCACAATTTTTTAATTTTCTCTTAACAACTAATTTAGGCTATGCCCTTTAATACTAAGAATTTATGCTTTCCATTCCTTTTTGACTCTGCTATACCTAATTAGCCTAATATAGGTATTCCGTATAACTGTACGCATTTTACCTTATCCCGTATGTGACTCATGTCACATAACTGTGTTTTTTTGGTGTTTTTTTTGTCTTTACTTCTACTTAGTTTAAGTGAGCGCCTCAGCGCTTACTAGATACCAAATACCGCTAAAACTCACTTCTGGCAGGCATTTTATGAGTGAAATAACAAGCGTTTTTCGGAAAAATTTAAATTAGAAGGCGTTAATTAAGTCGCGGAGTTAGGTGATAAGAAGTTCACGCTTAATTATAGATCTATTATAGATCTATTATGTATTTAGCGCTATTCTACGTATTTTTACTTATATTGTATGGGGTTTTTGATGTGCAACTGTAAGTTTTTCACAAATAAAAAAGCTCGGATGTTTTTACATCCGGGCTTTTTACTTTTAGCTGTTAAAGCTAACTACGAACTAGTCAAGTAATTGATTAGCCGATTTTTGCCTTAATAGCATCAATTACTGCATCAGAAGATGTTGCATTTACAGAAAGCAATAAACCTTCTTTTTCGTAAAAACCAACCAAAGGTGCAGTTTGATCGTTATAAACATTCAAACGGTTGCTGATAGCTTCTTCTGTTTCGTCATCACGTTGTACAACAGGTTCGCCACATTTGTCGCAAACGCCTTCAACTTTTGGTGGGTTTGATTTAACGTTGTAAATTTCACCACAGCCAGTACAAGTACGGCGTGTTGTTAAACGATCAAGAATAACGTCACGAGCCACGTCAATTTCAACAGCACAATCTAATTTTTCGCCCATGTCAGCAAGAAGAACTTTCAGTGCTTCTGCTTGTGGAATAGTACGAGGGAAACCGTCTAATAAATAACCTGCTTTACAGTCGTCTTCTTTCAAGCGTTCGCCCATGATGCCCATGATTAAATCATCCGAGACCAAGTCGCCAGCTTTCATTGCTGCTTCAGCTTGTTTACCTAACTCAGTGCCAGCAGCAACTGCGCCGCGTAGAATGTCACCAGTAGAAATTTGAACAGAGCCGTCCAGTTTTGTTAGTAATTTTGCAACAGTGCCTTTGCCAGCACCTGGTGCGCCTAAAAGAATTAATTTCATGGCATTTCCTCGAAAATAATGGGTTATTAGTAGAGCACACAGTTTAAAGACTGTGTGTATTAAAATTCAGCCGCACATTTTCCTGCTTTCAGCCGATTAAATCAAATAAAACTGCAGGTATATCCACGAATAGTAATGAATTTCCGTTGCATCAGTAAATTTCACGTATTTAGATGTAAAATTAAGCCAATGACAGATAACAATCGCACAGGATTTAGAATGGAATATCAGGAATTTTTAGAAAAATTAGAACAGAGTGATGATGATTTTAAGCGTTTAATCTTTAAACGCTATAGCCGCTATCTCGAAGATGTTTCGCTTAGGCCATATCAAGCAGAATTGATTAAATTGCAGGATCATCTTGAACGCCAGCAACAGAAAATGATTATTCTTGTCGAAGGACGTGACGCTGCAGGCAAGGGCGGTAGTCTTCGTCGTATCACACGTTATATGAATGAGAAACATTACCGTGTTGTTGCGCTAGGCAAGCCATCCAATGTGCAACAGGGGCAATGGTATTTTCAACGTTATGTTGAACAATTTCCTGGTAATGGTGAAATTGTGCTGTTCGATCGAAGTTGGTACAACCGCGCGATGGTCGAGCCGATTTTTGATTTTTGTTCACAGAAGCAATACAGTACCTTTATGAAAACCGTTTCGCAATTTGAAAACGATTTGGTCGAGCATGGCATTATTTTTCATAAAATTTATTTTTCTGTATCGAAAGACGTTCAGGAAAAAAGATTTAATGAACGAGAAACCAATCAATTAAAAAAATGGAAGTTGTCAGAAATTGATGTGCAAATGCAGGAAAAATGGGATGAGTTTACTGAGATGAAATATCAGATGTTAAAACAAACACATAGTCATACCAGCCCGTGGGCAATTATTCGCAGTAATGAAAAACATCGTGCTCATCTCAATGCAATTAAAAGTATTTTGAACAAAGTGGATTATGAAGATCGTAATATGAGTTTAGATTACACAGTTGATTCAGATATTTATTATTCAGGTTCCCGCGAAATCGAGTTGATGGAAAATCATTTACGTGAGAAGGGCAAGTTTATTGTTTAGAAAACCTACGTGTGGATTTTATTTCACAATCGACTGTTATAATCGACTGTTATAATTGACTTTTATAATAAATCCCTATGGAATTACCATCTGAAAACCAAATAATACTCACCACCCTTAATGCGCGCTATATGCACACCGCATTTGGCTTGCGTTATTTATATGCGAATCTTGGTGAGTTGCAAAACGCTGCTTGTATCGAAGAATTCACCATCCAGCAACGTCCAATAGACATTGTTGAAAAATTATTAAAGTTTCAAGCTAAAATCATTGGCTTTGGTGTTTATATCTGGAACGTTTCTGAAGTTACTAAAACGATTGAAATCTTAAAGCAGGTTTCTCCTGAAACCATCATTGTTCTTGGTGGTCCAGAAGTAAGTCATTTGCCGGATAAGCCAGCAGTTGTTGATATTGCAGATTATATTGTTATGGGCGCGGCGGAAAAAAGTTTTCGTGAATTATGCCAATTGATTTTATCGGGCAATAAACCATTGGAACGAATTATTCAAAGTGATGAATTATCGTTGGATAAAATAAAACTTCCCTATAAATATTACACTGATGATGATATAAAAAATCGTTTGATTTATGTTGAAGCATCACGTGGTTGTCCCTTTAAGTGTGAATTTTGTTTATCGTCGCTAGACAAAACATCGAAACCTTTTGAACTAGGTTTGTTTTTAGATGAAATGGATAAGCTGTTTCAGCGCGGCGCCCGAAATTTTAAATTCATTGATCGCACCTTTAATTTAAAAGTTAGCAGCAGTGTTGCCATCCTTGAATTTTTTCTTGAAAGAATGACAGATGATTTGTATTTACATTTTGAAGTAGTACCCGACAACCTGCCTGATAAACTAAAAGCAATCATACAGAAATTCCCTTATCACACATTGCAGTTTGAAATAGGCGTACAAACGTTTGATGAGAATATACAGAAGCTGATTAGTCGTAAGCAGAATAATAATAAAACTTGTGGGAATTTGCGCTGGTTAAGAGAAAATACGCAAGCTTATATTCATGCTGATTTAATTTTTGGCTTGCCTTCTGATACCTTGGATAATTTCGCAAAAAGTTTTGATAAATTAGTGGATTTAAATCCACATGAAATTCAATTGGGTATTTTAAAACGCCTGCGAGGTGTGCCACTTAATCGGCATAATGAAAAATACCAATTATGCTACAACCCGGAAGCACCTTATAATATTTTAAGAACGCGCGACATAAATTTTGAAACCATGCAACGTGTTAATCGATTTGCACGTTACTGGGATATGATTGCAAATTCAGGGCGTTTTAAAAATACACTGCCATTAATATTAGCTGATTCACCTTTTGAATATTTTATGCAATTAAGTGATGCGTTGTATCAAGCAGTGGGTAGTACCTGGAAAATATCACAACAGCGTTTATTTGTTTTGATTTTTGAAATATTGAAAAATAATTTTTCTGTTGATGAATCTATTTTGTTTGAAGCAATGAAGTTAGATTATGACCGCACCGGCGAGAAAGCTGTTTTCGAGTCGCTACTTAACAAGAAAAATAAAGTAACACGAATTGGCGTTGCGAATAAACGGCAACAAAAAGTTCTGCAGTAAACTTATTGTTTATGAAGATGTACTTCGCCCTCGAAGTTGATGACTAACAAAAATTGCAGTTGATAATAAAATGACCGCGCCTGCCTGATGAGCTGCAGCGATGATGACAGGAACAACCAGCAGTAATGTGCTTATGCCTAAAGTTATTTGCAATGCTAATGCTGCTAGCAATAAATTTAAACCAGTGCGAATATGCGATTCCTGTTCTGTGTTTTTTGCAGACCACCAGAAAGCAGGGATGATTAAAAATAATATTGTTGCCATCACACGGTGATCAAATTGCACGGTCACAATGTTTTCAAAAAAGTTTCGCCACAACGGCGAGTGGTCAAACAGACCAACCGGTATCAATCGCCCATCCATTAAAGGGAAGGTATTAAATGCAAAGCCTGCGTGTGTGCCTGCAACAAAACCACCGCTTAATATAGTTACAAATATAATGCCGCTTATTATTAACGCGCGACGTGCTAATTTTTTATTATTGGTTTTGATGGTTGCGTTAATGGTTGGATACAGTAAATCTAAAGCTACCCATAACATATAAGCATAAATAATAATTGCCAGTGAAAGATGTGCCGTTAAACGATATTGACTGACATGCGGGTCGTTGACTAAACCACTTTTCACCATGTACCAACCCATTAGTCCCTGCAAACCGCCGAGTACAAACATGATGATTAATTTTGGCGTGAGTTTTTTTTCTATTTTTCCTTTGAATAAAAAAAACAAAAAAGGTAGTAGAAAAATCATACCAATAGAACGTCCAAGTAAACGATGACCATATTCAAACCAGAAGATAGATTTAAAATCATCTAATGACATGTGAAAGTTTTTTAGCTGGTATTCGGGAAACTGCTGATAAAGTGAAAATGCTTCTTGCCATTCGCTTTGATTTAGCGGTGGCAATATTCCCATAATTGGTGCCCATTCCACCATCGAAAGTCCTGAACCGGTGAGACGTGTCACACCACCGAGGATAATCATGCCAAAAATTGTTGCGCAACAAGTCAGAAGCCAAAGAGCAATGATTTTTTGGTCAGAAGAATTTGATTTAGCCACCAGTCATACTCATTAAGCGAACGATTTGTTCTGGTTTGTTTTTGAATTCATGTTTTTCGGGTTTGAGAGTAATAGCTTTTATTAAAATATTTTTTAATTCATTATCACTGATGCCCTGGCGTAATAGTGGGCGCAGTTCTATTTTATCATTTTGACCCAAACACAAATAAAGTGTGCCATCCGTTGATAAGCGAACACGGTTACAACTCTCACAAAAGTGTTGCGAAATAGGTGTGATAAAGCCGATGCGTAAATCGGTGTTTTTCACTTGCACATATTTTGCTGGGCCACCGCCAGGCATAACGCCGGGAATGAAATCAAAGCTTTTTGCTAACTGTTGTTTTACGGTTTGCAAATCAAGGTAGTGATCAGTGGCATCTTCGCCAGTTGCGCCCATCGGCATGGTTTCGATAAAGCGCAAAGTAAAGTCATGTTGTAGGCAGAAGTTGACCATGTCTTCAAACTCATCATCATTGATGCCTTTCATCGCCACCATGTTAATTTTTATCGGTGAAAAGCCTGCCGCTTTTGCTGCCATCAAACCGTTGAGTGCCGCTTGTAAATCGCCACCGGTAATTTTTTTAAATCGTTCAGGTTTTAAGCTGTCGAGACTGACGTTAATTCTGGAAATACCTGCTTGTTTTAAATCATGTGCTTGTTTGTCGAGCAAGCTTGCATTGCTGCTCAGTGACAAGTCATCCAGTCCGGGCAGCGCTGTCAAACGTTGCGAAAGCGCGGCGATATTTTTTCGCACCAGCGGTTCACCGCCAGTGAGTCTAACGCGCGCAACACCCAGTTCAGTAAAGGCTTTTATTACACGTTCAATTTCATCAAATGTTAACCAGTTTTCAGCTTGCTCAAAATCTTTAAAACCTTTGGGCATGCAATAAAAACAACGCATGTTGCATTTGTCAGTTAAGGATAGACGCACGTATTCAATACGCCGACCAAAAGGGTCGATGAGTGAGGTGTGTTGCGACGTTTGTGTGCTGTGCGGATATGAACTCATAAGCTTAATAGTATACGCCTTAGTGCAAAACAAAATACCCTGATAGGATTGTTCATAATGAGGCAATGTTGATAGATTTTGGTTCGGTAATACAACTTTCTCGGCACAAACCGCAACCCGTACATAACATCTCATTTATTATGGGTTTTACCAAGTCCAAAGTTAACGCACCATCAACCGGGCAGCTACTAATACAAGCGCCACATTCGGGGCCACTGAAAGGTAAGCAGTTTTGTTCATCTATACTTGCTTTAGCCAACTTAGGGGAATTGTTCTCAGGTTTGTTTGTTGTATTTTTTTCTTCATTTTCAGATGGTAAAGGCAACACTAACGCATTGGCAGTACAGGCTGAAACACAGGGCCAGTCTTCGCATAAATGACAGCCTTTGTTGAGTAAGTCCAGCGCCGGCGTAGCAGCAAATTTTGCACCTAATCGCACGGACAAATTGAATATCACATCATGTGGGCAGGCGGTTACGCAATCACCGCAGCGAGTACACGCCAATATGAAATCAAATTCATCGATGGCGAAAGGCGGGCGAATCCAGTGTGATGCCTGTTTTTTAATACTAGCATCAATAGCTTTGACAACAGGCTTGCTGCCTTTATCAAGGGTCGATCTGAAAAATGCGCGTCTATCCATTTTCATTCATACCTTACATTCTCATTATCATTGGCTGCATCAATAGCCATAAATGAAATGCCGTTATGCCGCTAGCAAATGCAAGCATGGGGGTTAGTTTAAGACTTTTTTTTAAGTCAGTAATATCGGCATCTTTGGTGATGATATTTTTTCCGCGGTACCTGATGATTTGAATGGCTATCCAAAAACCAAAAATCATTAGTCCTGCTTGAATAGAAAATAAAGCATCTTGCGATAACCACATTGTTGTGTGCCGCTCATGTTTTTCTAACATGCTCAGTGGAACGGTATCAACGCCCAAGGGATTTATAAACACGGCAGCAATGCCAACACTTTCTCTGATTAAGTGATTGAGATTGTGTGCCAGGTGATAAGCAAAAGCCAGTGGCAAAGACACAAAAGCAAAAATTGAAAACAGCCGTTTGTACTCTATGTTGTTGTGGATGTCGCTGTGAATTTCGTTGTCGATAATTTTTTTTGTGATGGCTATAAATATTGAATAGATAGCTGCAATGATAATGAGACATAAAATTAGTCCAATGGTAAAACTAGGTAACAGACGACCAGAATCACCAATGGTTTGCGCTAGCTGGCTCATCCAAACTTCCCAAAAAGGCATCATCGTTAAACCGTGAAACCCAGTGAGTGCCAATAGTCCAAGCATAAACCAGGATTCATCCCAATGTGGCCGTGCGCCGTGTAATGCTTCGGCACTGGGTGGGCGAAAACGCCAGGCGATATTTTCGTGCGGGCAGCTTTGTGTGCAGTTGCCGCAAGAGGTGCAATAGCTGTTTTGTTTTAGTCTGCCCATTACTAACCAGGTCGGGCAGGGTTCGATTTTATCGTTGCCGTGATAACAGTCCAGTGTTGTGCAATTGAGGCAGGTATCGTTATCAATCGATCGTAATTCTATCGGTGCTAGTTGCGAGTAATAACCGACGGTGCGTCCAACCGGGCAAAAATATCGGCAGAAAGCTTTACGCTGAAAAATTGCCAGCGAAGCTGTAGCGAGTACCACCATCAATAAAGAAACTGCTGCGGTTGCGTATGGGCTAGTGGTGATGCCGACACCTAATTCTAACCAGGTAAGCCCGATAAACATTAGCAGTGCCGGCCACACATTAGCTAACCATTTTGGTACTTTTAAATTGAGGCTATTGTTGGGTTCGGCACGCCGCCATAATTTTCGCCGCACTAACCATTGTGCGAGCGTATCCCACGGACAAACTGCGCACCAGGCTGAGCCTAAAAAGAAAACAGAGAACACTAAACCTGACCACCATAAATTCCATGTCACCATGGTAGCAAAATTTCGTTCTGGAATTGGTGTGCCAAATAAACCAGCGTAAATAATCAGCAGAAAAAAACCAACTAAAACAAATTTTAGCGAAAGCAATAACCATCGGCTGGTAACAAGTTGGCGAATGCCATTTCCCACAAAAGGCATTTTTACCAAACTTAAATTTGAAGTGCGAATCTGTGCAGGTGTTGGTTTGGCTAAAACCCAGAGAATTGTTAGCGACATGAACGCAACGATAATACCTGCCCAATAATCGGGAAGCCCGGGGTGTGTCACCGTCATGATGGTTTGTCGGAATTTATATTGTTCTCACGGGTTTCATCATGCGTCCGAGTTTCATCATGTGCATTGCGAATTTTAGAATGCAGCAAACGTTTGCGCTGAATAAGATTGACTACAATTAAAATAATAACAATAATGGCAACGGCAATACCAATCGGACCGATGGCTGCAGGTGGGCCGATGCGTAATGGGAAGTCGATAGTGTAAGGCTCGTCGCCATCAGTAAAATTTGCAGTGATGATGTAGTCACCGTTTTCACTGAATACGAATCCCTGACGATACACGCTGTCGTCGGGTAATTGTGAGCCTAATGTTTCTGGTTGACCGTTGCCAAAAAACACATCGTCTTTTACAGAGAAATGAACTTCGCCATTATAAGCACTGCCGTTATCGATACGCGTGGCATAAAGATTAACGCGACCTCTTTCGCCTGCTTTGGGGAAAGCAGGAAATACCATGTAAGTGACAAAGTAATTTCCAATTTGTGTTTCCACCTGCATACTGGGTGGAGTGTTGGAATCTTCGTTTAAACTGTAGGCAGGGCGACCGAGCACATGGTGAGCTTGTGCAGGTAAGGAGATGCTAATTAGTATTAATAATATGTATTTTTTCATTGATGTTTATTTCATGCGGTACTACTTTTATGCAATGTTATCTTCATGTTCATGGAAGTATTGTTTACCTAAATGCCCCGGGCCTAAGTTGGGCGCATCTGTTATTTTAATTTTAAATGTCAGTGCATCCGTCGGGCATATTGCGATACAGGCTGTGCAGTTATTACATTCCTGACCAAAACCATCGCGCAGCGGGTCGAGGCCAAATTCACAGATGGCATTACACTTTGCACAATCGTTGCAGTTTTCAACAATACGCTGAATGCGAAAAACACGAAAGCGTCCAAGTAAAGAATACAATGCACCACCCGGGCACAGGTAACGACAAAAACCACGTCGGGCAACCAGTAAATCAAATAATAAGGTCATAACAAAAAATATAGAGCCGGCACCAAAACCGCCGAGCGCGATAGCATAATATATTTCACGTCCGACGATGGCGGGCGGGTAAATGCCGGCAACAAGTACCGAACCTGTGATCGCTGATAAGACTAAACCAACCACCAGTACCAGATATTTTACTCGTCGATCAAAACGTCGGTTACCGGTCTTTAAACCAACACTGCGTAAGCCAGCAGCCACATTGGTATTTAATTCATAAATAAGTGTTGCGGGACAAATCCAGCCGCAGAAAAATCGGCCGAAGATGATTGTTAAAACGATGGGGATAAGTGCGGTTAGTAAGAAGGGCCAATAGAATGTCATGCCAGCGAAAATTTGTCCGATGGCGGCGAGTGGGTCGCTCATTTGAAATTCGAGAAATGTACCTGACCAGGTATTGCCTTTTACGGCATCGAGATCGGTTTCGATGTCTTTGATAAAGGGTGAGGTGATTGTTTCCATCACATCATAAAGTTGTTTTTCCGAGTCGGCGAGCAGGTCGTATGCATGTGCTGCTTCAAACGTTTGGTAGAGATGGGCATAAGGCAAAAAAATTAACATGGAAAAAATAACAGACAAACTTAACCATCGTAATTTATTAAGATGTTTCCACAGGAAAAAAGGTTTTATGTTGCTGGTTGTCATGCTTGTTTAGATGAGGTTTTTCTAGGAATAATTTTTATTGCCTGAGGGATTTGAATGCACGAGCGTTCACACAAACCACAGCCGATGCAATTTTCTAATACTGTTGGTTGTTCCATATAACCAACGCTGATAGCAACATCCGGTAATTTACAGGCGCGATAACACACGCCGCAAGATTTGCCTTGCCAAGATAAACATAATTGCTGGTCAACAACTGCTCTGCCCATATCAACTTTGTCGAGTATGTCTTCGAGTTCGTATTTAACTTTTTGAATCGCGCCAGTGGGACAGACATCGCCACACTTCATGCAAAGGATGCAGGCTTTTTCACGCGGAATAATATAAGGCGTGTCGATAGAAGACAAACCATTTTCCATTTCAAAATAATTGATGCATCGATTGGGGCAGATTTCGCCGCATTGACCGCAATGAATGCAACGGCTTAAAAATTCGTCTTCTTGTAGTGCACCGGGCGGGCGTAGAAAACGTAACGAGGGTTGATTGCTTGCACGACTCGCTGGTGCTGAGAGTGCTAAAGCAATCATGCTACCGGCTTTTAAAAAATCTCTGCGCTTCATAATTTTGAGATGTTTTTTACAAGTTGTTTCAGAGAGAAAAGCCCGCTCCTACAGATGGATATATTGTTGTAGAAGCGGGTTATATACGTGATTCAGCTACGCCTTTTCAACGCGCATGGCTAACTTTTTAAAATCAACCTGACCTGAAACCGGATCCCATACACGGCTGGATGTGCTATTCACCAGCCATTTATTTTTCTTCGGATCAGCGCTGTCGGCAACCGATAAATTCCACGGGCTGAACATATAGCCTCGTGGTACATGGTTTCGAGCGGGTTTCACCAAGCTGTTTGTACCGACTTGTGCTTTTGCCTGAAATTGTCCACGGCGTGTAATCAAGTTAACTTTATCGCCATCTTCAATGTCAAGATCTTTGGCATCTTCGGGATGCATTTCAACATACATTTCAGGTACCAGTCGGCGAGTGGTTGGGCTGCGGTTAGATTTTGCGGTGTGGAAATGTTCGTACACCACGCCAAGCCCTAACCAGTACGGGTATTTATCTTTGCCGATTTTATCCCACTTTTTACCGCGCTCTTTATCATCAGGTAAATCAGGCGTTAAGCCTTTATCACGTGCTTCTTTGAGTAGCGCGATATTGTCGATGGTGTAGTGACCTTTTTTCTTACCAAACTCCATCAGTTTTTTAGTGATGGCTTCGCGGTCGCTGTAGTCCTGTTCACAAAGTTTTATATGCACTTTGCCATCGTTGGTGCGGAAGTAACCGTAAGGTTTTGCGCTCCAGTTGCCTTCTTGCATCATGAAGCGGCGTTTGGTACCACCGGCTTTAGCGATGTCATAGGTTGGTGCTGGCCACTGAATG
>UOFD01000003.1_pt1 | contig 26025 bp, 25 predicted proteins | sample 1990101 | NCBI WGS metagenome assembly UOFD01 (sample SAMEA4728526, study PRJEB27164) | hydrothermal vent metagenome | biome: marine basaltic hydrothermal vent biome; feature: marine hydrothermal vent; material: mineral | place: Pacific Ocean | collected 2011-06-14/2011-07-23 | depth 1741 m | reverse complement strand
CTTTTAATGTAGGCATGTGATAGGGCGGTAGTTCCATCATAAAGCCGCTGCTTTCGCCAGATAGAATGGTTTTTTTCATCAGCAAGCCGGTGAGCACGGCAACGCTAATACCAATGAGGTAAAGCGCAAACACTAAATTTTGTCCGTTAGTGGGGAAAAATGCTGCGACAAATAATGCGTACACGGGCAGTCGTGCGCCGCAAGACATAAACGGATTCATTAATATTGTTAGTTTACGTTCACGCTCATTTTCCAGTGTGCGCGTTGCCATCACCGCTGGAACGTTGCAACCAAAACCAACAATCAGTGGCACAAAGGCTTTGCCGGGTAGACCAATGCTGCGCATGAAACGATCCATCACAAAAGCAGCGCGTGCCATGTAACCGCTGTCTTCGACAAAGGATAAAAATAAATACAGAGCGGTAATAATAGGAATAAATGTGGCAACAATTTGAATGCCACCGCCAAGTCCGTCGGCAAGAATAATGCGCAAAAAGTCTGGTAGCCCAATGGCGGCTAAAATTTCTGAGAAGCCATCAACAAAAATCGCACCCGCAACACCATCAAAAAAATCAATAAACGCGCCGCCGAAATTGATGGTGAACATAAACATTAAATACATCACCAGCAAAAAGAAAGGCACACCAAAGATTTTGCTTAAGACAAAATTATCAACTTTGTCAGTGAAGGTTTTGCCGGCTTTGCCTTTTTCCTGCATGACACTTTGCGCCAGTGTGTGCGCGTGATTAAAACGGCTGTCGGCAATGTGTATGTCGGCATCTTCACCTGCGCGTTCTTCGATGGCGAGTTTCCATTTGTTTACTTCATCCAGTACAGATGCGCCGCACTGGTCTTGTGCGCTGCTGTCACTTTCCAATAGTTTTAATGCCAGCCAGTGCAAATTATCGTCTGTTGCTGTGCTGCATTTTTTTAGTTGTGGCATTAAATCGGTAATTGCCTGTTCAACAACTTCATCGTGCGCCAGTCGAAAACCACCGCTGTGTTCGCCAGCGGTGATGGCAAGTATTTCTTGCTTGAGTTGGTCTACGCCTTCGCCGCTGATAGCGACTACTGGTACAACCGGGCAACCCAATTCTTGTGATAGTTTTTCTGTGTCGATAGAAATGCCGCGTTTGCGTGCCACGTCCATCATGTTTAACACCAGCACAATGGGCACACCCATTTCCAGTAATTGTGCGGTCAGGTAAAGATTGCGTTCCAGATTGGCAGCATCGAGTATATTAATAATGAGATCAGCATCGCGCGATAATAAATAATCACGGGTGATTTCTTCATCAATCGAACTGGCATCCAGCGAGTAAATGCCGGGAAGGTCATAAGCGGTAATCTGGCGATTATCTAATTCGAAAAATCCCTGTTTGCGATCAACAGTGACACCGGGCCAGTTACCAGTTTTTTGACGAATGCCGGTGAAAGCATTAAATAACGCAGATTTGCCGCAGTTGGGATTACCTGCCAGCGCGATGGTGAGTGAGCCATCAGCGGTGGGGATTTCATCTGTGTTATCGCAGCAACCCATGTTTATTTTTCCAGTGGTTCGACTAAAAGTTTCTCAGCGATACCAGGGCCCAGCGCGACACGGGTTCCAGCGTTTTGAATAACCACGCTTTTACCGCGATGATTGAGCATATTCACCACCGTGCCCACCCGCAGACCCAGCGCTAACATACGACGCACCATCAATTTGCCACCTTCGATGGAAGCAATACGCCCGCTGTGGCCGTTTTTCAGGGCAAGTAGGCTGGTTGTGGCTTGAATATCACTCATATTAAAGGGGACTGTGTTGTTGATTTTGGCGCACCAGTTGTTAAAGAGAATCGTTCTCATTCGTGATTAAGATATTAGACCACTCTCTATTAGAATGCAACAAGCCCAAAGAGGGTATGTTTTTGATATAGTCGGCGTTTTTAGGTAGGGTGTTTGCGGCAATTTATGTTCTGTAATTTATGTCCGTAACTTATATCCGTAGCTTGGTAAAGAGAAGTGATGATAGAAAAAAATTCAGTTTGGCAGAAAAAAGTCTCTGCGGAGCAGGTTCGTATTGTTTACCGGCAAATTCCAGTTTTTATGTATGGCGGTATTGCAGCGTCATTAATGATTGCGGTTTTGTTTTGGGCGCATATTTCACAGCCATTGCTGATTAGCTGGGTTGTTGTCATCGCGATACTGAACCTTGGTTTATTGTTGCCTTTGCAAATAATTTATCAGCGAAGTAAACCGACAGATGAGGAAATGAAAAAATGGGGCATTATTATTACATTTGGATTTGGCATCTGCGTAGGTGCGTGGGGTTTATCGGGTGCGCTGTTTTATCTGCCAGAGGTTTTTGAATACCAGCTAATACTCAATTTATTTGTATTAGGCAGTTCGGCTGTGATTATGATTGCCACGTCTTCCTACCAGCCTGTTTATCACGCAACGTGTATTCCAATCCTTTTTCCTTTGTTTACGGAGTTTATTCTTCATGGTGATTTGCTTCATTGGGCGCTTGCGGCAGGGCTTTTTCTTTACTGGGTGACATTAACCGTGGGTTATCGGCGGGTAAATCAGGCAATGGTTAAATCACTGGTGCTGGGTTATCAAAATCAGCAGCTTGTTGAACAGGTCACACAGCAAAAAGAAGTGGCAGTGCAGGCGGATATTGCCAAGTCTCGATTTTTAGCAGCGGCCAGCCACGATCTGCGACAACCACTACAGGCGCAAACATTATTTGTTGAAGAACTTTATGGGCAATTACACGACCCTGAAAAAAGCCGCAAAATTCTTGCCAGACTGGATGATTCTATTAATGCCATGAGGGGTTTATTTAATGCGCTGCTGGATATTTCAAAGCTGGATGCAGGTGTTGTTCAGGCGAAGATAAAAGATTTTAATATTGCTGGTATTTTAAACATTATTAAAGATGAATATGCACCGCAGGCCAAAGAGAAAGGGCTTGCGTTAAAGCTGCATTGCCGTGATGTGGTGGTGCGTAGTGATCCCGGGTTGCTCGATAGTGTGTTGAGAAATCTGGTGGTAAATTCTATTCGTTACAGCCAGTCAGGAAAGGTGCTTATTGGTTGCCGTCTTCGCAGTAAATACCTTTCTATAGAAGTGTGGGATACCGGTCAGGGCATTGCTAAAAAACATCAGCAGGATATTTTTCAGGAGTTTTTTCAGATTGAAAATCAGCAAAGAGATCGTGACCAAGGGCTTGGTCTAGGTTTATCTGTAGTGCGAAGAGTTGCAAAATTACTTGATTGCCCGATTCGTGTTGACTCCGTTGAAGGTAAAGGTTCGCGGTTTACGATTGATGTACCTTTAGGTGATCGAGCAGCTGTGTTAGTTGATAGTGAGATAAAACAGCAGGCAAGTAAACATGTGCTTGATGGCATTCATGTGCTGGTTGTTGATGATGAGCCTGCCATTCAACAGGCGATGCAGGGTGTGTTAACGTCCTGGGGCTGTCAGGTGTTTATTGCGCAATCTGGTGAAGAAATACTTTTTAAGCTGGATGATAATGATTTTCCACCAGATATTATTATTGCTGATTATCGATTGCCGGGCAGCATGACTGGCGTTCAAACTGTCCAGCAAGTTAGAGACTTTTTTAAAACCGACATACCGGCAATTCTTATTACTGGTGATATTGAAACAAATAAATTGCAGGATGTTCAGCAGAGTGCAATACCGTTGCTGCATAAACCTGTGCAACCAGGTAAATTACGAACGTTAATGCATCACTTGTTAACGGATGTTGATTAGCGACTGATTTAATCACTTAGGGATTAATTCCCCGCAGCTTGCTGTGATGTAGTTATTGCTTAAAATTATAAAAAGATCAAAAAACAGTCCGCGAAAAAAGCAAAGAACGCAAAAAAACAATAATTAATTCGCGTCTTTTGCGTTTTTCGCGGACTATTTTTTGTTTTTTCTTTAATACCCCGTCCGCTTGCGGCGGGTAGTTTATTAAAGGTGGGTGGTTTATTAAATCAAACCTAAATCAAAAGCTGCGCGAACCGCTTCTGTTCTGTTGGAAATATTAAGAATTTTATAAATGTTGGAGAGATGCGTTTTTACGGTGGGTTCAGAAATATTGAGTTTGTCAGCGATTTCTTTATTGGCACATCCCGCGCTAAGGAGTTGTAAAACCTGTTGCTGTCTATCGGTTAATTCATCGGCAATTAATGCTGCCTTAGGATTAGCCGCATAATTAAATTGTGTGCCAGTGGTAATGCTTGCTTTTGTTTGTGAGGTGTCGGGTAAATAAGTTTCACCCTGCATTACCAGATTAATAGCGTCCGGCAATATTTTGCTGGCAGATGATTTTGGCACATAACCATTTGCGCCGCAGCTTAGTGCTGCCTTAACATCGTCAGCGCTTTCAAACATCGATAATACGATAATAGGAATGCTAGGTGCTGAGCGCCGCACCTGTTTTAAACCTTGCAGACGTTCCATTCCCGGCATCGCCAAATCAAGCAAGATGATGTCAATGGGTTGACTGGTTTTAAGGTGGTTTAATGTCTGTGTATAATCCTGTGCTTCGATAAATGTAAAGTCAGCATTATACTCGCCGAGAACCAGTTTAACGCCTTCTCGCATCAATTCATGATCGTCAGCAAGTAAAATCAACATCGCTTTAATTTTTTATATTTTTTAACAACATGCGGCTAATACTAGCAAAGTATTGCTTTGCTGGTACAATGTTGACCTATAATTTCCTCTCTAGTTTGTAGTACAACCATACTATTGGATGATTTTTTTTAAAACATGAATGCTTTAGACTGAAGCCAATTGTTATTTAAAAATGAGGCGCTAATAATGAATAAGCACAAACTAACATATACAACAATAAAATCACTTTTTGCATCAACGCTTTTACTAAACTCACTACCGGTATTTTCTGATGCGGTTATTACAAATTCTGACAATATATTTACTGAAGGTGATTACACGCTAACTAGCACAAATGGTTCGATTGATACAGGTAGTGAATATGGGCCTGATGGAGCAGGAGTCGAAATTCCTAGTATATTTGCTGACAGTAGCTTTTCTGGCGTGTCAGGAATTGCGGGATCCGAAATAACAACAAATATCAGGGGCTATATTGTGTTTGATGACGATCGTTTTACAGCTCGAGTTAGTTCGATTGCGGAGGTTTTAGACCCGTTAAATCAGCTTTCCGATGTGTTAGCAGATGGTGAAGCGAGTGTTGATTTTTCTTTCGAAATTTCCACACCTCATACATATACCCTTACGGGCAACACCTCGATATCAGGTGATGGTGATGCTCGTATCAGTATACTTTTTGATTCAGCCGAGTTTACTCAGCTAGATGATACATTTAGCCTCACCGGCACACTTGCTGCGGGTAGTTACAATTTTAACTCCTATAATATTGCGGCATTAGGTGATACAGGAAGAGTGCTTGCAAATTATGATTTTGATTTACAGCTAAACGAAGTCCCTGTTCCCGCTGCGGCGTGGTTGTTTGCATCAGGTTTAATTGGGCTGATAGGGGTTTCTCGACGTAAATCGATTAAGGGGTGATTATCTGATGCAGCCTCTAGTTTTATTTGTTCTTAATAGAGGTGCTCTTACAGTTGTTGCTGAATAATTTCGTGATGGTTATAACTGATAATGTGAGCTGTGCTCAAATTTCCTTCGTATGTCGCGTAAAATTAAATATATCCACGGCCATAAAAAAGTACTGGTAATCGTCGGCATGAAATATAACCAGCTTTCCGGTGCGCGACCAATGATGCCATCAACCCATAAAACGAGTAGTTGTTTAATTAGCAGTAAAAAGAAAATAACAATTGCTTGCTGCAGTAAAGAGGCAACGCGCAAACGTTGATGCTGCATATGAATGACATAAATAACTAACACTATGCCTACTGCGTGTTGTCCTATTAACGTGCCGTAACTAACGTCCAGCAATAAACCGGTAAACCATGCTGTGGTGACACCGATTTTTGTTGGTGATGCCATTGCCCAGTAAATTAAAACCAGTGTTACCCAGTCGGGTCGAAATTCCACCGCCCAGTTTGGTAGCGGCATAATGGCGAGCATGAATGCACCGATAATTGTGATTAAACCAATGCGCAGAGTTTTATTCATTGTCGTCTCTGTCAGGTGTTGGTGCTGTATTTTCTGTTAAATTTTTCTCGTTACTTTCTTTTCTATCCTTGATTTTGTTATCCGTGGCTTCGTTATCTTTAGTCTCGTCCTTATTTTCATTTTGTTTTTTGGCATCAGTAATTTCTTCGGCTTTATTTCGCCACACTAATAATACTTCGCGGCTTTTATCCAGTTGTGCATGTGGTACTGCTTCGATGATGGAAAATGGTTCGCCAGCAGGGTGCTCAACTTTGCTGATAATGGCAACGGGGAAATTTGGTGGAAATATGCCGCCTAATCCAGAAGTGATAAGAAGGTCGCCAACTTTAATATCAACACTGTGTGGTAGATGTTTTAAATTTAGCTGATCAATTTTTCCACTGCCAAAAGCAATGGCGCGTAAGCCAGTGCGATTAATTTGTACCGGGATGGCATGGCTTGCATCGGTAATTAACATGGCGGTCGACGATAACGGACCAACATGGATTACTTGCCCCATGATACCAAGTGCGTCGATGATCGGTTGCCCTTGATACACATCACTGCTGCTGCCTTTGTTTAATAAAATTAATTGTCGATAAGGGTCGAGGTCAACATTAATAATTTCTGCAATGAGTAAACGTTCAGTGGTTTTTGGAATAGCGCTAAGTAATTTTCGCAAGCGGTCATTTTCTTTTTCAATGATGTCCAGTTTTTGTAGTTGCACGCGGCTTTCTAAATGGCGCTCTTCGAGTTCGCGATTTTTTTCAAGCAGTGTTTGCTGGGTGCTTAATGCTGCGTCTGTCCAGTAATAAAATTGAATGGGTAAATCAATAACGTACTGTAGTGGATAGATAATACTGGAGAGTGTGCTACGGACAAAATCGACAGAATGCCAACGATGGTCCACGTTCATTAATGTAATAGAAGCGGCAACAAGAACCATCATGCGGACGGTGGCAGATGGACCTCTAATGAATAACGGTTGCATGTGCCTTTGATTTAATTAGTAGATGATAAATTAAAGTGGATAAATTAAAGCGGGTAGATTAACAGTTGACTGTTTGTCATAAAAAGCATTGCTGCGAAAGTTTTGCCGTAAAAAATTTGGTATAAATTTTTTATTGCCGCACATAAAAATTATTCAACTGCGAGGAAATCGCCACCGTGCTGATCAATAAGTTCAAGTACCCGACCACCGCCACGTGCAACGCAGGTGAGCGGGTCTTCTGCCATCACTACTGGTAAGCCGGTTTCTTCCATAATCAGTCGATCAAGATCGCGCAGCAATGAACCGCCACCGGTTAATACGATGCCACGCTCAGCAACATCCGCACCTAGTTCGGGAGGGGTTTGTTCTAAAGCCGTTTTAACCGCGCTAACGATACCGTGCAGCGGCTCCTGTAAGGCTTCAAGAATTTCATTACTGTTGAGTGAGAAGCTACGCGGAATACCTTCGGACAAATTACGACCTTTCACTTCAATTTCTAACAAATCTTTGCCGGGATAGGCGGTGCCGATTTCATGTTTGATTTTTTCTGCGGTGGCTTCACCAATTAAAATGCCATAATTGCGGCGTACATAATTGGTAATGGCTTCATCAAATTTATCGCCGCCAACACGCACGGATGCAGAATACACAATGCCGTTTAATGAAATCACCGCGACTTCAGAAGTACCGCCACCAATATCCAGTACCATCGAACCACGTGGTTCATCGACTGGCATGCCTGCACCAATGGCGGCTGCCATTGGCTCATCAATTAAATAAACTTTTCTTGCGCCAGCACCAGCGGCAGATTCACGAATCGCACGGCGTTCAACCTGAGTTGCACCACAGGGTACACAAATGAGAACACGAGGGCTGGGACGTAAAACTTTGCTTTCATGCACTGAGCGAATGAAATGTTGCAGCATTTTTTCGGTAATATTAAAGTCAGCAATCACGCCATCGCGCATTGGGCGAATGGCGGTAATGTTTTGTGGGGTACGACCCAACATGCCTTTGGCATCTTTACCGTAAGCTTCGATGGTTTTGGGGCCGCCGGGACCGCGATCCTGACGGATGGCGACAACGGAAGGTTCGTTGAGAACGATGCCTCGGCCGCGAGCGTATATCAATGTATTGGCAGTACCAAGATCGATTGATAAATCGTTGGAAAACATTCCCCGGAAACGATTCAAAAACATGTGTGTAGACCTTTTTGTTCTTAAGAAACATCTTAAAAAATCAAACTTGTTCGGTAGGCCTAACCGTTAAAAGTTGGCTAGAACGTTTGAGTTTTTTAAAGAGCCCTTGGTTTATTGTTATAGTTATCTTGTATATATAGAGAATTTTGCCGAAATTGCCATGAATTTCGCGCTTCCCTAGCATGAATTTGCCATCAAATTGCGCGTACTGTAGCAATCACGCCGTTATTGAGCAAGGGTTATTCGGGGGATTGCGAAATTATCGCTAAAAAATTTCATTATATTGCGAAGTAAAAAATACGACGATGGGAATAATAACCTTGCGGTTAGTTGCGATGTTTGTTCGTGCCGAGTTTCGTTACTATTTTTTAAGGACATTTTAAGCAGAATATGCTATTTTTCCGCCTCATTTTGATGTTCTGCATCATCGCAAATTTATCGGGAGCTTTCCATGTCTATCGACACTGATGAAGTGAAAAAAATCGCCAAACTCGCCAGCCTCAATGTTGATGATGCAGACGTTCAGGCATATGCCACTAATTTATCGAATATCCTCGATTTGGTCGCGCAGATGGATGCGATTGATACCACCGGCGTAACGCCAATGTCGCACCCGTTTGATGCGGTGCAACGTTTGCGTGAAGATGTGGTGACCGACACGAACCGCCGTGAAGATTTTCAGGCGATAGCGCCTAAAACAGAAGACGGTCTTTATCTGGTGCCGAAGGTTCTGGATTAGTTGCTGTGTCATTAAGCAAATGTTTTTAAATTTCACAAATAAATTTTATTGAGTTATACATGAGTAATTACCACAGTAACTACCACACAAAATCAGTCACAGAATTATCTGCTATGTTACAGGCGGGTGAAGTTAGCAGCGTTGCCTTGACGCAATATTTTTTAGATCGCATTAAAAATAACGACGATAAATTAAACAGCTTCATTACCCTTTGTGAAGAACAAGCATTAGCGCAAGCAAAAGCGTCAGATGAAAAATTAAAAGCCGGCAATGCTCTCGCATTAACCGGCGTGCCGATTGCGCACAAAGATATATTTTGCACCAACGGTGTAAAAACCAGTTGCGGCTCAAAAATGCTGGATAACTTTATTTCACCTTATGATGCTACCGTTGTTACCAACATGCGCAATGCCGGTGTGGTGATGTTGGGCAAAACCAACATGGATGAGTTTGCTATGGGCTCATCAAATGAAACTAGTTTTTATGGACCGGTAAAAAATCCGTGGAATTTACAGGCAGTGCCGGGTGGTTCATCGGGTGGTTCAGCCGCCGCAGTTGGTGCGCGATTAGCACCGGCATCAACCGGCACGGATACGGGTGGTTCTATTCGCCAGCCTGCTGCGTTTTGCGGCATTACCGGTTTGAAACCAACGTATGGTCGTGTCTCGCGCTTCGGTATGATTGCCTTTGCTTCCAGTCTCGATCAAGCAGGACCGATGGGGCAAAGTGCCAGTGATTGCGCTTTGTTGCTAAATGCGATGGCGGGTTTTGATGAAAAAGATTCCACCAGCATTGAAAAAGAAGTGCCGGATTATTCTGCTGCCCTGAAAGTAGAAACCGGGGAAAAACCATTAGACGGATTGCGTATCGGCTTGCCCAAAGAATATTTTGCGCACGACGATGGCGGCATGGACAGTGAAGTTGAAGCGACCATTAAAACCGCGCTTGATGAATATAAAAAAATGGGCGCAGAACTAATCGAAATAGAATTACCTAACAGCCATATTTCCGTGCCGGTTTATTATGTGGTGGCACCTGCAGAATGTTCGGCAAACTTATCGCGTTTTGATGGCGTACGTTACGGTTATCGCTGCGAAGATCCAAAAGATTTAAATGATTTATATACACGCTCGCGTGGTGAAGCTTTTGGCGCAGAAGTACAACGCCGTATTATGGTGGGTACTTACGCATTGTCATCGGGTTATTACGATGCGTATTATTTAAAAGCGCAACAGCTACGCCATCTCATCAGTGATGACTTCAAAAAAGCTTATGAGAAAGTAGATGTAATCATGGCACCGACCACGCCGGAGACAGCATTCAACATCGGCGAAAAAACCGACGATCCTATTTCAATGTACCTTTCTGATATTTACACCATTGCAGTAAACCTTGCTGGCATTCCAGCGATGTCGATTCCAATTGGTTTTGCTAAATCGGCTTCGGGAAAAAATATGCCGGTGGGAATGCAGATTATTGGTAACCATTTTGAAGAGGCAAAATTGTTAAATGTGGCGCATCAGTATCAGCAGCAAACTGACTGGCATACGCAGTTACCAGAGGAGTTTAAATAATGGCTACTGCAAGTAATGAATGGAACCAGAATGAACGGGGCGCGTGGGAAGTTGTTATCGGTTTAGAAATACACGCGCAACTCGCCACTAAATCAAAAATTTTCTCCGGCGCAAGTACCGCTTATGGCGCACAGCCAAACACACAAACCAGCGTGGTCGATATTGCACTGCCGGGTGTGTTGCCAGTATTAAATAAAGAAGCGGTACACATGGCAGTAAAATTTGGCATGGCGATAGAGGCAGAAGTGGCTGACCGCTCAGTATTTTCGCGTAAGAATTATTTTTATCCTGACCTGCCCAAAGGTTATCAAATTTCGCAATTTGATTTACCGATTGTTGGTTTAGGTGCTATCGACATCGAACTGGAAAACGGCAAAACAAAAACCATCGGCGTTACTCGCGCCCACCTCGAAGAAGATGCGGGAAAATCACTGCACGAAGATTACGCGGGCATGACCGGTATTGATTTGAATCGTGCTGGCACGCCATTACTGGAAATTGTTTCCGAACCAGACATGCGCAGTGCAAAAGAGGCTGTTGCGTACATGAAAAAAATTCACACGCTGGTGCAATACATCGGTATTTGTGACGGCAATATGCAGGAAGGTTCTTTCCGCTGCGATGCTAACGTATCGGTGCGACCCAAAGGGCAGGAAGAATATGGTACTCGCGCCGAGTTAAAAAATATTAACTCATTTCGTTTTGTCGAACGTGCAATCAACATCGAAGTTGAGCGGCAGATTGATTTAATCGAAGACGGTGGTGAAGTAGTGCAGGAAACACGGCTGTATGATTCGGTAAAAAATGAAACGCGCTCGATGCGCAGTAAAGAAGAAGCTAATGATTACCGTTATTTCCCTGACCCCGATTTATTGCCAGTGGTAATCACTGAAGAGTTTCGTCAGCAAGTGAAGGCAGAATTGCCGGAACTGCCCGAGCAGAAGCAACAGCGTTTCATAGATGAACTTGGATTGTCCGCTTATGATGCAGGCGTGATTACCGCATCGCTAGCACTGTCGAATTATTTTGAAACCGTGGCAGAAAAAACCGGCGACGTAAAATTATCCGCCAACTGGATTACCGGCGAATTGTCTGCAAGATTAAATCGTGAAGAGATTGAAATAGACAAAGCAAATGTAAACGCCGAGGCATTCGCACTATTATTAGCGCGTATTAAAGACAACACCATCTCAGGGAAAATCGCCAAAGACGTGTTAGATGCGATGTGGAATGGCGAAGGTAGCGCAGACGAAGTCATCGAAAGTAAAGGCCTGAAACAAATCACCGACACCGGTGCGATTGAAGCTTATGTCGATGAAGTCATCGCTAATAATCCTTCACAGTTTGAAGAACTAAAAGGCGGTAAAGATAAAATGATGGGATTCTTCGTTGGGCAGGTAATGAAAATGTCGAAAGGCAAAGCCAATCCGGCGCAAGTGAATGAGCTTATCCGGAAAAAAATGAATTAAGCGGATAAAGTAAAAAAATTATTACCTTCCGCAAATGAACGCGAATAAACGCAAATTTTTTTATGATATTTTTAATAGTGGCGCACTATATGGCTAAAATCTGCGTGTTTTTATTCGCGTTCATTTGCGTTTATTCGCGGAAAAATAAATTCCTAAGGTTTTTAAAATGAACGAATCAGAATTTCAGAAAATAGCCGAACAAACTATCGAAGATATTCAAGATGCTATCGATAATACTGAGGCTGACATTGACTACGATGAAATCGGTGGTGTGTTAACGCTGGAATTTGAAAACGGCAGTAAAATAATATTCAGCAAGCAAGGCGCGATGAATCAGTTGTGGGTGGCGGCTGTTTCTGGTGGGTTTCATTTTTATTACAACGAAAACAAAAATCAGTGGTTGTGTGATGATGGTGATAACGAAGAGTTATATGCAATGTTGTCACGACTAGCAACTGAACAAGCAGGTGAAACTGTTCTGTTGAAAACGGCAAGCTAGACCAAGCTGCACAATATTATTTATGTTGTCACAAAAACAACTGGCATTTAAAAATAATTTTTTATCACCACTTAAGCAGCGGCTTTATTTTTTAAAAAACCTGCCTATGGGTTTGTTGAGCGGTATTAAGCTAATTTATTTAGATGAAGAAAAATCTGTTACGGTTGTTCCTTATCGCTGGGTAAATAAAAATCCATTTAATTCAATGTACTTTGCTGTGCAAAGCATGGCGGCAGAGTTATCGACTGCTGCGCTTGTTACATTAGCGCTAAAAAGTACTGATGCAAACGTTGCATTGATTATTGTGGAGATAAAAGCAGATTTCGTGAAAAAAGCCCAATCTAAAATAACGTTTAATTGTATGGAATATGAAAAAATCTGCGATGTAATTACACTGTTAAAAAAAGTTGAGGATACTGCGACTGTTACTGTGAAAACAACGGGTAGAAATATTACTGGGGATGAAGTCGCAGTATTTTATTTTACCTGGTCATTTAAGAGAAAAACGTAGAGTCTGTCATTTTTTATTCTAAAATTCAGTAATGATTAAACCATCTTCCTACCGAATTTTTGGCACAGTAATTTTATTGTTATTTGCCAAAAATATTATGGCGGAAGACATTAGCTTTGATTATGTGCAGGCATCTTATTTTTCTGACACAATTGCTCTGGATGGCGATGTTAGCGAGATGGACGGGACAGGTATAGGCTTTTTGTTATCACTCGGGTTTTCTTCAGCTTTTGCTATGACGCTCGCGGTTGACTCAACAACATTTAGTAGTTTTCAGGATATAAGTGTTGATACTTCAAAGCGAACGGCTTTAGGTATAACGGCACACACTTCCGTTGTTTCAAAAACAGATATATTTGCAAATTTATCAGTAATCAAAGCAGAGATAACAGCGACTGATGGTGTTGATTCAAGAAGTGAAAGTGATTTTGGCGGTGTTATAAAAATGGGTGTGCGACATTTAGTAACAGATGATTTTGAGCTTGAGTTAAATACTTCTTATATGAGTGTGTTTTCCGCAACGGTTAATTCATATGCGGTTGATACGAGATTTTACTTACGTAAGAGATGGTCGTTAGGCGTTGGCTATTTTGTAAATGATGACCAGGAAACAATTTCATTAAATTTAAGAGTTAGTCTTTAAGTGGTTTCTAAAATTAAATCGACTTCTTGCATATTATTTTGTTGTTGAATGTAGGCGCGCATTTCAAGAACACCTTCTGTGTTAAGTGAAATAATAATAAAGAAAGTATTTTTGTAGTTGTTGCTTTCAATATCCTGCTGAGATGGTTCAGCCTTTGCTTTTGGGTGAGAGTGCACAATAGCAAAAAGTTCCTGCTGTTCTTCGCGCATTTTTTTCATGGTTTTAATTTGTTGCGGCGCATCCATTAAAAAATGGCAGTCCGGGTTTTTAGAAACGTTGTCAATTGGGTAATATCTTTTTCTATTTTCTACGTTATTACCAATTAAACCGCAAACTTCAATGTCTGGGTTTTTTTGTGCGTGTGCCAGTAATTTATTTATGAGTGGTCGAGGCAGATAAAGTGAATTTTTTGTTGGCATCGTAATCAAAGTCTAACAATTTTTATTTATTACAAACGGGACAGTTAGGGTCTTTTTTTAGTTTCATTGTGCGCCACTGCAATGCAAGTGCATCAAAAATTAACAGACGATTTTGTAATGTTTCGCCAAGCTGGCAGATTAATTTAATGGCTTCTAATGCTTGCATGCTACCGAGTATGCCAACCACAGGTGCAAGAATACCATTGTCACTACAGTTAGTATTTTCTTCGCCGCCTTCGGCATAGAGACAGGCGTAGCAGGCGCTGTTTTTTTTCGAGAAATCAAAAACGCTGATTTGTCCTTCGTACTGAATAGCGGCCGCTGATACCAGTGCGATTTTTTGTGAAACGCAGGCGCGGTTGATAATAAATCGTGTCTCAAAATTATCAGTAGCATCAATGACGCAGTCAGCATTTGTTATTTTATTTTTAAGTTCATTCAGCGTTAATTTTTTATTAATGCTGTGAATAGTAACTTCTGGATTAATTTTTTGCAGTGTGTTTTTTGCAGACTCGACTTTGCTGTCACCAACGCTACTAATTTTGTGAATAATCTGGCGCTGCAAGTTGCTGTGATCAACCGTATCAAAATCAATTAACGTCAAAGTGCCAACACCGGCGGCGGCAAGATACATAGCCGCTGGACTACCCAGGCCGCCGACACCCATCATGACGACATGCGCGTTTTGTAATCGCTGCTGACCTTCAACACCAAAATGCGGCAGCATTATTTGACGACTGTAACGTAACAGTTGTTCGTCGTTAAAATTTATTTTGTTGTTTTTCATTGTTAAAATATTTTGCGTCCTTCGCGGCAAAAAAAGTTTTTGCTCTTTATTTATACTTGCCTGCTGTCATGCGTATGTGTCCTGACAAGTCTTTTTTCTGTCCGATTTTCGTATAAGTATTTTTTGCAAAACAGTCCGCCACTGGTTGTGCTTGATTATAACCATGTTCGACAATTAACCAGCCATTTTTTTGTAGCTGATTTTTTGCCTGGGCGCATAAATGTTCAATATCATCCATGCCTGTATCGCCAGAGGTTAACGCGCTTTGCGGTTCAAAACGAACGTCACCGATTGTTAAATGCGGGTCGTTGTTTGCAATGTAAGGGGGGTTGCTGACAATAATATCAAAATCATGTTCAGTGATATTATAAAACCAGTTGCTGTGAATAAATGTGACGTTACGAGTTTGATGCTGCTCATTGTTTTGTGCAGCAAGTTTTAATGCTTGCTCAGAAATATCGCTGGCAAAAATTTCCCACTCAGGTTTTTCTTTGGCGATACTGATGGCTATTGCACCAGTGCCCGTTCCCATGTCGAGCAATTTTAAGTTTTTTTTATGGTTGAATTTTTCCAATATAAATTCAACCAGCGTTTCTGTTTCGGGGCGAGGGATTAGAGTGCTGTTGTCGACGTTAAAATTCAGCGACCAGAATTCTCGCTGGCCTGTTAGATGCGCGACTGGTAAACCTTGTCGTCGTTGTTGTATCAGTTGTAAATATTGTGAGATCTGCTCGTCGTTGAGGTTCTTCTCAGACCATGCCATTAGATGTGCGGTGTTGCATTGTAATACATATGCCAGTATTACCTGGGCATCCAGCATTGTGCTATCGCTGGTTTTAGAAAGTGCCTGATAACCTTGCTGAAGTACGTGCTGGATATCCATGGTTGATATAAATATAAAAGCGGGACTTGTGTGATTATTTTACAAGTCTCGCTTTAGCGATTTATTTTGTGTTTTTACCAGTGGTAGCCAAGCATAAGGCCTGCATGAGTGCCGCCAGCGTCTCCAGACTCGTCGAACAGCGTGACATCGGCCTGTGAGTAACGCAGATCTAACCCGATATTAAAGCTTTGGTTCAATGTCCAGTAAATGCCGCCGCCAAACCAAAACCCTGTACCGTTATCATTGTCCGAAACGGGAATGAAACCGGTTGCGCCAATTTCGGCGTTAATAAGTGCGAGTCCACCACCAATATATGGCCTTATTGAACTATTTGGGGTGTTCCAGATTTTTCGTACACCAAGATTAAGCTCGGAAGTCTGTGCCTCAATAGAAATATTTCCAAATCCTGGTTCATTAAATGTTGTTTCATCGGATGAGCCTAAAAGGTCGATTGCAATACTGACTGGCCAATCTTGCTGTTTGAAATCTATAAGTACACCAAACTCAGGTTGTTTATCTAAGGGCTCCCAGTCATCTTTATCTAAAGTTTTTTGTCCCAGAAAAAAGTTAACGTTACCGGTCCATTCACCTGCATTGGCACTTGTATAGGTCAGTGCCAAGGCTATAACTATAATGATTTTTTTCAAAATTTACTCCTTCAATGTGTTAATAAAATTCACTCGTTAGTATCGTTGTTAGTATTGCCTTCCCAAAGATGCTGTTATTTGAAAATAAAGCAATATTAACTACGCCTGTCATTTTATCATGTTTTATTTACGCAAATCACATGTGTGATGGCGAAATTACTCGCTAGACAAACTAGCCAGTTGTTCTGCTTGATATTCATTAACCAATGGCTCAACCACCTGATTTAAATCACCTTGAATAATTTCATCTAGTTTGTAAAGTGTGAGATTAATGCGGTGGTCGGTGACACGGCCTTGAGGGTAATTGTAAGTGCGAATGCGTTCGGAGCGGTCACCACTGCCAACCAAACTTTTGCGGGTTTGTGCTTGCTCTGCTTGCTGCTTTTCAATTTTTGCATTCATGATGCGTGATTGCAGTAACGACATCGCACGTGCTTTGTTTTTATGTTGTGAGCGTTCATCCTGACACTCAACTACGGTGCCGGTGGGAATGTGCGTGAGTCTTACTGCGGAGTCTGTTTTGTTGACGTGTTGACCACCCGCGCCAGATGCGCGAAAGGTATCAACGCGTAAATCGGAAGGGTTGATTTCGATTTGTTCAACGTCTGCAATTTCGGGTAACACCGCAACAGTTGCCGCAGAAGTATGTACGCGACCTTGTGATTCAGTTTCGGGTACACGTTGTACGCGGTGTGCGCCGGATTCAAATTTTAATTGTGAGTAAGCGCCGTTGCCAATAATGCGCGCAATGATTTCGCGGTAGCCACCGTGCTCGCCAATGTTCTGATTAATGATTTCAATTTGCCAGCGTTTTAATTCGGCAAAACGTGAGTACATGCGAAATAAATCGCCGGCAAAAATAGCGGCTTCATCACCGCCAGTGCCGGCACGAATTTCTAAAAAAATATTACTTTCATCGTGCGGGTCTTTTGGCAATAATAATTTTTGCAGTTCAAGTTCTAATGTCTCGATATTTTTATCAGCATCTTTTTTTTCTTCCTGCGCCATTTCGCGAACATCGCCATCATCGTCTTTTAGCATTTCTTCGGCAGCTTCAAGATCATTTGTTGCGGCATTATAGTTTTGAAAGCATTTAACAACGGGTTCAAGTTGCGCGTATTCCTGTGATAATTCACGAAACTGATTTTGATTGCTTATAACGTCGGGGTCAGCAAGTAGACCTGAAATTTCTTCATGGCGATCAAGCAGCGTGTGCAGCTTATTTAATATGGAATCTTTCATTCGTCAGATTTTTTCGTGTCGGGTTTGTCGGCAGTATCATTTTTAAGGAACAGATCTTGCGCGATACTTAAAACATCATTACGATTTTCCTGACTGGCTTCGCGTAATTTTGTACTGGGCTGGTGTAAAAATTTATTGGTTAAAGTGTTGGCAAGAAAGTCGAGCACGTCTTCTGCATTTTGACCAGCGGCTAATTGTTTTTTGGCTTTTGTTAAAACTTCGTCACTGAGGTTTTGCGTGTTGGTTCTTATTTGCGCAATAACATCAACAGCGCCCAGTGATTTCTGCCAGTCTAAAAAATGGCTGACGTGTATATCAATAATTTCACGTGCCTGTTCGGCGGCCTGTAATCGGTTGCCCATATTTTCTTCGATGACTGATTGCAAATCATCAACGCTGTATAAATAAACATCATCAAGCCCACTTACTTCGGGTTCAATATCGCGAGGCACAGCGAGGTCGACCATGAAAATGGGTTCGTGTTTGCGTTGTTTTAGAGCGCGTTCCACAGTGCCTTTACCAATGATCGGTAGTGGGCTGGCGGTTGATGCGATAACGATGTCGCTTTTGTGCAAGTGGTCGCTAATGTGCTGTAAACTGATAGCTTCACCTTGAAATTCATCGGCTAATTTTTGTGCGCGCTCGATGCTACGGTTGGCGATAATGATGTTGCCCACGCCTTGTGAGTGTAAATGACGTGCGGTGAGTTCAATCGTTTCACCGGCACCAACTAATAACACTGTGGTTTGTTTAAGGTCGCCAAAAATTTGTTTGGCAAGGCTGACCGCTGCAAAAGCAACAGACACTGGGCTGGAGCCAATATCGGTATCGGTGCGCACTTGTTTGGAGACGGCAAAAACGCGTTGGTATAATTTGCCGAGTAACTGACCGATAGCGCCGTGCTCATTGGCGACTGCGTAAGCATCTTTCATTTGTCCGGCAATTTGTGGCTCGCCTAAAACCATGGAATCTAATCCGCTGGCAACTTCCATAGCGTGGCGAATGGTTTCTTCGTGCGCGTGTAAATAGATGTGTTTCTTGATTTGTTCTTCTTTGAGACCGTGAAATTGACTGAACCATTGGATGATTGCCTGGTCATTATCTTCAGTAGTAACACAATAAAGTTCAGTACGATTACAGGTGGATAAAATGCTGGCTTCTTCAATATGTACAAGCTTTTTCAGGCTCAACAAAGCTTCAGGCAAAGATTGTGGGGTGAACGCAAGCCGTTCACGCAAATCTAATGGCGCAGTTTTGTGATTGATGCCGAGTGTAATCAAAGACATAGCTGGTTTGCGTGTGTGTAGATTAGGGGAAAAGCAGCGATTGTGAGGGATGCAAAGGCGTAACTCAAGCCAAATCCGAATATTACCCCCAAATATTTAGAAAATTGAGGTAAAGTTTCCACTTTATATTGCCATAATCTGCAGGAAGTACGTTATATTCTGTATCAAGGTTGTTTATTTTAACAGGTAAGTATGTCAAAAATTTCTCACATTATTATTTTAAAATCCAGAATTTCATTCCCTAGGACTCCATTTTCTGGGATTTCATTTTATCTGCCACTGCTTTTTTCGCTGGTTTTATCGGCGTGTAATACTGCGCCTGTTATAGGTGACGAAAAAGCATTGTCAGCAGCGCAAATATCATCAGAAAATAATACAGCAGAGGTCGCAGATACAGCAATAAATGCTGAAGCGGAAGTTTCTCAAAATGCTGGAACAAAGCCGAAAAAAAAGAGCGTTAGTTTAGATGGCGATATGCTTTTTAATCTGATGGCAGCAGAATTCGCTGGCAACAGTGGTGATATTGAGACATCGTTAACGTATTACCGTGAGGCATCAAAATCAATTGAAGACAGTCGTATTGCTGCGCGCACTGCTTACATCGCGCAGTATGGTGAACAATACGATGAAACTTTAGCGGCACTCGACCGCTGGCATGAATTGGAACCGGATGCAAAAGATATACCGAGAATGTATGCGGTGACTTATCTAAGAATGGAGCAGCCTGAAAAAGCGGTGTCTCATATCAAGGATATGCTTTTAATTTATCACGAAACATCTGCCAACGAAGCGGTTGCTGTTAAGCAGTTGTTGGCAAAAGAATCTAATTCCAAAGATGCTTATGTGGTTCTGCAAAAATTAAATAAAAAAGATAAAAAAAATGCGCACCTTCTAGTGTTGCAGTCACGTTATGCTGCGCAGCTTAAAAAGTATGATGAGGCGTTGGCACTGTTAGATGAGGTGTTGGAAATCGATCCTTCGCTTTATGAAGTTTTAATTATTAAAGCCAGAATTTTGACTGCGCAAGGGCAGCATGAAGAAGCAACGCTGTTAATAAAACAGGTCTTGGTTGAGCTTCCCGAGAATAGTGCATTACGCTTGCAGTATGCGCGCATGCTGGTTGAGCAGCGTAAAATGAAAGAAGCCACTGAGCAATATTCTATTCTGCATAAAAAATTACCAGAAGATGGTGAGATTACTTTAAGCCTTGCCTTGCTCTATATTGAAACTAAACAGATGGATAAAGCGGTAGAAACTTTGCAGTATTTAATAGAAATAGATAAAAAAGTGCCTGTTGCAAATTATTATCTTGGACGTATTACGCAAAATCAGGGTGATGAAAAAAAAGCAATTTCTTATTATCTTGGGGTAAAGAGTAGTGAGTATGCGTATGACTCACAATTACGTATAGGCGTATTGCTGGCTGTTTTAGGTAAAGCTGATGAAGGTTTGGCAAAACTTGAAGCGTTGGCAGAAGAGCAAAATAGTTGGTCACTGCGTGTTAAAGCCTATTTAGCGCAAGGTGAAATATTGCGTAGCGAACACCGTTATAAAGAAGGCGTGGAAATGTACAGCCGTGCCCTGCAGCAAAAACGCGATGACACAACCTTGCTTTATGCGCGTGGTTTAATGGCAGAAAAAGTTGATCGTCTCGACATGGCAGAAGCTGATTTGCTAAAAGTTATTTCAAAAGAACCAGATAATGCGGATGCACTAAACGCGCTGGGTTATACGCTTGCTGATCGCACATCAAGGTATAAAGAAGCGCAGGAATATATTAAACGTGCAGCAGCGCTAGTGCCAGATGATCCTGCCATACTGGATAGCCTGGGTTGGGTGAGTTATCGTTTGGGTGAAATGGATGAAGCTTTAAAATGGTTATCCAAAGCCTTTGCGAAACTGGAAGACGCCGAAATAGCAGCGCATTACGGTGAAGTGTTGTGGCATACAAATCAAAAAGATAAAGCTCGTGAAGTATGGAATAAAGGCAAAGACAAAGATGCAAAAAATAAAATATTGATTGAAACGTTGGATCGTATAAAACCTTAGAAGTAAAAATAGTCTGCAGACTAAAAGTTCTTTGAGTTTGTTTTTACATAACACACTAACTACAATAGCCCGTCATTCCTTTAATTGTTCCAGATAATTTATGAATCACCAATTATCGTTTTTTTTAACGATCAGCCTTACGCTATTAATGCTGACATCCTGTGTAGCTGTCAAAGAAAAAATAATAGTCGAACCGGCGGCTTGGGCTGCGGAGCAACAAAAACGCCAGCAAATTCAAAGCTGGGAAATTAAAGGTCGCCTTGGCATACAAACAGAAAATAATGGCGGCACACTGGATATTATTTGGAAGCAAGCAGAGGAAAATTTTTCTATTCGTTTAATTGCGCCACTTGGTGCGGGCAACTATTTGGTGCAGAGAAAAAATGATGTTGTAGAAATACGTTTTCCTGATGGGCGCACTGAACTTGTTAATAATGTTGACGAAATATTTTCTTCAATGCTTGGCGTTAACCTACCCGTTAGCGCTGTTAAAAATTGGATTCGCGGCTTACCAGCAGAAACATTAACGCTTGAAAATATCACCTGGAATGAGCAGGGTTTGTTAAATACAGTAAAACAGTCTGGCTGGAATGTGGAAATGAAAAAATATAGCGGAGCCGGCATATTACTGCCTCATATTATTTATTTAAGCCGTAATGATAATGATGAGTTGGATATTCGACTGGTGTTAAGGCAATGGTCAATAAAAAACTAGCGTTTAAAAATTAGAGCTTTATGAGTAATCTACCCTGGCCCGCACCCGCCAAATTAAACTTAATGCTGCATATTACGGGGCGGCGTAAAGATGGTTATCACGAGCTGCAAACGATTTTTCAATTTATTGATTTTTCAGATGAGCTAATATTTAAGCTTAGAGATGATGAGAAAATCATTCGCCACTGCGAAAATTTAAATGTGGCAGAATTTGATGTGCCGGAAAGCGAAGATATTATTATTCGTGCTGCTAATTTATTACGTGAAACGTTTTTAAAAAATAATTTATCAACGCATAAAAAATTTGCCGTTGATATTTTTGGTGTTGATATTTACCTAACAAAAAATATTCCAATGGGTGCAGGTTTAGGAGGTGGTAGCTCTGATGCAGCTACCACATTAATGGCTTTGAATAAATTATGGGGCATGCATTTTCCGATTGATGAACTTGCTGAGTTGGGGCTGATTTTGGGCGCGGATGTCCCCGTTTTTATTCGTGGTTTTGCCGCGTTTGCAGAAGGCGTGGGTGAAAAACTAAGCCCAGTCACATTGCCGGAAAAATGGTATTTTGTGCTACTGCCACCGGTGCATGTATCAACAAAAAAAGTGTTTAATAATTCGGATTTGACACGAGATTGTTCTGCCATCAAACTGTGCGACCTTTCGCGGCATGAGTGGCGGAATGTGTGTACGCCGGTGGTTAGTAAAAACTACCCGATGGTGTCGCAAGCTATTGATATAGTAGGTAAATATTCAAAAGCAAAAATGAGTGGTACAGGTGCTTCGGTGTTTTCACGTTTTGACACAAAAGCGCAGGCAGATGATGTTTTACACAAAATCAGTTTAAACCCCGAAATAGAAGGTTGGAATCGATTTGTTGCAAAAGGGTTAAACCAGTCGCCGTTACATCATTTTTTAGAATGTAATGACCTGACTTAGAAACGGATTTAGCGGGTTCGAGTAAAGGCTAGAAGATTTAAGCTAGAAGATTTAAATCTTTCAGGATTTATCGTATAAATCCAGAATACAAATTGGGCCGTCGCCAAGCGGTAAGGCACCAGGTTTTGATCCTGGCATGCGCAGGTTCAAATCCTGCCGGCCCAGCCAAATTATAAGTGCCGAGCTTTCAGCAATGCAAAAGCTAAAAGAATTAAGCCGGCAGATTTGAACCGTTACAGGTTCAACTAAAATTGTCTGGAACAATTTTGAACATCAACGGTTTTTGTTGATGACCCGCAGGGTGAAATACAGGAAGTATTTCATAATCCTGCCGGCCCAGCCAAATTAGTAAAACTGACTAGTGAGATTTATTAGTCCCACCATTATTTTAATGAGTGCTGTTTAACATGAGTCAGAAAGACGAAAGTCAGTTGATGATATTCGCAGGTAATGCCAATCTCGAATTGGCGCAACGCATTGCCGAAATTTTAGGCACGAGACTTGGGAAAATTGGCGTAGAAACTTTTAGCGATGGCGAAATCTGCGTTGAAATTTTAGAAAATGTACGTGGTCGTGACGTGTTTATTGTGCAACCCACCTGCCAGCCATGCAATGACCATTTAATGGAATTGATGGTAATGATTGACGCTATGCGTCGCGCATCAGCCAGTCGGGTAACAGCGGTTATGCCTTATTATGGTTATTCGCGGCAAGACCGTAAGCCACGCTCAGCACGAGTGCCAATTACTGCAAAAGTTGTTGCCAATATGTTGGCAAGTGTAAAACTGGATCGCTTGTTAACCATTGATTTACACGCTGACCAGATTCAGGGTTTTTTTGATTTACCGATCGATAATGTTTACGCATCACCGATTTTGTTAAAAGATATATGGCAGCAACGCCACGAAAACTTACTGGTGGTTTCACCCGATGTTGGTGGTGTAGTTAGAGCAAGGGCACTGGCAAAACGTCTTGATGATGCAGATTTAGCAATCATCGATAAACGTCGGCCAAAAGCCAATGTGTCTGAAGTAATGAATATTATCGGTGATGTGTCAGGTAAAAACTGCGTCATTATTGATGATCTTGTTGATACTGCCGGCACACTCTGTAAAGCCGCAGGTGCGCTGAAAGCTCAAGGCGCTGTCAGCGTTTCGGCTTATTGTACGCACCCAGTTTTATCGGGCAAGGCGATAGAAAATATTACCGCATCAGTGCTGGATGAACTGGTAGTAACAAATACGATACCGCTATCAGAAGAAGCGCAGGCTTGTGATCGTATTCGTCAGTTATCGGTAGCAACGATGTTAGCAGAAACAATACGACGGATTCATATGGAAGAGTCTGTTAGTGAAATGTATATAGATTAAAACTGAATAGATTAAAGCTGAGAAGAGTGCCAAATTGTTTGGCGCGCAGCTGGAAAAAATTTGATGACTTATCTCATCAAACAGGAAGCTTAAAGGCTTTCAAACAAACTTCATTTGGTCGCGAATGAAAATTATTTTTACACTAGTTAATACTAGGGGAGAAAACCATGAGTTCAGAATTAAACGCTACATTGCGTACAGATCAGGGGAAAGGTGCGAGCCGCCGCCTGCGTCACGCAAACGTATTTCCAGCCATCGTATACGGTGCTGGTAAAGATTCAGTGTCGATTACACTGATGCAGAAAGATATTCAGCACAAACTACCGGATGAAAGTTTTTATTCGCAAGTGCTTTCATTAAACATCGAAGGTAAAGCCGAAGATGTTTTAATCCGTGACATTCAGCATCATCCATACAAAATGGAAGTGATGCACATGGACTTTATTCGTGTTGATGCGAAAAAAGTTGTACACGTATTTTCACAGTTACACTTCTCTGGCGAAGATGTTGCGCCGGGCGTTAAATCTGAAGATGGTGTTGTTAATCACATCATCACAGAAGTTGAAGTGGAATGTTTGCCGAAAAATATTCCTGAATTTATTGCCGTTGACCTATCTGAAATGCACGTTGGCGACATCCTTCATTTGTCTGATCTGAAAATGCCTGAAGGTGTTGAAGTTCTTGCGCTGAAACAAGGCGAAGAACACGATACTGCTGTTGTTGGTATGCATATCCGTAAAGTGGTTGAAGAAGTTGAAGATGAAGCACCAGAAGCACCAGAAACTGAAGGCGATGCTGAAGGTGATACTAGTGAAGAAGGCGGCGACAGCGAGTAGAGATTGCTGTCTGTTTATTGTGCAGATAAATACGCTACAAAAACATGACTGCTAGATCAATCGATCTGAAAGTTATCGTCGGACTGGGTAACCCCGGTTCTAAATACACTGAAACCCGGCACAACGCCGGGTTTTGGTTTATGGACGAAGTAGCGCGTAAATACGGCGCAAGTTTTCGTGCTGATAAAAAATTTCACGGCGAAGTTGCAAAGGTTTCTATAGAAGGTAAAGATATTTGGTTATTAAAACCCGATACCTTTATGAATCGAAGTGGGCTTGCTGTGCAAAGTTTATTGTCGTTTTATCGAATTACCGCAGAGCAATTATTAGTCGCACACGATGAAATTGATCTGCCACCGGGCACTGCCAAATTAAAAACCGGCGGTGGACACGGCGGACATAATGGACTGCGCGATATTATTAGTCAGCTAGCGTCAAAAGAGTTTCATCGTTTAAGAATCGGTGTTGGTCACCCCGGCAGTAAAGATCAAGTGGTCGATTATGTTTTGCGTAATGCCTCTCGTGACGACCATATTTTAATCGACCGAGATATTGATGATGCCGTTGCGGTGCTGCCGGATTTAGCATCGGGTGCTTTCGAGCAAGCGATGCAGAAATTGCATAGTAAATGAAGTAGGGCGGGCACTGTCCGCCGAAACACTATTTTTTATAAATTTCAGGAGTAACCCGTGGGTTTTAAATGTGGCATTGTTGGTTTACCAAACGTTGGTAAATCTACCTTATTTAATGCGTTAACCAAAGCTGGTATACAGGCAGAGAATTACCCTTTCTGCACCATCGAGCCCAACGTCGGTATCGTGTTCGTGCCAGATACGCGCATGGATAAATTGGCAGAAATTGTTCAGCCCGAACGTGTTGTACCCACTTCAATGGAATTTGTTGATATCGCAGGCTTAGTTGCAGGCGCCTCAAAAGGCGAAGGCTTAGGGAATAAATTTCTCGCCAATATTCGCGAAACCGATGCCATCGCACATGTAGTTCGTTGTTTTGAAAATGACGATGTAATTCATGTTGATGGAAAAATAAATCCTATCCACGACATCGAAGTTATTGATACTGAATTGGCATTATGTGATTTAGAGTCAGTGGAAAAAGCGGCAGATAA
>UOFD01000024.1_pt1 | contig 26120 bp, 23 predicted proteins | sample 1990101 | NCBI WGS metagenome assembly UOFD01 (sample SAMEA4728526, study PRJEB27164) | hydrothermal vent metagenome | biome: marine basaltic hydrothermal vent biome; feature: marine hydrothermal vent; material: mineral | place: Pacific Ocean | collected 2011-06-14/2011-07-23 | depth 1741 m | reverse complement strand
GCAACTTTTCTTGTAACCAAACTTTAATCAATGATTGATAAGGTACATCGCGAGCATGTGCAGCAGATTTTATAGAATCCAGAAGGTGTTGCGGAAGGCGAAGTGAGATTGTTTTCGTCGTTGGTTTCAGATTGGGCATAACTACTTTATTCGCTTTATTCCAGTCGAGGTAATCTGAAGAGTAGTTTTTCTCCCAAAAAAGTTGTTCCTCTTTTTCATTTGCAAACTGAGGTATCGTTTTAAGTTGCTTTTTCATATATTACTCGCTCTTTTTTGTGCATATCTCTTGCTGAAATTATGCGTATTTTTTCTCCAGTCTGACGCAGAGTGAATGTAATGTGCAATTGCCTTTTCTCATCTGACTTTCCTAAAGCATGAAATCGAGGTTCCTTTTTGCTATGTTTGGAATCTTCCAGTACCAACAATGGCGCATTAAAAAAGACCTGTTCTGCTTCAGCCATAGAAACGTTGTGTTTCTCGTTCTTTCGGGCGTTTCCTTCGTCCCAATCAAATCCTGTGATGTCCGTTAAATTAGCCATTTATGTATATTATAGTAATATACAAATAAAATGCAATCTCTAGATTTGAAGGAGTGGTATTTGTACTATTTTGAATGCTTCTTATTGTGTTGATTAACTGAATTCACCGCGCACACAGACGCTAAGCAAACACCACCCAGGTCGTCGCAATATATTTTACACCTTTTTCCAATGTTACACCGCGATGTTCATGTGTCCAGAACGGTGGAAACAAACATAGCTTTCCTGCTTGTGGTTTTACTTTGACTTGTTGATAAGAAAATTCAGTTTCACCACCTGGCCCTTCGACATTGTTTAAATACCACACTGCAACCAATTGACGTTCGGCGAATTCGTGGCTGCCGCCGTCGATATGCCAGTGGTAAAACTCGCCGGACCTAGTGCGTTGAATGGCGTAACCGTTGTCTTTAAATGCACCTTTGAAGAAAGGGTGAGTTTCTCGAAATTCTTTTATCGCATTGCCCAGTGAGCGGAATAATTCAGCATCTAAATCTTTCCAATTTTTTTTGCCACTGGTGACTAAATCGGTGGAGCGTTTTATGTTTTGATTGTTAGTAAAAGTTTGACCGATGCGTCCCGTATATTGATTTTCAGTGTCTTCTTCAAAGCGACGAATCATTTCATTGCAGATGTCGATTGGCAGCGCGTTTTCTTTTGTGAAAATAAATGTGTTGATCTGGTTATTACCAGCGGGTACTTCGTGGATTGTTTTTTGTTTTTTATTCATAAATAGAGGCGCCCTTAAGTTAGCAAAATAAAAAGATGTGCTGCTGTTCCCAGCGATAAAATTTGCGCATTTTTAACAGGTACACACAAAGTGTGTAATTGCCTGCATGCCGTGTATCGGAGATGTGGCAGTTGTGTTGTACTGTATTGATTATATTGCGTATATCCATTCTGGGAACGTAGTTATCAGCGCTTGCTATCCAGTATACTATTCATCGCAAAACAGTTCATGTGAGAATTCTGAGGTTATTATGAAAATTCGCGTTAAAAATAAATGGAACGATAAAAACAAAGAACGTACGCCGGAAGAAATCGGCAGCGTTTTGAGTTTCAATTTCTGGAAAATCGCCAGCGCGAATGTTATGCACATGGAAAATGAAGGTTTCCAAACCGACAGCCATTTTATGCGCCTTGATGTTATCGCTGAACTGACAGCTTTTTTAGTACACGTTGTCGATCGCGTGATTTCGTCAAAAGATTATTCCGCTGAAGATCGCCAAGCGCTGATAACCGGACTTGCATTAAATCTGGCAAAAACCATGCATGACAATCGCCGTGATGTTTCAGAAGATAAAGAAAGTGATTTCAGAAATGAATACGTCGCGCTGATGAATGAACGCATGAATGAGTACAGCAATTTTACTTTTGAAGAAGGCAACCAACCCGGCTTTCAAGTACGGCGTTGTGTCGGCGAACACGTGCGTGATGTGATGGGCGAAAAGGATAATAAATGGATTCCCGATCAGGTGATTGATATTGAAATTCCTGATGCGATGAAAGCGTTTAAGCGCGTTACGCGTGGTGTGATTTAGGTTAAAGAGAAGTTGGCGGTTGGCAGTTGGCAGTAATCAGTTGACAGTAAAGGCAAAATTGCCTTATATGTTGCTGTGTTTATTTTTACTGATAGCTGCCAACTTCTTTTAAGCACGGTTCTCGATAGCGAATCCAGATACATCAGACAAGGTTATTTATGATTATTAAATTTTTCTGGTCTTGGGTCTGGTATGAAACCATCTCGGTTTGGCATTTTCACTTTGGCGATGGCTTTTGTATTCATCACTGTTTTTTTATCAATGATTTTTCCTTCGGTAAGTATGTAAGCCATCACAGCATAAATTTCATTATTGCTCATCGAACCGGGTGCGTTGAACGGCATTGCGCGTTTTATATAGTCAAATAATGTTGAGGCGTACGGCCAATAGCTCTCTACTGTTTTTTTCGGGTTGCCGGAGGTGAGGGTGCCTCTGCCACCTCTCAGTGCTGGTGCGCCAGTGCCTTTTGTTGGTTTTGCCATGTCGATGCCGTGGCAGGCAGCGCACTTACTAGTGTAGATTTTTTTGCCCTCTGCATAATTCCCTTGCCCCGGTGGTGCGCCACGTCCATCTGGCATAACATCTATATCGATTTTGGCGATGTCGGCGGCGCTAGCTGTTTTGCCGAAGCCGTATGTTTTTTCCAGTTTGTTTTCAGCCTGGATTTCAGCCTGGATTTCAGCCGCAAAAAACATACTAAGAGTCAGTGCACAGCAATTTATTAAAGATGAAGGTTTAATAGTGGTGCACATTTTGTACACTCCCGTCAGCAGCCACTGCCCAACTTTGAATGCCGTTGTTGTGATAGATGGAACCAAACCGAGGATGACCGTCGAGTCCACGAACATCGATTAGTTGTTTTATGGTGGGTTGGGTGTAACCGGTTTCATCAGTGCAGCGACTCTGTAAAATTGCTGGTTTGCCGCTCCATTGCCAAGGGAATCGAAAGCGAGTGTGGCAGTTGCGCAGAATGGGTGTTTGTAATTCGGCTGTCTGCCAGCTAATGCCACCGTCGGTTGAAACATCAACGCGTTTGATACGTCCACGACCTGACCAAGCAAGCCCAGTGATTTCATAAAAACCTTGCCCTGGTAACAGCATGTTTCCCGAAGGAAAGGTGATGACGGACTTGGCATCCATAGTCAGCGTGAACTGGCGTGCCTTGCCACCTTTAACCAGATCAGTGTATTTGGAGGTTTCTTCGCGTGTCATAAATGGTTTGTTGCTGACTTCAAGTCGACGTAGCCATTTAATGCAGGTGTTGCCTTCAAAGCCGGGCAGCAACAGACGAAGTGGGTAGCCTTGTTCGGGGCGTAAGGCTTCACCATTTTGCGCGTAGACAAGTATTGCATCGTCCCACATTTTGTCGATAGGAACACTGCGCGACATCACCGCCGCATCATTGCCTTCTGCCAGTACCCAGGCAGCACCATCTTCGATACCACACTCGCGCAAGATGGTGGAAACTGGCACACCGGTCCATTCAGATGTACTGGTTAAACCATGCGTGCCCTGAACCGTTTTTAAGGTTGGTTGTTTCCACTCTGTTAAACCATTGCCCGAGCATTCGATGAAATGCATTCGCGTTACCGAAGGAAAGCGTTTCAGATCGGCCATGGTGAATTTTTTAGCCGTGCCGACCATACCGTGTACGGTTAGCGTGTGTTTCGCTGGATTGATATTGGGAATGCCTGCGTGATGGCGCTCGAAATGCAAACTGGAAGGGGTGATAATACCGCTGCTTTTATCAAGCGGTGTCATTGTCCACGAAGATTCGCGTGTTGCCGTCGGGTAACGCCAGCGCGCTTCATTCTCAAATTGTGAACGGCTGCCGTAACCGCCATCGGCGTTGGTTGGACGACCTAGTTCTTTGGTTGGATCTGATTGAATTTTGTGGTCCGTGTTGCTTTGTGTGGCAGCAACTGCATTACTGCTTAGAAAGGCTGTGCCAGTACTTGCAATTGCCGCCATGCCGGTAAGAAACTTGCGGCGATTGGTGGTCGGGAACATGCCATCTTTGCATTCGCATTCTTCCTGTTTTTCTCTTTCGCTGATGGCTCGGTTTTCTGCTTCGATCATCGCCTCGTGGACAGTGTGACTTTTTTTATCAAAATCATTTTTTCTGTTCATGATTATTTTTTTAATTCAGCAGAAAATGTCATAAGCGATGTGACAGTAGTGCAAGGGCAATGTTCATTTAGTTTCCACCATAATTTAACGCACCGCTAGAATAAGTTGTGCCAAAAGTAAGTGCCAGTGTTGCTACTTGATTGAGTGCAGAAATCAATTCTTTTTTTGATAGCGGTGACATTGGGTGAATAAAAGCGGAATACAAAACATCTTTACTGCTGGCATATCTTGCATCTAGTGCGCTGTGAAAATTTGAATCCATGATTTTTTCGATTTGTGTTAAATCAAGTTCGGAATATTTTTTTATTGGCGTAATAATTCTCATGCGATCATATTCAACATTTGAAATTAATGCCATTCTGACTTTTTTATAATCAAAAACAATATAGCCTTTTTTGTTTTCGATAATATTAGTGGTATCACTTATAACTTTTTCCATTTCGTCTTGTGTCACGGCGTTGACCTCCATGGTGATTAAGCTGCTAAGCAGGAATAATATTGCTGTTATTTTTTTCATTGGGTTTTCCTGGAAGGGTTTGGTTTGTGTTTTACTTTAGCATTCTGGGTGTTGGGCTGTGAGTTTAAATGTTTGGTGTTTATTCATGGGTATTCGTCGCTTCTTGAAAAATTGGTGCGTTCTTTAAACAGCCGCACCTCCATCCATGGCACCGCGATATACCGTACATCCTGTACATATGCGCACCGGCTTCCTGCCTCCTTGCGCTATACCGCCCATCCTTGGGCATAAAAAAAGACCGCACAAATGTGCGGCCTAAATTTTATCAAAGGAAAAATTTATTAATTTATAAACTCTTCATATACTCCACGATTGCTGCTTGTTCCTCAGCAGTTAATGTTGATGGTACTTGTGGAATATCTGGTGAAGTATAACGTTCTACAACATCACCCAATGTTGCGGCACTGCCATCATGGAAGTATGGGGCAGTGAATGCTAGACCTCTTAAGCCCGGTACTTTAATACCTAAACCAAGTAATCCTTGTGGTTCATTTTCTGTGATATTGGTAAAGTAAATCCCTTCGTTTTTAGTGGTATCACCTCTAGCGCTTTTGCCGCGAGCGCCTTCAGCAGAAGCATGACATGAAGCACAGTTTGCTTTGCCGTAGAATAATTCCCAACCGGCTTCTGCTTGTGCTTCGTTAAAGGCTAATGGTGCAGGACTAACGATGCTTTCCATAAAGGCTTTTAAGTCGAGTAGTTTGTCGCGAGTAACTTCTTGAACAACACCGGGCTCTGTACCAATACCGGGTTCTTCAATTTCAGCGACATCTAGTGCATCAAATACCCATTGCGGCAATGTGTTACCAAATTCAAAGTTTTTGATGATTGCACCTGGAGTACCCCAAGCACCATTTGTACCCAGTGGCAAATCAATGCCGCACTCTGGACCACTTGCTAATGACTCATTATCTGCCGTGGTGTGCAAAATACCAATCCAGGTGATGTCGTAATCCTGGTCAGCAAGATCCATGAAGTTCCAGTGTTGCGGAATCTGAGATGGATTATTTACGCCATCATCAATTGGATTGTTAGGTAGGAAGCGTGGATCAAAACCACCTGGTGCCCAACTTTGGTATTGAAGTCTATCGCTTTCAGGACCATTTTGAACCAATGGTGTGAACGATAAAATAGTACCCAGCGCGATGCCTGCATTTGGTGGGCCAATAACAGGGATACCGATAGGCAGTGGTGTCAACGGCGCAGGTGGTGCAGCGATTTGGAATTCCGTTGGCGTGACTGTTACGTGACATAATGCACAGGTAAGACCAACCGATGTCACGCGGTTAGGATCTGTTTCGTCGTTAAACTGTGCTTTTAAACCTAATACTGCATCTGCCTGTAACAACGCAATAGTTGTCGTTGGGTCAACCAATGCCGCTTGTTTTAGCGCGTAGTCATCGCCCAACATAATATCAACAATAAATTTTGGCACTTTTGTTAAATCAATTTGCACGCCTAAAGATGCGGCGGTTGCAGGGTCAACATTGTTTAATACTTCGTGTAACTGGAATGTGCCACCCCAATATTCGTCACTGCCCCAATCTTCGTTGAAATATAAATCACGCCCGCGAACAACATCTGCATCCGTTGCATCACGTGCCTGTAAAGTTCTATGTGCAACGCGGTATTTGCCTTTTGTATTTTTCGTGCGAGTTATTACGCTATTTGTTGATGCTTTATAAAAGTTTGCCATCATGCGTGGCCATGCATTGTCACGATAAATGGCGATTTCACCAATTTGTGGATGTACTGGTGCATCAGTTGCGGTAATTTCAATTTGCATGGGTTTATCAAGTGTAAGAGGTTTGATTTTTTTCTTGCCCCATTTCCACCAACCGTGACGTTTTTTAACCGCTTTTAGTTTTACTTTAAAAGCAGGGCTGGAAGCAGTTTGATTCGGACCTACTGCGCCAGGGCGGCGTAGTGGGTAAACAATTAATTTAGCATTTTCAGATAGTGCGCCAGGTGCAATCGTAACAGTGATTGATGGGTCGTTTTTGTTGTCAGTAAATGTGCCACCAAGAGATGCGTTTACAAAAGCAAAAATACGGCCACTGCTAGAATCAGAAGCGCTTGCTGATAGACTGAACGAGGTTAAAAGAAAAAGTGTCAGGACAAGCCAAATGCTTTTTCCTGCAGTGGTTGATTTTGTATGGAACATTTATATTCTCCGCAAATAGTTTTTAGGCATTAGTCTGCAACGTGCAGTCTGCAACGCGTCGGTACTCTATCGATTCTAAATTTATACGTCAGTGACGCAGTCACTAAAAAACCAAAAAACTGTGTAACGTAAGTCACGTACTTTTTAATGTGAAAAACCAGTCATAAGTTGGTTTCACGTGTAGACTGTTTGGTATGAATATAAACGATGATCGAAATACAATGTTGTGGAGTAAACATTTTCCACAGTTGATGCAAACGGATGACCCTGCCATAACACGCATGATTGAAAAATCACGTTACCTCGAAATACCCACGAACTTTCAAATTAGTACACCGGGTGTAGAATGTAATGACTATTTATTAGTTATTGGTGGTAGTGTACGTGTTCAAATTGTTACTGAAAAAGGTCGTGAAGTTGTGCTCTATCATGTATGCGAAGGTGAAAGTTGTATTTTGACAACATCCTGTTTACTGAGCGGCGCAACTTTCCCTGCCGAAAGTTATACTGAAAAACCAACCGAAGCACTTGCTTTACCGGCGGCAGAATTTGATCTTGCAATTGCTGCGTCAACACCTTTTAGGAATTTTGTTTTCACTAATTTTGCGCATCGACTTGCTAGTGTTATCTCTCGCGTTGAACAACTTTGTTCGCCGTCAATAGATCGTGATTTAGCATCTGCGTTATTGCGTTTATCAAAAAAAGGCAGTCAATCGATTGTTGCAACACATCAGGAACTGGCAAGCGAGTTGGGCACAGCGCGTGAAGTAGTATCTCGACATTTAAAGCGTTTTGAAGACCAAGGTTGGGTAAGTCTTGGTCGTGGTACGATTCAAATTAACTCGCCAGATTTGTTAAGTAGCCTCAATCAAACTTAAGGGCACCTCTATTAATGGCTTTACTTTTATAAGCAGTTACAATTAAATAGAAATGCCCTAAAGATAATATTTATCTCAGGAACTAATCCAACAGTTATCAGGTCTTTAACTATGATGTTTTTTTTCAGTCAGGGGAAACTGAGTGATACAAAAATGAGTAGCACTGAAAGACGACACCCGTCACATTACTTGTCATATCACTTACCACATCGTATGTTTTTTGCTTTCAGAATAAATCGCCTGTTGTTAGTCGCCAGTGTACTGCTTTCACACTTGTTGCTTTCAGCTTGTAGTTCTCAGCACATTGCAGAGACCGAACGAAAGCTAGTATACCGGTCTTTATCTGATCGGCCTGCATGGATTACCTCGCTGCCTAACGATCCTAATTATTTTTTCACTGTTGGTATCAGCACAAGTACCTCATCATTACGACAGGGAAGGTTAACCGCTGCTCGAGATGCTGCTATTGAAGTAAGCAATTATTTGGGGTTAAGAACTAGTGCACGTTTTGAAGTGGAAACCAATGAGTTGACTACGCGTATTGTTAATGAAATGACAACAACTACTTCTGCTAGATTTGAACGAACCAGTTTGAGCCAGATGTACTATGAAGAATTCCATCATGCTGGCAGTGAAGAAAGCGAAAATATTTTTGATGTTTATGTTTTACTGCGTATGCCGATGGCGGAACTTTTGCAGGAACAGAAAAAACGCAAGCAGGAACGAGATGCTGTTGCAGCAGAAGTGGAAATAATTAAACAGGAAGCACAACAACATTTTCAGGATGGACATTTCCCATTGGCATGGCAGAAATGGATGCTGGCAATGCAACTGTTAGATAAAGAAAGTGTTGGTAGTGTTTCTTCCCTGCAAATATATAAAACTTTACTGACAGTAGTAGAAGGCATTAACTTGTCGATTGCTGCTGGTGATGTCGGCACTGATGTTGATGATACCGGCAATAAACAAGAAAATAAAATAGCTGCTACCGTTGTTGTTCGCGCAAATTATGCTGGCAGTGGTAATAATATTCCTTTAAAAAACCTTCCGCTGCATTTTCGATTGGCAAAAGACAAACAGGCAGGAAAAGTTAAAAAGACAAATGTAAACGGGCAGTTAAAATATTTCTTCCCAACTTCTAACAAACATGCCTCTGATAAACGAGCCATTAATAAAAACGGGCTTGAGATTCGTATGGAAATGTCACCTTATGTGATTAATAAAAAGGGGCTTTCGTCAGAGCTTATGCAGAAAGTTGGTTTTCTTGAAGAACGTCTTGAAAGAAAAGTTGCGCAATACGGCGAGGTTACATTTACAAAACCAAGAATTGTTAAAAGCCCTTTTCAGGCGGTGGTGATGACAGGTAAAGAAGGTGGTTTAGTTGAGGTGAATGTAGCGTCTAATAATGCTTATATTTTATCTGGCGGAGATTTTTTTACTGATAATAAAAAAACAAGTCTGACAATGAAAGTGGATATTATGCCGGTGCAATCAAAAAACATGAAGCGAACACCGCTTAATTTATCAGTTGTGCTCGATAAAAGCTCGTCGATGAATGAAGATGATAAATTTGCTTATACAAAAAAAGCGACCGAATTTTTAATTGATAATCTTACGCCGCAAGATTATCTCTCAGTTGTTACTTATGACTCTGATATAGAAATAATTATACCTGCTGCGCCTGTTTCATTTAAAAAATTTATGAAACATCATCTTGCAAAAGTTGAACCTGATGGCATGACGAATCTCAGCGGTGGACTTTTTGAAGGTTATACGCAGGTTAAAAAAAACATTAATAGCAACCGCATCAACCGCATATTATTACTTTCTGACGGTAAAGCGAACCAGGGTATTACAGATAATGAGCAATTAATTTCTTATACAAAAAAATATGCTGAAGAAGGCATTGCTGTTAGTGCTATTGGAGTGGGTAAACGTTTTAATGAAGAACTTATGATGGCGATAGCAGAAACCAGTAATGGTAATTATTATTACATAAAAAATCCAGAAAATATTCCGGAGATTTTTATTCAGGAACTGTCAGGTCTGTTAAATGTTGCAGCGCAGAACGCAAGGATAAACCTTACCTTAAAAGAAGGTGTTTATATAAAAGATTCTTTTGGTCATCCCTACACAAAAATTTCTCAAAATAAATATCAATTCAGATTGGGTGATATAAGTTATGGTGATCGCGGTATTATATTAATTGAACTTGATGTTCCGCTGGGTGGAGAAGGTGAAAAGGATTTGGCAGTGGTGGAAGTAAGTTATGATGCTGCTGGTGGACCGAGTACGCAGAAAAGTGGCCGGCAAAAAAGTACAAAACAGATTTCAGCTGTTTATACTGAAAGCGCTAATTTGGTTGCAGCATCAAAAAATATGGAAGTCGAAAAATATGTTTTACTGACACGTTCAATTGAACAATTGGAAGTCATTTTGCAAAGCATGGATGAGAAGCTCTACGATAAAGCAATAAAAAATTTACGAGAGACATATGCTTCACTTGAAAATTTTGCACGCACAAGTGAAGACCCTGGATTTTTGCAACGAATGAAATTTTTAAAACATTTTGAACATGAAATAGAAGAACTTAAAGAATCAAATGCACTGCACGGACATGATGAAAGCCTGACCAAAGAACTTGGTTATCAACTTTATCTTCAAAAACATTCGCACCGTTCACTGGATCATCCGTTGCATCCGACAGGAAGATAAGTTTTAAGTTGGCAGTTATCAGTTAAAAACAAAAGCTATTGTCAGTTGTAGTTTGAGTTGATGTAGTTAAAGCGTATCTTTATCTATGGAAAAGTTACAAAATCTACAGACGAAAAAAAACCGGTGAAGTCATTGTTGTTCACAAGGCAGCCATCGGTTTTTTTAAGCTAAGTTAGTTTAGAATTTACATTCTAAAATTTACAAATTTACTTAGCCCATTTGCTGAAGTTATCAACATTTTTTTCTTTACCGTCGTCGTAACCCGCTTCATAAGCTTCAGTTACACGCTGCTCTTCGCGTGGTGGATTTAACACATAACCGCCTTCCCAGCCTACGATGTACTCTGGATCGACACCAGCTTCTTCCATTTTAGTTACAGCATTATAATAATCTTGATTCATCTTAGTATCCTCTCGGGCTTCTAAACATTGTATGTACTGTTGAAACCACGGTGGTTGCAACGTTGATTTTTTCGACGCAGCTCATTCAAACTTTGACGATATAATGGGCGCAGATTATACCTAGTATGAGAAGATTTTGGAATGCGCTGTGACTATCTCTTTAGAGATGGAGCTGAGCTATTAATGTAATCGATTGATTATACAGCGTTTAAACGAACTATCCCGCCACAGAAAACAGGGTGTGAAAGCAAAAATGGAGTTGCTGAGTAGATTGTTTATCTGAAAATATATAAAAAGCTAATCAGTTTGCGGCTTTTTGTTTTTTCATCCGTGGCTTTCTCTTTCTGCACAGATGGATATATGCGAAAAATACAGTCATGATAAAATACTGTTTTTGTTGTAGCGGGCTTTGCGTAGTAGATAGCGCACCGCCTTTATTACTTTGCGAGAATAATTATGACCGACGAATCAATAGAAATAAATGACACCGATGCCAGTTTTTCCAGTGGCATCGCTGCATTTGAAACCAAAAACTTCAAACAATCATTGCAGTTTTTAGCACCACTCGCCGAAGCAGGCGATGCAGAATCACAACATCGCTGCGCCATCATGTACCAAAATGGTTTAGGCATTGTTGCCAATGAAGTCAAAGCAGTTGAATATATGTTGGCAGCCGCCGAGCAAGGTCACGCAGTCGCACAGCATGGATTAGGTTTTATGTACATGGAAGGTGAATGTGTTGAACAAAATGCGCAGCAAGCGGTAAAGTGGTTTAGCAAAGCGGGTGAGCAGGGACTGGTTGGTTCACTTACCACATTGGCGATGATGTATCAGGAAGGCAGTGGTGTCGAGAAAAATCTAGAAGAAGCTAACAGGTTATACAAGCTTGCTGGGTTTGATGACATGGTCGTAGAATAAATAATCATTTCCCATTTCGCCACTTTGACATAATTTTCGCCTTTTCATCTTTATTGTAGAAGTGGTTGAAGTATTTTGATTTTTCAAATGTAGCCAGATAATTTTCAGTCGCAGAAAAGGTATCGATAAACTGTTGGTACGTAGAATGATAGGGTTTTTTGCTGCCGATATTTAGATTGTTAAGTTTGAACGATGGCAGATCAACAAAATTCCGGATCGCTTTTTCTTTCATCTTATCGCTTATATCAATTTTAAAAACTAAAAGACTGACGTTTTTAGCCGCGTAAGTGGCAACGCCAGATTCCGGAAAAGGGCTTGCGAAGACATCGATATTAAAATGTTTCTTTATATGCTCATCAAACCAGGTTAATGGATGTTCGTGTGGATAATTTTTAAAGTAGAGCTGCATTAATTCTTCTGTTGAAAAATTAGACTCTTTGAAAGTTTTGCCAGTGTAGAGCTCAAATAGCTCAAAGAACTCTGAAACATTTTTCCCGATAGGCTCTCTGACCGGGCTGATGATTTTTATTGGCTTGCCAGATTTTGCCCAATTGAGCAGTAACTCCGCTCGCCAGTGGTGGCTGCTTACGATGTGTCCCGCACCAACCGCGCCGTTATATTGTTTGTATAAAGAGTGGTAAACAGAAGAAGATGCCACCTTGCCCATTTGATAAATAAATATCGGTGTATTTTTACCAAGCTTGCGACGAAGAAAATAACGTTTTACTGTTTTACGTAGATTACGATCAAGCTGCCTGAGATTTTTATAGGTGGCTGAGGATTTTAGTGATTTATTAAGACCTTGCATAAAGAGTTCTCGGTGCCTGTAAATAATTTTGTAGCGTGTATTTTATCGGGAAACTTTGACTCTTGCAGAACATTCATGCGGAAAAATGTGGCGTTATGGTTTTATCCATAGGCTCTGGTAGGTTAAAAATAAGTCGAATAATGCTAACATTCGCTTTTTATTATTTCTGTGAATCAGCATGCGCCCAGCCCACCTATTAACCGTTGTCGAAAAAGAATTTAACAGTACTCAGTCAGGTCATCATACGCCGGTGATGCTTTGGGGTGCGCCCGGTGTTGGCAAGTCACAAATGATTGCGCAGGTTGCAGAAAAACAAAACACGCCATTAATTGATATTCGTCTGTCACAAATGGAGCCCAGTGATTTGCGTGGTATTCCTTTTAAAGAAGGCAATGCGGTTGAGTGGGCAGTGCCGGCGATGTTGCCAAATGCAGAACGTCACGGCGAAAATGGTATTTTATTTCTGGATGAAATAACCTCCGCACCGCCAAGTGTTTCTGCAGCGGCATATCAATTAATTCTCGATAGAAAATTGGGTGAATACGAAGTGCCTGACGGCTGGGCGATAATTGCAGCGGGTAATCGACAGGGCGATCGTGGTGTGACTTACAGTATGCCTGCGCCGCTGGCGAATCGTTTTTCACATTACGAAGTGGATATTAATTTGGATGACTGGGTAGCGTGGGCGTATGCAAATGGTATTGATGAGCGTGTGATTGCGTTTTTACGTTTCCGCCAGGATTTATTATTTGAATTTGATGCGTCACAAAATCCAGTCGCATTTCCATCACCACGTTCGTGGGAATTTGCGCATCGTGCGTTGCATAAATTTGAAGATCATCCCGAATTATTTTCAGGTGCGCTGCAAGCCTGCGTTGGCAAAGCCGCCGGCATTGAGTTAGCTGCGTTCATCGCCAGCCTCGATCAAATGCCAGACCTCGATGCTATCATAAACGGCGAAACAGTCGAAGCGCCAAAAGAAATTGATTTACAATATGCCGTTGCCACCGCACTGGTCGGTCGTGCGATTCGCGCAAAAAATACCAACGATGCGATGAAAGTACACGGCAATATTTTAAGCTATGCCAATAATTTTCCGCAGCGTGAAATGGGGGTGATGATGGTATCGGACATGCATCGCGCCATCGGACAGGATATATTTTCAGTCCCTGAGTTTGCTAGTTGGGCGGATAAGATTGCTGATTTGATGCTGTATTAAAAGCAAAAATACTTTCCGCAAATGGTCACTCTTATGCATCCATGCCTTCGTAACATTAGTGCTTCCATGCACGTCAACGCAAATGAACGCAAATTTAAAAAACAAAGAATAGTTTTTATTCGCGTTCATTTGCGTTCATTCGCGGAAGAAAATTGTTTTTTATCTTTTCTGTTTTGAAGATAGTTGTATGAGCGATTATCACGACGTAGAAAAAAAACTCGCTACCGCAAGAACGCGTTTAATTCTAGACAAGCCTTTCCTCGGCGCATTAGTGTTGCGGTTGCCGATGGTTGCTGGTGATCCGAAGTGGTGTGAGACGACTTTCAGTGACGGTAAGACTTTCTATTACAACAGCGATTACATCGATGCGCTTGATACCGAGCAAACGCAATTCGCACTTTCACACGAGGCGCTGCATTGTGCGCTTTCGCATTTTTATCGTCGGGGTCATCGCATAAAACATCGTTGGGATTTGGCTTGTGATTACGCGGTTAATCCACTGCTGATTAATGACGGCTTAAAACCAACCCCCGATGCACAGCACCTTCGTGAATACGAAGGCATGACAGCGGAAGAAATTTATCCCTGCCTTGAAGACAATGACAACGATGGCGAGCGTGATTTAGAAGCGGAGCAACAATCCGATAATGCCGACAATGACGACCAGCAAGACCGTCAGGATAGCGGCGGTGGTAGTAAAGAAAAGGAGAAAGGCAATGATGAACAAAGTGAAGGTCAGGGCGAGCAGGATAAAGATCAGGACGATGCCGGCAAAGGTGGCATGGCGCAGCAACCCGCAGGCATGTCACAACAAGAAGAAGATGAGCTAAGCCTGCAATGGGAGCAGCGGTTAGCGGGCGCGGCACAGCAAGCATTACAGTCGGGCAAGTTAGAAGGTGAAATGGCGCGCATGGTTGACCACCTGTTGCAGCCAAAATTGCCTTGGCGTATGTTGTTAGCGCGATATATGTCAGCCACCGCGCGTGAAGATTATAGTTATATGCGGCCCTCATCACGACGTGGTGATCCGGTGGTTTATCCGAGTATGCGCAGTCACGAAACCAATATTGTGGTGGCAGTTGATACCAGCGGTTCAATTGATCAGGAAGAAATTGAAGAATTTATTTCCGAGATTGATGCCATTAAAAGTCAGGTGCGCGCCAGCGTTACTTTGTTGACTTGTGATTCAAAATTAAATCATGGTTGCCCGTGGATATTTGAAGCCTGGGATCAATTTCAATTTGATGTCGAAATACGCGGCGGTGGCGGCACCAATTTCAAACCGGTTTTTGATTGGGTTGAAAAACAGGATAGAGCACCGGACTTGCTGGTATATTTTACTGATGCTGATGGTATCTTCCCTGAAGTCGAACCTGTGTTTCCTGTTACCTGGTTGGTTAAAGGAAAAACGACAGTGCCGTTTGGAGTTCGCGTTCAGTTAAATTAATTTGTGCCGGGTAATCTCCGTTCTACAAAAACATTTTATCTATTCCGCAAATAAACGCGAATGAACGCAAATAGAAAACATTGTTAACGATATGAAAATATTTGCGTTTATTTGCGGAAAATTATTTTTTAATTATTACTAGCAATAAATTTATATATGTCACTCTCAGCAGAAGATAACCTCCGCCTAAACGTCTTGCTCGCACAGGAGCTTCACGCTGTGCGTATCGACGAATCCAAAATGATTGTTTTTGCATTAACCGCAAAAGGCGAAGCAAAAGTTCCTTTGAACGCAATCGGTAAAGACGAAGCCTATATCAAAGAAGTAAAAGCATTATTTAGCACGCATGTTATGGGCTCGCCCGGTGGTTATCCGGTTTATTTAAAACGCTGGACACGCATGGGGCAGGCACGCGATGAAAGTCTTGCCCAATTATTATTATTGGGTGAACCCGAAGCCGTTGTTGCAGCTGTCCATGCATCGGGTTTGAACGATGAATTAGCAGCGCGTGCATGGTGGGCGATGCCAAGTTCTGAAAACGCACGGCGCATGTTAGAAAAGCAGGCAATAGTTGAAGGTGAGACAGGTAAAGTGCTGGCAGAATTTCTTATCGAGTTTTTACCGTTTGAAGAAGAGCAAAGCGATATGATTGAGTCGGTTCGTTTGGTGCTGCAATCGGGACTTATTAGTCAGCAGGAAAAAGAAAAGCTGTGGAAAAAAACAAAAACCAAGCGTAGTTTTTATGTCGGTTTTTTGCACGCTTGTGCGGATGACTTACCAATTGAAATTGATGCCTGTGAAAATCATGAAAAAATTAAGCAGCAACTACAGCCACTGTTAAAAGAAAATAATACTTATGCTTTAATGCTGGAGAAAGTGTTAAGTGCAAAAGGTCAGGCATTTATAAAAACCACAGAAGATGCTTTGAAAAAACCGGGCAATCAAGACGTGGTTGTATCCTTGCTTGAAGCGGTGGCAAAATATTTTGAAAGTATCCTTCCCGAAAAATTTACAGAAGATGATATTCAATTAATTTCTGCTGAAGCAAAATCATTGTGTTGTGATGATAATGAATCTATCAGTAAAGTTATTTCAGCATTACCAGATTCTGCAATTAATGTGCAGCAGCAACTTTGTGCGATGATTGTTTTGGCGTGTTTGAGTGTAAAGCTGGTCAATCCAATTTTTGCGCGAAGCGATGCCATCGGGACGGTGATGCGTAAAAAAATAAAACCGGTAGTCGATCCTATTATTGAGCAGTTACATATTTTGAAAGGGGATCTAAAATAAAAGCAGAAAATAAAAGCAGAAAGTAAAAAAGGTAAATAATAGTGGCAATAAAAAAACCGATGTCACAACATTTTATGTTGCAACATCGGCGTTTTTAAATTTTTTTAAACGTGCTTGCGTCTACGAGCAACAGCAATTAATGCAAGTAAACCTGAGCCAAGTAATGGCAATGCAGCGGGTACAGGAACAACTGCAGGGCTGAAGTTGCCACGAATTTCAACAAAAGGGAAACCTGCAGGTCTGCCGTCGGGTGCATTTGTAAAGATAGGTTTGTTGGTGTGAACCGCAACAAACATATTGCCAGACAATAAAGCATCCACAATGTTGTTATCACCTGGGTGCATGCCAGGTGCTACGTCGCCTTGAGCGTCAAGCAAAATAGATACGCCATCGCGGCTAAATGCGAAACCGTCATTGTTGCCAATATAGTTAGCAGAAGTAGCTGTAAATGTTGGGTCGATAGCAATCGGGCCGAAATTACCTGGGTTGCCACCACCGGCATTATGTAAATGAATGGGCGATTGGTTTGGTCCAAAATCAAGCAAGTCGTCTAGCGTAATACCAATAACACCTAATTGAATATCTAGTGTGTTAGTTTCATCATTTAACTGCATGGTGATAATGCCATTAGCGTCGGTAGGTACCACACCTAGTGGATCTGTAACTACAGAAGGGTCAGAACCGTTCTGATTGGCAGCGCTTAATGTGCCGATTAAGTCAATAACATCAGACTGTGCTGAGAAGGGAAATAAAGCTGCAGAGAGTGTTAAAACTTTTAGTAAATTTTGTGTTGATTTAATCATTTTCTTGTCCTCAATAGGGAATAATTTAGTAGTGACTTTTAAAGATAGTTAAATTTTTTTATAAAAACAGTGCCTTAAGTCACATAAAACATTATTAATTGAATTAATTCAGTGATTTAGTCACATATAGAGGTGTTTTTTAGGCTAGGCGCGACATAACCTTTTTCTTTTTGTGGAATTATCGCTTGTTCGTAAACCTCAATAAATTAGAGGGTATTGCTTAAAAATATAGGTATAGATACCTAGAAATTCAGTAAAAGTTGGTACTTAAAAACTAAGTGTTTTAATATTATCTTAGCTGTTTTTTTGATCTGTACAGGCAAGCTTTAATCGCAGGTAGTCACATTGCTTATGGTTACGTTACAGAAGTGTTTTGTACTCGTCTTCTTTAAAGCCGATGATTAGTTTTTTTCCTTCAATTAAAACAGGTCTTTTGATTGAACTTGAATTTTTTAGCATGATGCGAATAGCCGAGTGCTGGTTGGTATTTTTTTTGATCTTATCGCTGAGAGTTTTCCAGGTGGTGCTGCGTTTGTTTAATACAATTTCCCAGCCGGCATTTTTCACCCATAGTTTCAGCTCTTTTTCTGGCACACCCCATTTTTTATAATCATAAAATTCATAAGCTAACTTATTTTTGTCGAGCCACTTTGTGGCTTTTTTTATAGTGTCGCAATTTGGGATGCCGTATATTTTTATCATAATATTATTCGCCGCGAAAGACGCGAAGAGCGCAAAGAAAAAATTTTAATAATTGTATCCCAAGGGCCTTTTTCACTTCATTCGGATACATCTTTCGCGGCAATTAAATTGTTTTGATTAATCAATATCACGTAGCAGTTCGTTTAGTCCAACCTTGCCACGAGTTTTTTCATCTACCTGTTTAACGATGACTGCGCAGTACAAACTATATGTACCATCTTTAGATGGAAGATTGCCCGATACAACAACAGAGCCTGCAGGGATTCTGCCATAAGAAATTTCCCCTGTCATACGGTTGAATATTTTTGTGCTTTGTCCTATATAAACGCCCATTGAAATAACCGAGCCTTGTTCAACGATAACACCTTCAACAACTTCTGAGCGTGCGCCAATGAAACAGTTGTCTTCAATAATGGTTGGCGAAGCTTGCAGTGGTTCTAAAACACCGCCGATGCCAACGCCGCCAGAAAGGTGAACGTTTTTACCGATTTGTGCGCAGGAACCAACAGTCGCCCAGGTGTCTACCATTGTGCCAGTATCAACATAAGCGCCAATGTTTACATAAGAGGGCATCAACACTACGCTAGGTGCAATGTAAGAACCGAAACGGGCGGTTGCTGGTGGCACTACGCGTACGCCGGAGTCACGGAACTCTTTCGTGTTTAAGTCAGCAAATTTTGAATTTACTTTGTCGTAATAATTAGTGAAACCACCTTTGATGAATTCATTGTCGTTGATGCGAAAAGAAAGTAACACTGCTTTCTTTAACCATTCATTAACTACCCAGTCACCATCAACTTTTTCTGCGACACGTTTTTCGCCGGAATCAAGTAAGTTTACAGCTTGTGTTACTGCGTCAGAAATGTGTGTTTCGACATTGCGCGGTGTAATGTCAGCACGGCGTTCAAACGCTTCTTCGATAATGTTTTGTAGTTCAGACATGATTGTGTTCTCCAAAATATTTATAAATCTAAAGTTTGTATGTATTGTTTAATTCTATTGGCTGCAGTGATGCATTCTTCTATTGGTGCAACCAGTGCGAGTCGTAAATGATTTTTGCCGGGATTAATACCATCGTTTTCGCGCGATAAATAACTACCCGGTAGCACGGTAACGTTTTGCTGCTGAAAAAAATCTCGAGCAAATATTTCGTCGTCAATTGCTGTGTTTAACCATAAATAAAAACCAGCGTCGGGTAATGTTACTTTGATAGCAGGACGAAGTATGTCAATGACGGCTGCAAATTTTTCGACGTATAATTTCCTATTTTGTTTGACGTGCTCTTCATCATTCCATGCAGCAATACTTGCAATTTGATGCACCGGTGGCATCGCGCTACCGTGATAAGTGCGATATAAGAGATAGGTTTTAATAAGCCGCGCATCACCGGCAACAAAACCAGAACGCATGCCCGGTAAGTTAGAACGTTTGGATAAACTATGAAATATCATGCAGTTTGTGAAAGCAGTGTTACCACATTCTTCTGCCGCTTCTAATAAACCGGTGGGCGGATTGTTTTCGTCAAAATATATTTCTGAATAACATTCATCCGAAGCGATAATAAAATCATATTGCTGTGAAAGTTTAATTAATTTAATAAGCTGCTGTTTAGAAATAACGCTGCCAGTAGGATTGCCCGGTGTGCAAATATAAATAATCTGGCAGCGTTGCCAAATGCTTTCATTAATTATATCAAAATCAGGTAAGTAGTTATTTTCTTTTACCGTGTTATAAAAATAAGGTTCAGCGCCTGAGAGAAAAGCCGCGCCTTCGTAAATTTGGTAAAACGGATTAGGCATTAAAATTAAGGCATCATCATTTCTATCGACAAAACACTGTGCAAAAGAAAACAACGCTTCACGTGTGCCGTTGACCGGTAGAATATGTTGCTCGGGGTCGAGTGTGTTTTCTAATAATTTAAAACGGCGAGTTAGCCAATTGGCAATCGCTATTCTTAAGTCAGCACTGCCTTTGGTTAACGGGTACCGATTAATTTCGTTTAAATTATTGCTGATTGTTTTCAGTACAAAAGCAGGTGCAGCATGTTTGGGCTCGCCAATAGATAAAGCAATATGCTCCTTTACCGTAGGCTGGTAATCACCCTTTAAAACGTTGAGCTTTTCAAAGGGGTAAGGCTGAAGTTTTTTCAGGTCTGAATTCATCGAGCGTTTGTAATCGAGTATTTATAATTGAGTGTGTCTATGGGTAATGTGTGCCACCTGTCACTGCCATGCAAGTTGCAGAATGTAGCAGGGACGGTATTATAAGCGATTTAGCAAAGTACTTCAGAGGTAATCCATGTCGTCAAACAATTCGCCATTCGTTATCGCAGTTGACCATTGCAGTTTAATCGTTGCAGATACAGATAAAGCACTTGAATTTTATCAAGGTATTTTGGGTTTGCCGTTGGATGATTCACGGCCCGATTTAGGTTATCCCGGTGCCTGGTTGCAAGTCGGTAGTGGGCAGATTCATTTATTAGAAGTGCCAAATCCCGACTCGATGGAAAATCGACCCGCGCACGGTGGGCGAGATCACCACGTTGCGTTACAAGTTTCAGATTTGAATGCCTTAATGCAGCGCCTTGATAAAGCAGCAATAAAATACAGCAAAAGTAAATCTGCTCGTACCGCGCTATTTTGTAGAGATTTTGATGGTAATGCGATTGAGCTTGTTGAAAAATAGTAAACACATAAAAAAGGGCGAACAGCTCATGCTTTTAAGTCACTCAGTTTCCGCGCTGCAAAACTTCGCAATAGCCAGCTATTACGTGCATTTTTTTCCTTGAATATGAATAACTTAAACTGCAATATACTTCATTCAGGGTTAATCAGAGATTCCTTTATTTATCGTGTTTCTCGGTTTATTTTTACGGTAACATGAATTTTTATTTGGATACTTATTTTGCCTGCCGTTTGGTGATGGAAACATGTAGAGAAAAATTAGAGGTGCCCTTAATAATAGAGGTGCCCTAAATGCCTTTATTTATAGCTACTTGACTGACGCTTGACTATACTGATGTTTCAGATATTTTAATAAATTAGTGAATGGTTTTAGAGGAATGTAATTTCCTCGCATTGGAAACGGATTAAAGTATGCCTGCTAGCAAAAAACAACTGAGAAAACTTTATGAGTTAAGTTTGTTGTTGTCTGGTGAACCAGATGAAATTATCCATCAAATAGCCAGCATGATTGCTGAATTTTATAATGTTCGTGTGGTTGTTTTAACTGAGATAAGAGATAAAGAGCTACATTTTTTATGCGCAAGTGTTGATGGTGAATTAAAAACCAGTTTAGGTCACTTGCCTTTAGAATTCGCGCCTGGGGTACTGCTGAAAGAAGGTAAAAAAAATCAATTTTTCAATCAACTTTCTGAAGTTTTTTCACAAATCGATTTTCTTAAACAAAAAAAAACGTCTTTCTACTTTGGTGAACCTGCCATAGCCAGCAGTGGTAATGTTATTTTAACAGCCTGTTTGCTTGGCGAAAAATACCGCGATCTTAGCGAAGAAAGCATTGATTTGTTGCGTATTTTTGGGCAACGCATTGCCATGGAGCTGGAGCGCAAGTCTGCGTTAGTAATGCAGTCTGCTACAGAAATTGCTTTAAAAAATAGCCAAAGTCAACTTTACAATCTGACAAATATTTCACCTGTCGGTATTTTTCGTACCAATGTCACTGGTCAATGTATTTATGTTAATGCTTTATGGTGCCAGTTTTCAGGCATGACAATAGCGCAAGTTGAAAGTGATGGCTGGATGCAAGCGGTGCATCCAGAAGACCGTTCACTGATTATTAATGCGTGGGATAAATCGCTGAAGCAAAACCAGAATTTTGAATTGGAGCATCGCTATTTAACACCGCAAAACAAAGTGACCTGGGTTGTTGGACGAGTGGCAGCAGAAAAAAATAGTGAAGGTGAAGTTGTTGGTTATATTGGTGTCGTCACTGATATTTCAAAAAGAAAAAAGCAGGAGATGATAAGCGAAGAAATTTACCAGAAACTATTACAAGCACAAAATATTGCACATCTAGGCTTTTTTGAATATAACCTTGAAACAGATGAAACTTATTGGTCAGAAGAAACTTACCGAATATTTGGTACCAACCCTCAACAAACTACCCCGAATTTTGAATCATTTAGTAATTTTGTACACCCAGAAGATTTTCCGCTAATTAAAGGAGCTAGAGAGCAGCTTGAAAGTGGTGTTCTTTATGATACTGATTATCGTATTGTTAAGCCAGATGGTAGCGAAAGTATTTTGCATGGGCAGGCAAAAATATATTTTGATGAAAGAATAAAGCAGCGAAAAATTGTTGGCACGGTGCAGGATGTATCTGAGCGTAAATATGTTGAAAATGCATTAAATGCACTGGCGGAATTCTCTGTTATTGATGATGTAAATGTATTCTATAAAAGTATGGCATATAACCTTGCGCGCGCCTATAACGCACAATATGCTTTTTTAGGTTTGTTCGCAGAAGATAACAAAGAAGCGATTGTTGTACAGGCAATATGGATAGGTAGTGATTTTGGTGAAAACTTTCAGTATGAATTAAAGGGAACACCTTGTGCAGATGTGATTAATCATCAGATGGAGATGGTACTGAAAAATGTGGCTTGTTTATACCCCGAAGATCTTATGCTTGCTGAGATGGGTATAGAAAGTTATTTTGGTGCACCTTTAATAACACCTTCGGGTAAAAAAATTGGATTGGTTGTAGTGATGGACACCAAGTCTATGTACAAAGGGCAATGGTCGCAATCGATACTTAGTTTATTTGCACAACAAATAGCGTCTCATATTGAACACAATCGTGGCGAAAAAGAAATAAAAAATTCGCAAAAAACGTTGTCATCTATCCTGGATAATATGCTGGATGTTTATTCTCGTACAGACAAAGATGGTGTGCTAACCATGATGTCGCCAGCAGGTACAGCTATTCTTGGTTATCAAATTAATGATGTTTTAGGCGCACCGTTAGCGGCTTTATATTTGAACCCTGATGATCATGATAAATTACTGCAAGCGTTAAATGATAATAATGGTCGTGTACACAACTTTACCGTAGCGCTGCGGCACAAAGATGAACATACAGTCTGGATGTCAACAAACGCACAATATTATTATGACGAGCAGGGTAATATTCTTGGTGTTGAAGGTATTACTCGTGATATAACTCAGCAATATTTTGACGAGTTGCAAATGAAAAAAATGTCCAGTGCGCTGGAGCAAACAGCCGATATGGTGTTGATAGCAGATAAACAGGGCATTATTGAATATGTTAACCCTATGTTTGAAAAAATTACCGGTTATAGCAAGGATGAACTTATTGGAAAGACGCCAAATATTTTAAACTCAGGAGAACATGAAAAAGACTTTTATAAAAACATGTGGAAAACCATTTTAAGAGGTGATGTTTTTACCGATGTATTGGTTAATAAAAAGCAGGATGGCAGCATCTTTCATCAAGATGAAATTATTACACCATTAAAAAATGATGACGGTGAAATTACACACTTTATCGCAACCGGTCGCGATATTAGTAAACGCATAGAAAATCAAAAGCGGCTACAGTATATTGCGCATCACGATGCTTTGACCAGTTTGCCAAATCGGGTTTTATTTATGGATCGAATAAAACGCTCGCTGGTGCGCGCTAAACGTAATCATGAGCGTGTTGCTGTTTTATTTTTTGACCTTGATCGGTTTAAAAATATTAACGATACACTGGGGCATCTTATCGGTGATAAATTATTAATTGAAATAGCACAACGTCTGAAAAAAGATGTGCGTGAAGACGATAGCATTGCGCGCTTAGGCGGTGATGAATTCGCCGTGTTACTGGATAAAGTTAGGAAAGAAAATGATGTTACACATATTGCACACAAAATTCTTTCTAGTTTAGAAAAGTCAGTGATGATTGATGGTCACAGCCTTTATACTACAGCCAGTATTGGTATTAGCTTGTTTCCCGATGATGGTGAAGATGCTGGCACACTTCTAAAAAATGCAGATATTGCCATGTATCGCGCTAAAGACACGGGTAAAAATAACTACCAGTTTTATTCAAAAGAAATGAGTGCACGTGCGATACAACGTCTGGCAATGGAAAACAGCTTGCGTATGGCATTAAAAAATAACGAATTTGTACTTCATTACCAACCACAGGTTGACGCAAAAAGCCATGCGATTATTGGCGTTGAAGCTTTAATTCGCTGGCAGCATTCCAAATTGGGTTTAATTCTTCCTGCAAATTTTATTCCGCTACTGGAAGAAACGGGTTTGATTGTTGATGTTGGCGACTGGGTACTGGAGGCGGCCTTTGAGCAATTAAAAGCGTGGTCGCTATCAGGTTATGATGATTTAACTATGTCTGTTAATGTGTCAAGCAGACAGTTTCATGGTCAGAATTTTTATAACCGAATTGTTGAAATGACAAAAAAATATAATTTATTGCCAGAAAAAATTGAGTTAGAAATCACGGAAAGTATTTTGATGGATAAACAAATGCAGACCATCGAGAATATTAACAAGCTGGATAGTTACGGTTTTAGAATGGCGATTGATGATTTCGGTACAGGTTATTCGTCTTTAAGCTACCTACAGCGTTTTAAAATTAATACTTTGAAAATAGATAGGACATTTATTAAAGATGTTGTAAGTAATGCAGATGATGCCAAAATCACAACCGCTATTATTGCAATGGCGCATAGTCTTAAATTAAATATTGTTGCCGAAGGTGTTGAGACTCAGCAGCAATTGGATTTTTTGCAGCAACAGGATTGCCAGTTGATACAGGGATATTTTTTTAGTCAACCGCTAGCTGCGGAACCTTTGACTAAATTATTAGAAGGTGGATTTTTACCGCCGGTGGCGGATATAAAATCTATGTAGAGGTGTGTTTTATTTGACAGAGAGGATGTCTGTCGTACTTTGCTTGTAACTTGTTGTTATTAATATATAAAGTTATCGTTTATTTATTTCTATATACGTCTATATATACGGTTATTTTGTAAAAATGCCATCTTTTAGAAGCCTTTGGAGGTTGTCGCCTATTTTAAGGACTCTAAGAATTTAAGCTGCTTTAATCTTTAACTCGACTTTTTGCTCAGTGAGTGCAAGTAAGTTAATCAGGAAGTCTACAGTAAACTTATCAATCTTGCCGTTTACAAGGTCGCTCACTCTGGACTGTTTGATACCCAGTATTTCAGCCGCGTCTTTTTGCTTTAGTCTGCTGCTATGAACCCACTGATCGATAGCCATCATAAGCTCAGCACGAATCTTAAAGTTTGCAGAATCTTCTATACCTAAATCAGCGAAGACGTTGCCGGATGATTTTGTTTGATGTGTTGTCATAATCGTTACCTCATTAATTTAAATCGTTCTTTTGAAATATCAATATCTTGCTTGCTGGTTTTTTGAGTCTTTTTAATAAACGAATGTAAAACATAAACTTTATTGTTTTTTGATGTCACATAAATAACTCTGTATTGACCTTTGTGTTTAATCCTTATCTCACGAACACCTAAACCAACACTAGACATAGGCTTCCAGTCAATCGGTGCTAGGTCTGATTGAACACGGCTTAATTGATAGCCTGCATTTTTACGAACCTCCAAAGGCATCGATTTTAAGTCCTTTAGTGAATTGCCTAACCAAACAAGCTCTTTTGTGTCCATGTGTTGAATATATCAAATAAATTATAACATATCAAGCATTTTGTATATAAGTAATAGATGATAAGTAATAGATGATAAGTAATAGAATGATAAGTAGTCGCCCCTGAAAAAAGAAATCACAATTATTCTCTGTTAGTGCAGCAGAAGTGAAAAACGCATTGAGAACCTTACATGTAAACACAAATGATTCAATCGATGTTTCATGCCAGAATCTCGTTCAGTCAGCATAATAAACAAGCACCAAAAAATGGCATTTAGCCACTTTTTCAGATTCCAGGCAGTGGCTGCCATCAGCAGATTAATCTCATCGCCCATAATACCCTTGAGAAAGTTTCTCGATAATCGAAAGTCTGTTTTTAAATGACCA
>UOFD01000020.1_pt1 | contig 26558 bp, 27 predicted proteins | sample 1990101 | NCBI WGS metagenome assembly UOFD01 (sample SAMEA4728526, study PRJEB27164) | hydrothermal vent metagenome | biome: marine basaltic hydrothermal vent biome; feature: marine hydrothermal vent; material: mineral | place: Pacific Ocean | collected 2011-06-14/2011-07-23 | depth 1741 m | reverse complement strand
ATGTCCATGGATGGACGGTATGTCGCAAGGAGCCAGGGATGGCGGTGCGACGATGCCATGGATGGACGGGCAGATTTTTGCTCCTGCAAAATCCGCACTTCCGCCATCCTTGGCGGTCGTATGTCGCAAGGAGCCAAGGATGGCGGTGCGTATATGCCCGAAAATACGCAACACAAACACTTAAAACGAAGAGCACATAATGGCAAAAGAAGGCAGTCTAGAAGCACCAACCCGTCACCCACTGGGACAAAACACGCCCGAATTCTGGGATGAAAAAAACTTATTCGTCGAACTCGAACGTGTGTTTGACATCTGTCACGGTTGCCGCCGCTGCGTCAGTTTATGCGGCGCGTTCCCAACACTGTTTGATTTGGTCGATGAGTCCGAGACTTTTGAAGTGGATGGTGTTGCCAAAAAAGATTACTGGAAAGTGATTGATGATTGTTTTTTATGCGATTTATGTTATTTAACCAAATGCCCGTATGTACCGCCGCACGAATGGAACCTGGATTTTCCGCATGTCATGTTACGCGCCAAAGCCATCAAATTTAAAAAAGGCGATGTTAAAACACGCGACAAATTAATTACCTCCACAGATGCTTTAGGAAAACTTGCCAGCATTCCGGTAATTACACAAACCGTTAATACAATAAATAATAACAGTGCCGCGCGGAAATTACTCGACAAGACACTTGGCATACATCCCGATGCTTTATTGCCCAAGTATGATTCAAACACTTTAGTTAAGCGTGATAAAAAACGCAGCCCTATAACCAATAACGCCGAAGCTACTGAAACAACAACAGGTAAAGTTGCGTTATTTTCTACTTGCTACGGTAATTATAACGAGCCACAAATCGGCGAGGATTTAATTAAAGTTTTTGAACACAACGGCCTGCAAGTTCAACTAATACAAAATACACAATGTTGCGGCATGCCAAAACTTGAATTGGGCGACCTCGGTGCCGTCACTAAACTTAAAGACCGTAATATAAAAATTCTGGCGCAACTGGTTAACGATGGTTGGGATATTGTTACCCCCGTACCGTCATGTACATTAATGTATAAACAGGAGTTACCGTTAATGTTTCCTGATGAAACTGATGTCATAAAAGTACAGCAAGCCATGTTCGACCCTTTTGAATATCTCATGCTGCGCAATAAAGCAAAAAAACTTAATACGACATTCAAAAACTCATTAGGAAAAATTTCTTATCACGTTGCCTGCCACCAACGCGTGCAACGTATCGGCATGAAAACACGCGACCTGTTAAATTTAATTCCGGATACAGAAGTACTGCCGATTGAACGTTGCTCTGGACATGACGGCACTTACACTTTCAAAAGTGAATGTCACGATACCGCAATAAAAATATGTAAGCCTGTAGTCAACAAAGTAAAACAACAAGCCGCCGATGTTTACACCAGTGACTGCGCGATGGCAGGCCATCACATTGAAGCTGGTTTAGCCGATGGCAGCAAACCGATTCACCCTATCTCACTAGTGCGAAAAGCCTACGATATTTAAAACGAAAAACAAAAACCTTATGCAAAAACTAACACGAAAAGATTTATACAGCCTGGAAGAATATGCTGCCATGCGTGATGACTACCGAAAAAAAATAATGGCACATAAAAAAAATCGGCGTCTGGAACTGGGCGAAAATATATTGCTGTCATTTGAAGATAAATTAATCATGCAGTACCAGGTACAGGAAATGTTAAAAGCTGAAAAAATATTTGAAGCTGACGGCATCGAAGAAGAACTTGCCGCGTACAACCCATTAATTCCTGACGGCACAAACTGGAAAGCAACCATGTTAATTCAATATCCCGATGTTGAAGAGCGACAAAAAAAACTTACTCAACTTATTGGTATTGAAAATAAAATTTGGTTACAGGTTGAAGGTTTCGATAAAGTTTATGCCATTGCTGATGAAGATTTAGAGCGTGATACTGAAGAAAAAACGTCCGCTGTGCATTTTATGCGTTATGAACTTGATGGTGATATGGTTAATGCGGTTAAAACAGGCGCGGCAATTTCAGCCGGGGTTGAACACGAAAATTATCAAACAACCGTAAGTCCAATTACTGCAAATGTTCGCAATTCTCTAGCCTCTGATTTAGCATGATACCTCCACACTAAATTCAAACTTAAAAAAAGCCTGCTAAAACAGAAGCAGGCTTTTCCAATTTATTCATGCAAAGCTCTCTTGTAAAAATAATTTATTTTGACGTTACCTTGTAAACAATATCGGTATCAATAATTTTCAAGCCTTCCGGTAACTCAGGTTCTACAACCATTTCAACTTCAACATCATAAATATCAATTAGCTCACCAGTATCTACATTATATAAATGCTGATGTACTTTTGGATTGGAGTCATAGAAAACACGCTCTCTATCAATCAGCACTTCACGCACAACGCCTTTGTTAGAAAACAGCCCCATGGTATTGTAAACTGTGGCACGCGAAACACGGTTACCATCACGTGTTACCCCATCCAGAATTTTCTCTGCCGACAGATGTTGCGGGCGCTGAAACAGAAATTCTGCAATTTCTACGCGCTGGCGAGTAGGTGAAATTTTGAAATGTTGCAGCATAGAAACAATCTCGCTACGTTCAAGTGGAAATGTAATGTTTAAAGTATTCATGGGTAGATTATAACCAATCCATTTAAAAAAGAAACGGCAAACCTGCACTTTTGTCATATAATTTCGCCTGAAATTTATCTTGCATTTCAGCATTATAAATAGCCCGCTGCCTCTTTATATACCAAAACCACACAGTTTCAGCGGAGAAAAATCTCTATCTTCTATTAGACAGAATCTTAACCCATTTGTTTTTTTAACTAATTACTCCCTATCTAACTGTCGATATTTTTTCCAGCTACTTTCACTCATTAATAAGTATAAAATGCAGCATATGCCCATTCAAATTACTTTCAACCTAAATTATTTAGGTTCAACATAAACAGCAAATGAAACACGCTCTATTCCCCCTCAATACTGTATTGTTTCCCGGCAGTATTTTACCGTTGCAAATTTTTGAACAACGTTATTTAAGCCTGATAAAAAATTGCATGAAACAACAAACCGGCTTTGTTACCGTCCTGATTAGTGAAGGCAAGGAAGTCGGGACAGCACCACAAATTTACTGTTACGGGTGTTATGTGGAAATTATTGACTGGCAATCTTTGGACAATGGTTTACTTGGCATTACTGTGCAAGGAAAATATCGAACACAATTATCAAACAGCTCAGTAAAAGATAGTGGTCTGTTGCTCGCTGAAACAAACCCGATTAAATCGACGCTAGATGAAAACTCAACTTTACCCGAAGCATTTAGGCCGCTATCTGACACCTTAAAAGAATTATTAGCCCATCCTTTCGCCGAACGATATAAAAATAAAGTCGACTTTAATAATACCGCGGACATCTGCTATCGGCTTGGTGAACTCTTACCTATCGATAATAAACAAAAACAACTGCTCCTGGAAGCAAAAACAACGGAGCAGATGCTGGATTTGCTTGCTTTGCATATAAGCACTTTGCAAACATAAACTTGAAAAGCTAAAATCACATAACTATTTACATAATTATTTAATTGAGGAATAACTGATGGCTTGGTGGGGAACACTTGTTGGTGGAACTTTAGGGTTTGTTTTTGGCGGACCAATTGGCGCGATGATTGGTGCCGCACTCGGCGGCAATTTTGATCGCGGTATCAATATGGGCGGTCAGTTTGATACCGGTAATCAGGAACGTGTGCAGGCAGCTTTTTTCACTACAACATTCTCTGTCATGGGACACGTTGCCAAAGCTGATGGTCATGTCAGCCCGCAAGAAATTGCGACAGCAAAAAACATCATGGCACAAATGCAGCTCTCTGCGCAACAACAAAAAGCAGCGGTTCAATTTTTCGATCAGGGAAAAGCCGATGACTTTCCACTAGAAGATTTACTGCACCAGTTTAAAAAAGAGTGCCATGGTCGCCGCAACCTTATTCAAATGTTTGTTGAAATACAAATTGCGACCGCACTTGCGGACGGTAAAGTTGACGCTAATGAAAAACGTGTACTTTATACCATTGGCGAAATTCTTGGATTTTCGCGTAGCCAGATCGACCACTTGTTCAACATGGCAAACGCACAAGAAGCCAGCAGCAGTGACTCACTAACACTAACGCAGGCATATAAAATATTAGGCGTGAAAAAAGACAGCAGCGAAGTTGAAGTTAAAAAAGCATACCGCCGACTAATGAGCCAGCATCATCCAGACAAACTTGTTGCCAAAGGTTTGCCCGACGAAATGATTCAACTGGCAACAGAAAAAACGCAAGAAATACGCAAAGCCTACGACCTTATTAAAAAAAATTTATAGAGCAACTGCATTAAAAAAGAGACTACGAAACCATGGAAATTACCGGCCCACTAAACATTGGTGTATTAGATAACGACACTGGTGGACGCGAATTACATTTGAGCTTTAACGCTGATTTTAGAATATTAAATTTGCAGCAGCAGTCTGAAAGCTTTCAACATTTTATTAAAACACTGATTAACGAAATTCATAAACTGGAAGAGTCTGACGCGAACCGTCAGGGCATGACCACTATTTTACAAATCTGCGAACAGATCCAGCCGCATATTGATACCAATGAATTGCCACTAGAAGAAACCATTGTGGTGAATATTCAAACGCAGAGTCCGTTTGGTAATATTAAAATTTCGGGGTAGAAATAAAAGTTGGCAGTTATTAGTTGGCCGTCGTCAGTTAAAAGCAAAAAACTAAATCAAGACCGATGCACCACTAGTAGTTAAGTGAATTTTTTACTGCCAACTGATAACTGCCAACTTCTTTCTCACTAATTAATCTTAGAACCACTCAATTCCCAGGCATAAGCACAATCCAGTTCCGACAAAACCGCCACTACACCCGTTTCACCATCTTCCAGCATTGCCTGTAATGGGCAGCGATTTTTTAATCTGACATGCGACGCTGCCATCCAGCGCGCACCCATCTGCAAATTGCGTGGATAGGTGGTGCGCAATGCATCAATAATTCCTAATAAAAACATCACGCGGCTACTTATTTTTTCATCATCGGGAAACGGCGTATCTTTGCGGTATTTTGCCAAATGCCGACTGCGCTCTGTTTTTGGAAAATCCAGCACAGTAAGTATTTGCTCGCCATTCAAACCCCATTCATCCAGCGCATTCATCACTTTTTGGGTTCGCATTAATTGTTGTTCGGGCGTTTGGATAGCTGTTGTCATATCGAAGAAACAGTTAAAATAAAACGTAATTTTATCATATAAGCACTTTTCCAACCCAGAGAAAACTCATGGCTATACACCCCGTATTACGACTTGGCGACCCACGACTGTTTAACATCGCAAACGAGGTTAACGAATTTAACCACCCTGAGCTTGATGCTTTAATTCAGAACATGTTCGATACCATGGAAGCAGAAGATGGCGCGGGTTTGGCAGCACCTCAAATCGGTATTGGTCTACGTGTTGTAATATTTGGCTTTGATGACAACCCCCGCTACCCAGACGCAAGCACCGTACCCAAAACAGTCCTTATCAACCCACAAATCACAGCTCTTAACGATGAGCAGGAAGACGGCTGGGAGGGTTGTTTAAGCGTTCCCGGCATGCGCGGCATGGTTTCGCGGCACAAACATATTCGCTATACCGGCTTTGATGCCACAGGCGCTGAAATAGCCGTTGAGACCAGTGATTTTCATGCCAGAGTAGTCCAGCACGAATGTGACCATCTTAATGGTATAATATACACACAACGATTAACTGACCCGCTGAAGTTTGGTTTTACTGATGAACTGTTGAGTAGCGGTCAGCTGCACACGGAAGATTGTACTGAGTAATTTTTACTAGCGGCGCTGATACGGCAACACGCCAATCAAACGCTTTTTAATCTTAAGCTCAATGCTATAACTTATATGACCACGGCATGATTCTTATGAAACAGACCTCCATCATTCTTTATTTGCTTTTATCTTCACTCACAGCGCTACCTGTTGCTGCCACTAGCGTTTTACCAGTCACATTAGAACAACTTTCCATTCGTGCCAATATTATTTTTTATGGCAAAGTCGTCAGGAATGAGGTGAAAAAAGATGCACAAAGCGGGCAAATAGCAACCTTCACTACATTTGAAGTCATCGATTTAATCAAAGGTAATACTGGCGCCAGCCACACTATCAAACAACTTGGCGGCAAACACGAGGACAGCCACACTCACCTGCTGATTTATGGCGTGCCACAATTTTCCGTCGATCAGGAGTATGTGGTTTTTTTACCGAAAAAATCGTCATTAGGCTTTAGCAGCCCTATCGGATTGCAGCAGGGAAGTTTTTCAGTAAACACGCAAAATGGTGAAAAAATCGTCGGTAATGGTAGCAACCTGGCGAATCAACCCACAGCGGCAAACGCCGATATACAGATTCCGCTGGCAGTGCGTGCCGACGAGCCTGCCCAGGCACATCTGAGTGATTTCATCAACACGGTTCGCGCGTACAACGTGCGCTAAGCAGCACTTTCACATCATGCTAAAACCGACCCTTTTAATTTCACTCATCGCTTACAGCAGCGCAGGCATCACTGGCGGCCCCTCATACATTTCAGGGTCCAACGGCATAACCCCTGTCACATACCAAAACCCAAATATTACTATACATGTTGAAAGTGGCACGTTTGGTCCTCTCTCTAATTCAGCGGCTAATCAACTAGTAAGCGAAGCATTTGACTTATGGAACAATGTCAACAGCTCCAACATAAGCTTATCGCTTAATCAAACAGCCATTAAGCTTGATATCAACGAAAATAATTATACTGATTACTTACCTGATGTTAATTTCACACAATTTAAAAACAACGATAACCTGAACCCTCTGGTCTACGACAACAATGGCGAAATCATCGATCTTTTTTTTGGTCAGGAAACAGGCTTAATTGTTGGTTTTTCAGCATCTATTCGAAAACTTGGCGATAGCTATTTCAGTGAAGGTTATACAGTTATTAATGGTCAAAATTTTGGACTAATATCCACCTCATTTAAATTGCTTATTGCACACGAAATAGGCCACTTTTTTGGCTTAGACCACACGCAAGTAAATATCAATAATCAGGAAACAAATTTTGGCTCAACACAATTCTGTAGCACTAAAGACCAAAGCGCTTATCCAGCAATGTACCCTTTTTTATGCCGCGGTATAGAAACAACGCATGAGGAAGTAACATTGCATCAGGATGACATCAGTGCTGTTTCCGCACTTTATCCAAGCGTAAATATTGGTGATAGTTTTGGCATCTTGCAAGGCAGGTTTGTTGACAACAACAATAATGCCATCTTAGGCGCAAACATTTGGGCAGAAAATACAACAACAGGTGAAGTGGTCAGTATTGTGTCTGACTACCTGACGCAAGGAACCGGATTTTATAAATTATATTTACCACCAGGAAATTACACCTTACATGCAAACTCCATTAACGCTCAATTTTATGGCGGGTCGAGTATTGGACCTTATGCAGAAAAAAATACGGTAGATGAAAAAAGCCTTTCTTTCCTGGATCCGCACCCTATCACAGAAGTAGCCTTTCAAAATGCATCCATTGGCAATAATGAAGTCATTACCGTCACAACTAATCAAACACAAACCATCGACTTTGCCTTCGATGGTAAAGCCGCCATAATTCCTGCAAGCAATAGTGGTGGCGGTGGCGTTATATCTCATATAACAGCATTATTACTACTCAGTTTATGGTTTGGCTTGCGCCTCAACGATAAACAAGTGGGTAAAAAATAGTTACGTGGTAATTTTAAGCTGCGGTTTCAAATCCCTACTCGTGTTTATAAATTCAACAAAAGTGTCCGCAACCAACGGCTCACTAACATAATAACCCTGTATTATTTCTACACCACGTTTATGTAAAAAATCAAACTGTACTTTATTTTCTACACCTTCACCAATAATACTTAAACCCAAACTGTGTGCCATTGCGATAATTGCGTCGCACAAAGCGGTATCATCTGGATCTTCACCAATATCCGAGATAAAAGCTTTATCAATTTTTAAAATATCAAACGGGAATCGTTTTAAATAGCTTAAAGATGAATAACCCGTACCAAAGTCATCAATCGACAAACGTATATTCATTTCTTTGAATTGATTTAATATACTAACCACATGCGGCACATCTTTCATTAACAAACGTTCGGTAATCTCCAGCTCCAGACTTTCTCCCGGCAAATCATATTTATTTAAATAATCTGCAATGGTTTTTACAATATCTTTGCCTCTAAACTGACGGCTGGATAAATTAATTGCGATATAAAAATCTTTATACGCAGGATCTTCGCGCCATTTTTTCACAGCTGCTAATGCAGTATCAAAAACCCAATTACCAATCTCAACGATCAAACCACTTTCTTCTGCCAGCGGCACAAACTCTTCAGGTGAAACTTCGCCCAACTGCGCATCATCCCAACGTATCAAAGCTTCTGCACCGATAACAACACCATATTTTGCATCCATCAATGGCTGGTATTTTAAATAAAAATCATCATCTTCTAATGCATGCCTTAACTTGCTATCAATCTCCACACGTTTCATAACAACATCGCCCATTTCCGGGGTGAAGACCTGATAAGTGTCACGACCTTTTCGTTTACTTCGATACATCGCAGTATCTGCATTTCTCAGCAATATATGCGGGTCATCGCCATCCTGTGGAAAAATGGCGATGCCAACGCTGGCAGTTACCGAAAATTCCATATCATGTATCACACATGGCTGTGAAATATGACGCAGTATCTCCTCAGTTTTACGTTTAACAGCGCTTTCAAAAAATGTTTTATCTGCTGCACTTTCAGCGTCAGTATCAACCAGCATAATTAAAAATTCATCACCACCAAGTCTTGCAACTGTATCAAAATCACGCACACAAGATTTCAACCGACCAGCCATATATTTCAAAAACTCATCACCGGCACCATGACCGAGGGTATCATTGATATTTTTAAAGTGATCAAAATCCATGTATAACAAAGCGATATGTTTTTGTTCTCGAATAGCATTAGCAATTGCTTGTTGAATACGATCGTATGCCAGTGTCCGGTTTGGCAAATCTGTCAATTTATCATAACTTGCCTGATACAATAAACGCTCTTCGTAATCTTTACGCAAAGAAATATCTTCTTTAATGGCGAGGTAATGCGTACTTTTATTTTCACTATTTTTGATTGGTGAGACTGTCACGTTCTCCCAAAATAAATCACCATTTTTCTTTTTGTTATACAGTTCGCCCGTCCATGAGTGACCGGTAGTAACTGCACTCCACATATTTTTAAATTGTATTTCGGGCGTTTTTCCAGACTTTAATATGCGAGGATTCTGACCTTTTAACTCCTCTTCTTTGTAACCAGTCACCTTACAAAGCTGTGGATTTACATATTCTATACTGCCACTCAAGTCAGTAATCATGACTGAAATTGGGCTTTGCTCAATCGCCTGTGATAATTTATTCAAATTTTCTGCGGTCAACTTGTGACTGCCGACTTCCGACTCAAGATCTACAATTAAAGTGTTAATGTTCTGCGTCATGTCATTAAACGCATTAGCAAGTCCACCTATTTCATCATCCGCCTCAACATTTGCTTGCGCGCGCAAATCGCCGTCAGCAATAGCTCTGACCACGCCAGTTAATCGTTTAACTGGTCCTAGTAATAATTTTGTAGCTGCCATGACAATTAAAACCACCACTATCACAATGATAGTAACCAGAAAAAATGCTCTTTGCATTTGCGCTATTACTGGTTCTAAAAAAACATCTTGCGGTTGCGATACGATAATGGTCCATGGCGCTGTCTCTAGCCTAACAACTGCGGCAGAAAATAATACGGTACCCAATCCACTAAATTGCATTTCAACATTTGGCTTACTAAAGCTTGTCGACTGAACTTTTTTAACCCATTCATCACTTTCAACAAATGTAACCGTGGCTTTTTGTGGCACTCGATTTTCTTTTTTCAACTTTTGTAATCGCGGTTTTTCTATTATGCTCGCCAACGTATAATTAAGATCATTACGCCGCCCATGAACAAGGCGCATATTATTTTCATCTAACAACACTGCAAATGAGCCACGACCAACCATACCCTTGGTACGATCAAACAATGTCGTCAGAATTGATGCATCATATTTTGTTCTTAAAACACCAATCAGTTTTCCTGACAAATCATTTATTGCACTACTGAAAATAATAACCGGTTGCTGCTGCTCAAAAATAATCGGCGAACGATAAGTGCTTAGACGACCACGCCCAGTTAGTACAGAAAAATATTTATTATGACTTTCATCAACACCAATATTTGCAGAATCAGTATCCAAAATATTAACGCCCTGCTTATTTAAAATGGCATAAGAGTAAATAATATTTTTCTGCCGGGATTTTAAAGCAAGCAGTATCTCCAGCAATGCCTGACGGTTATACGGCGGAGCCGCTTTTCGTGTAATAAAATGGTTAATCGCAGGCAAGCTTGCCTCTATTCTTAAATACTGTGCATTCTGTTGATTAAACAGATCAATCCGACTAGCATAATTTCTTGCTGCCGCAGTCAACGCTTTATCCGCGCCTTCGCTCAGATTCTGCCCCATGGTATAACCGTCAAGAATTGCCAGCACCGCTAACGAAGCCAAAACAATGACCATAATAGCCGTCACTAGTTTGGCACGCAGAGTGTATTGCCGTGCGATAAAAATACCAACAATTAATAGTAACAGGCCGGTTACAACAAGACCGCCTGCAATTTCTAACAACATTTTTTTATACCTTTAAAAATAGACCGATTCTCATTAAAATCTTGGGGAACTCTAAACAATTATTGTAAATTATAAATTACATTCATTACTGGTAACAGTGTTTTATTTTTAATCAATTAATAGAGGTGTCCTTAAAACAACACCGAAAACCATCACCAAACTTAACCAAAAAACATGAAAAAAAATTCCTCAACAAAACAAGCCACTTATGGCAACTGGGTGTCAGCAATAACTTCAGATCTCATCATTAAAGACAACGTATCTATTGATGAGGCTAAGCAGGTGGGCGACTCACTTTATTACATAGAACGTCGACCGCAGGAAGCTGGTCGCTGCGTTATTGTTAAAGCCACACAAGACAAAACCATCGATATAACGCCCGCACCCTACAGCGTGCGCTCACGCGTCCATGAATATGGCGGTGGTTGCTATTGCACATATAAAGACTGGGTGTTTTTTATTAATGACAGAGATCAAGATATTTATTTAATAAAAAATAATAAAATTTCACGCATCACAACAATAGACAACAAACGATTTGCAGAGTTTTATTACGACGAAAAATTTAATCGGCTTATCAGTATATGCGAGACACATAACAATGGCTCCGTATCAAACAGCATCGTTAGCATAAACATTAACAATGGTGATATTTTAGAAATAGAAGCAGGCAACGATTTTTATGCCAGTCCAAAATTAAATAATTTTTCCACGCAACTATGCTGGCAAACATGGAACCATCCTAATATGCCCTGGGATGGAAATGAACTATGGCTTGCAGACATCAGCGATAAAGGCGCATTAACAAACAAAAAACATATCGCTGGCAATGAAAAAATTTCTGTGTGTCAACCACAGTGGTCACCAAAAAATATTTTATTTTTTATTTCCGATGACACAGGCTGGTGGCATTTATATCGATACTCAAACATTGAACAAAAAAATACTGCACAATCAAACAAAGGCGAACAACTCACTCATGGTGAAAAAGAATTTGGTCTACCGCAATGGATTTTTGCACAATCTACTTATGCATTCATAAATGACAGCGATATTATTTGCTGTTATCAGACAAAAGGAAAAACAACACTGGCAAAACTTTTGCTTTCTGAAAAAATAAATTTAATCGATCTGCAAACCGACTGGCAAAAATTTAGTGCCATTACTGCGGATAAAAACAACATTGGCTTTATTGCATCTTCAAATAATACTTTTCCACAGTTAATATCAGCGCGTTTTGATGCCGAACAAAAAAATTTAGTAACAACAGTTATTAAATCCTCCTACTCACTACCCTTGTCGGAAAAACATTATTCAGCAGCACAGACTGTTGAATTTACTAACCGTAAAAACCAGACCGTTTTTGCAAATTACTACCCACCAAAAAACCCCAACTATCAATCAAACAAAAACGCAACGCCCCCTTTGATTATAATTTGCCATGGTGGACCGACAGGTCAATCCAGTGCTACACTTGATGCAAAGAAACAATTTTGGACCTCCCGTGGTTTTGCTTTGCTCGATGTAAACTACAGTGGCAGCACCGGTTATGGCAGAGCATACCGATCACGGCTGGACGGCAACTGGGGCATACTTGATGTTGAAGACTGTTGCGATGCTGCACTTTACATTGTGTCGCAAGGACTCGCTAATAAAAATCAGCTAATTATTCGTGGTAGTAGCGCAGGTGGTTACACCGTGTTAGCGGCGCTAACTTTTGCCTCAGTATTTTCTGCTGGCGCAAGTTATTACGGCATCTCAGAACTCAGCAGCCTTGCCGAGGACACACACAAGTTTGAATCGCGTTATCTTGACAGACTAATCGGTCCTTACCCTGAAACCAGCGATTTATACCAACAACGCTCACCCATCAACCATACCGAGCAGCTTAATTGCCCGGTTATTTTTTTTCAGGGTATCGAAGACCGCGTAGTACCAAAACAGCAGGCAGAAAAAATGTTTGATGCGCTTAATAAAAAAGGTATGTCTGTCGCGGCACAATATTTTGCGGGTGAGCAGCATGGCTTTAGAAAAGCTACGACTACCAAGCAGTGCTTAGAAAATGAGCTGAGTTTTTATCAGTTGATTTTTGATTTAAAACCAGAAAGTGAAATCAGTTTTGAAGGCAATATTCAGATAAATAATGTTCAAAAATAATTAACGTTGTACGTGTCATCATCCTGCTTAATAATATCACCGTAATGCGTTTTAAAATTACCTTGTTTTTTATCGCGATAATATAATTTCAATGTTTCACGAACCACATAAAAAGCCATATCCTGCCAGGGAATCTCACCTTCTGTAAATAGTCCGACATCCAGACTTTCTTCACCCGCGCTCGCCTGACCTGCCACGAGATCACCAAGATACATGGTGTAAACCTGACTGATATGGGGAATGCTAAAGACACAGAATAGCTTCATATTATCCACTTTTGCATTTGCCTCTTCTACGGTTTCTCTTGCCGCACCTTGCAAATTTGTTTCGTGGTTTTCCATAAAACCAGCAGGTAATGTCCACAAACCAGATCTGGGTTCAATTGCACGTTTACATAGCAAAATTTTATTCTGCCATTGTGCAATGCAACCAGTGACAATTTTTGGGTTTTCGTAATGAATCGTCTGGCAACTTTGGCAGACATGACGTTGCCGGTTATCGCCTTTTGGAATAACAAATCTTACTTTTTCGCCACACGCTGAACAAAATTTCATAAAATTACCATTTAGTCAAACTATTTAAAAAACACTGCTGAACCTTTTAATGCTAGTCTCGTATATACACACTAAGCTCTAAGCTTTTATTCAGTAATCCTGTCTAGCAGTATATCAAAGCCAAACAACAAATCATCAACCCAAACTTCAAACATGACAAATTACTTCAAAAAAATTTCTATTGCTCCACTTTTTTTATTGTGCATTACTGCCAATGTAACAGCACAAAATTTTTCTCATGACGATTTCCATAAGGTAATTTCACAACACGTTACTGATGGCATTGTTGATTATCCCGCAATAAACAATAGTATTGATTACCACAACTACATAACAGCGCTAAAAGAAAAAAATAAATTTCACAGCAGTAGAGAAGAACTTAGTTACTGGATCAATGCCTACAACGCGCTCGCAATAAAAGGCATTCTTGATGATCGCTCACCAGAATCGTTTTTTGGTAAAGTCGGATATTTTTACAACGCTGAATACAAAGTCAATGGCGAAACTATAAATCTTTATAATTTAGAGCATGACATTATCATTCCTTTGGGCGAACCTCGGATACACTTTGCACTCAACTGCGCTTCAGCTTCTTGCCCAAAATTAAACAGCACCACTTATCAACCAGATAAACTTGAGCAGCAACTTGAGCACGCGACAATTAGTTTTATTAATGACAAAAAACTTAACCAGTTTGATATGAAAACAAAAACCGCTCGCATTTCAAAAATATTTGACTGGTTTGAAGAAGACTTTGCAAAATATTCCGGCAGCGTACAAAATTATCTTGCACTTTACGTTACAGATAAAAACATTTCAAATGCACTGGCAGCTAATGCATTTGAAATTGAATATCTGGAATATGACTGGTCGTTAAACGGCATTCCACCTGATACTTTACACACTGAAAAAAATTAAAATGAATATTGGCAGTGATGAGAAAAAGCAAATCGCACGCCTTCTTAATTTTCTGTTGAGCGCCGAAAAAATTGCACATAGCTGCGCAGCCAAACAATCAAAGTTATGCGACGATAAGACAATGAAACATTTTTTCATAAAGCAGGCACGGCAGGAAAAATTCCATGCACTTACTTTTCAATCCGCTATTTTATGGCTTGCGCCAAAAGGTGTAAATAGTCCTGCAAAAAAACAAATACAGCAGTATGAATCTATTTTAAACGATGCCATTGATAACCATGACCTACTTAATTCTATTATTGGGCTGCAAGTTATTCTTGAAGGCATGGGAAATGTTGCACTTTCACACTTTAATGCAGGATTCAAACAACGTGGCAACGGCTACAAAAAAATTCGCAACGTCATTCTTGCACAAGAAGATTCGCACTATGATTTTGGGCTTAATCATTTAAAAACATGTACATCACCTGCGCAACATTCAAACCATAGCAGCAATTATTTATCGCTAATTAACGACACGCTTCTTTCAATGCAGGGATTATTTGAATATTTTGATGAAGATGCTGACGAGTACATTTCCGAATTTAATGCAATTTTACCCGCTTGGATACATGAAAATGCTCTCTATCATTATTCCAACGCTTAACGAAGAAAAAGCGTTGCCGCAAACGCTGGATATTTTATTCAAACAGATAAACACCGAAGAAGTTATTGTTGCTGATGGCGGTAGCAACGATAACACTAAAAAAATCTGTGCACAATTTCCAGGCATTATATTTATAAACAGTAACAAAGGTCGCAGCAAACAAATGAACGCCGCAGCAAAAATTGCTAAAGGTGATACCTTGCTTTTTCTTCACGCCGACACCCACATTCCCAAACACGCGCTTCATACAATTAATACACAGATAAATAAAGCCGGTCATAAAGCCGGCGGCTTCAAACATTCTTTTGGTGGAAAAGATTGGCGCTTGCGGTTAATTTCTTTTTTAGATAACCGACGCTGTCAGAAAACGTACATTATTTACGGTGACCAGGCAATGTTTTTAAAGCGCGACTTATTTCATCAGCTTGGCGGGTTTCCTGATGTCGAGATAATGGAGGACATTCATTTTTGTGAAAAACTTGTGCAACACACAACGCCGGTAATTATTAAAGACTGCGTCATTACCGATCCACGAAAATTTATTAAAATGGGAATTTGGCGCAGTCTTTACCGGGTAGCCGCTATTCAAACAAGGCATGAACTAAAATTGCCGGTGGCGAACGACCACCCTTTTTTTTCGGAAATCAGGTAAGCCGTTTTTTAAGGGAAAAACTAAGCGAGAATATCGGGGATTAACGTATTTTCCAATTTTGCAATGGTATCTTTAAGCGAAAGTTTGCGCTTTTTAAAGCGCTTAAGTTGCAATTCCTCAACATCTGGCGTTAGCAGCAACCGGTTAATCACGTCATCAAGATCGCGATGCTCCTGCTTTAATTCAAACAACCGCTCTTCAAGCTGATGTTTTTCTTCGTCGGTTAGTGGCTGGCGCATTTTCGGAATTTACTGTTTGGCACTTCTGTTTGATAACGCATCATACCCCAAAAAAATGCTTGTATTTATTTTTTATAGTATTATAATTCTAAAAATGTCGAAATATAGAAATGTAGTGCCCGAACAACTTGTTAATATATTCAAGGCACTGGCAAATGCCCATCGCCTAAAAATATACAATATATTAACTCGTTGCTGCACACCGGGAAGTCGCTGCGATAGCGATGAAATATTCGGTTGTTGCGTCGGCGACCTTGATTCACAACTTGATATTGCCGCCTCGACTTTGTCGCACCATCTAAAAGAACTCAATCGCGCTGGCTTAATTGACATGAAACGTGACGGTAAAAAAATATTCTGTTCGATAAATACAGATACAATGCAGCAACTACAAACCATTTTTTCCAATAGTGAAACACTTTTATTAACTGGGACTTAACCATGAACCAAACCACAGATCAAACATGCGCGCAAAACGACGATCAATCATCAAACCAACAACAAGCCGATGAAATTCGCCAGAACGTCCGCGAAAGTTATGCGCAGGTAGCGCAGGCAAGTAATGAAGGTGAAAGTTGCGGCACAACTGGTAGCTGCTGTGGCGTTTCTGATGACACAGCAATTAACACACTGGTTTCAACACGTTTAGGTTACAGCGAAAATGACCTTGAAAATGTGCCCGAAGGTGCCGACATGGGACTTGGTTGCGGCAACCCGCGTGCGATTGCCAGCATTCAAAAAGGCGAAACCATACTCGACCTTGGCAGCGGTGGCGGTTTTGACTGTTTTCTTGCAGCAGCAGAAACCGGCGACAACGGTCTCGTTATTGGCATCGACATGACACCGACGATGATTTCTAAAGCACGCAATAATGCGGTGAAAGGAAAATACAATCACATTGAATTTCGCCTCGGTGAAATCGAACACATGCCAGTAGCAAACGATGAAATCGATGTCATCATTTCCAACTGTGTGATTAATTTATCACCCGATAAAAATCAGGTTTTCAGCGAAGCCTTTCGAGTTTTAAAACCGGGCGGGCGCTTAGCGATTTCTGACGTAGTTGCCAGCACCGAATTACCCGAAGACATGAAAAAAGATTTAGCGTTATATGCTGGCTGCATGGCAGGTGCTTCGCTTATTTCAGACTTACAAAATATTTTAGAGCAATGCGGTTTTAAAAAAATAAACATCGCACCCAAAGATGACTCGAAAGATTTTATAAAAGACTGGGCACCAGGTCGTGGTGTGGAAGATTATGTTTTGTCGGCGACTATTGAAGCGGTGAAACCAGGTGGATGTTCTTCTAGTAGTTGTTGTTAGCTGCACACTAAAAACTCAACCCATTAAACGGCGGGCAGTGCCCACCCGATGAATTGATTTATATTTTTTTAAAATCCAACGACGCGGAGTTAATGCAATAGCGCAAACCTGTCGGTTGCGGACCATCTTCAAACATATGCCCTAAATGTGCTTCGCATTTAGGGCAACGCACTTCGACGCGAATCATACCATGGCTGGCATCTTTAATTTCGTCCAAAGAAAAGTCATCTTTTGGTTTATAAAAACTTGGCCAACCCGAACTTGAATCATATTTTTCGTTTGAATTAAACAATTCTTCGCCGCAGCATTTGCAGTGATACAAACCGGTATCTTTATTATTATAATATTTGCCAGAGAATGCCGGCTCAGTTCCTGCCTGACGTGTAACGCGATACTCCTCTTCGCTTAACTGTTGCTTCCACTGTTCTTCTGTTTTTTTCACTAAAGGGCACCTCTATTAATTGATTACATCCTCTTGGTTTCTAACATTGTTCCCACGGCAACCCATGAAACCGCCAACCACCGACAGTACTGCGATGATGGCTTTCATCAAGTTTTCCTTCAAAACCTTCGTCGATATTATAAATATTTTCCATGCCTGCACTTATTAATTCACGACCGGCTTCGTCTGATCGATTGCCACTTCGACAAACCAAAATAATGGGTACATCATTGCTTGATTCTTTTAGCCCACCCAATGCTAGCTTTCTTATTTCAGTGACAAAATTTTTATTTATTACCCAATCGGGTTCGTCTATCCAGGGAATATGTAACGCACCTTGCGGGTGACCAACAAATAAATATTCCATACTTGAACGAACGTCGATTAACAGTACCCGCGGATCTTGTTGGCAAATATCCCACGCCTCAAGCGCAGTAATTGTTTTTATATTTACTTGTTTAGACATAAATTTTTTTACGCCCGTCCATTAAAATATTATATTGCAATATTTTTTTCTGTTGGATTCTTAGCATCATCAACTGTTAACTGGTTATCCGCATACTGCATAAACGATGACAATCGAGAAACCATTGTAGATAAATGTTGCTCGGGAATCTGATAAAAATTTCCTTCCAGAATATGTATAAATGCCTGCTCAATATCCTGCTCAGTAATAACTAATGGTGGTTCTTCAACATCAATTTCATCGTCAAAGCAGACCACCGACTCCGTTGATGATGTTATGGCTCTTTGCAAAGCATCGTCAGCCTGGTCGAGCAACTCATTAAATTCCAGTTCCTCATTAAAATCTGGGGAAGCATAACCCGTTTTAAAAGTAACACGAACTTTTTCTTTGCCTGTATCAAAAACTAAATTATTAATACTTTCACACACTCTTTCGATAACAATTTCAGTTTTCTGCTTATTTGTCATCGGTAATATAAGCGCATATTTTGCGACACCAAGTCGGGCAGCAATATCTTCTTCACGCATAACTTCCTGTAAACGTTTACCAACTGCAACAATAATACGCTGCGCAATTTTTTTACCATGCGTTAAAAAGCAATTTTGAAAACCCTGAATTTCAAAATAAATAACACTAATAAATAATTTATGACGACCGGCAAATGAAAAAGCTTTTGAACCTTGCTCCACTAACAAGTTTGCATTGTATAAACCAGTAAGTTTGTCGTAACCCGTTTTCTTTTCCAACTCCACCACTTTTCGGCTTAAACGCGCATAGGCTTTAGCACGACTTAATAAATCAATCGATTCAAATGGCTTGGTAATAAAATCTGTTGCGCCAGCATCAAACACCTGTTGTTTTACGGTGTCTGTATCATCAGCGCCAGTCATAATAATCACGGGTAAGTTCGCAATTTGATCACTGCTTGAACTGCGAATATTTTCCAACAGCTCCATGCCGTTCATATTTGGCATACTTAAGTCAGTAAATACAACAGAAATAGTGCTATTTTCCTGCAGCATCTTCCAGCCAACTAAACCATCTTCAGCAAGGTTTATTGTATATTCAGTTCCTAGCATTTTTCTGGCGGCAAGACGAATAACTTTTGAATCATCAACCACTAACACTTCAGGTTTTTCGGCAGGCAGCTCGCTCATAGGCTTTATATCTCAAATACCACACAGGGGAAACTATTTTTAGTATTATTTGCCTCTAAAGCATAGTTACATATTGACCAGTTGCAAAGAAACGCTACATAAATAACCATAAAAAATCTCCCCAAAAAGGTACAATAAGCATCTGTTTTTTCTCAACAAACAACTATAATTAACTAGGAAGAATGTATCATCCAAGCAACAACTCGCACTAAAAAAAGTCAATGGAAACACTTTAAAATGAGTAAAAAAAATAAAAAACAAGCATACAAAATGAACCAGTATGACAAACTAGTTGTGGATATTCGCAATAATTTAATCACTCGCCTGGATGATTTAATGTCAAAATTATTAAATTCGGCACAGGAGAAACTCTTTAATCTATCCGACGAAGCGGATAGCAATGAAGAGCAAACGCGCTATTTCGACTTAATGAATCAGATTCGGCTACTAAAAGCCAACATCGCACAAGATTATACAAAACAAATCAAAGATTATTTAGTCCCTGCCAAAGAATACAACAGTAAACATATAAGGCAAGAAACCGATGATGATGTCGAGTTAAGTCTGGTAGGACAGGATGAAATGGAAGGCATCGTATTAGTCAAAGGTATTGGTGAGCGCGCCGCCGCAAAGTATCGTGAACAACTATCGCACCTTGAAGCTCGACTGGAGCATTTGGCAACCAAAACAGACGCTGTATTTAAAAATGATGTTCTAACACCAACAAATTTATGTCAAGCCTTTGATAACGCACTTAGTGACAACTTCAACAATGCCAATAAAAAATTATTATTTGGCATGTTTGATGTAGAGGTTACCAATAAGTTAGATGCTTTATACGATTCCATCAATAATCGACTCATTGATGCAGGCATACTGCCACAGATAAAACTGCACACAAAAGGGCAAAAAAATTCGCATCCAAAGCCAAAACCATCTTCCACTGCACCAGCTAACATAGATAAAAACGCACAAGATACATACTTTAATGACCACACTGGAGAAAACTGGAGTAGTGGTGGCCAGGCTGGAGAGCATACTAACGGAACTCAAAGCGGCGGCGGCAGTAATATAGGTGGTTTTGCGATGACAGCAGTACCAGGCGCTGGTTACCGCCATACCAAACAACAGGCCATGCAATCAGTTGCTGGTGAAGCAACAGACACTGCACAAGGCAGCTACTCAGGTGGTGCAGCCAACTCTGGAATTCAACCAGGTGACAAGCGTGCTGGTGGCGCAAACGCAAGCAGTGCTAACATGCCGCACAGCAATATGCAGGGCGACGGGCAAAAAAACACCAGTGGTGGTGGCTATCAACACTATACTGCGGGTATGCCAGCAAGTCAGGTCGGACGTGTTTTAGGTAACTATATTGGCGGCGCACCGATTACACCGAGCACAGACGATGAGACATCCTCCGCTCAAGGCGAGTTTTTCCCTGATAGCACACCGCAGCATTTTGGCCACCAGGAAATCATTCATGCCTTATCCGGTCTACAACAGCTACCACAATTTAGTCAGCCAGGAAACTCTCGTTTTGATGGTGAGGCAGTTAAGCAGGCAGTGCTTACCGAAATCGCTAAAACATCTGGCGGCGCTGTTACCAAACGCATCAACACCATTGCTGAAAAAACCATTGATTTCATCGAACTTATCTTTGATGCCATCATTGACGATGAAGAAATTTCTGACACCATCAAAACTCTGCTTTTGCGATTACAAATTCCTGTCATTAAAGCCTCCATGTCTGATCAGGAATTTTTTATCTATGACGACCACCCTGCCCGAGTATTGCTCGACACTATTGCCGATGTTGGTGTTGGCATTACTGAGCATGCGGATAGCATGTTCATACAACTAGACAAAGTTATTTCAAACATTCTTGGCGAGCACAATTTAACCACGAAAACCTTTCAGAAAGCACTTGATGGTCTCATTACAATAATTGAGAAACAAGAAATAAAAGCACGTACCGCTGAAGAAGAAGCACAGCAACAGCTTTTAAGAAAACACGCACGTTCGACTGTGCTAAAAGCTCTGCGTGCAACAACCACAGGGAAATCTTTACCTGATGCAGTTCATCCACTAATATTAAAACGCTGGCCAACACTAATGTTTAACCATTATTTGGGCAACGGCAAAGACAATAATGAATGGGTTAACCTGGTTTTAACACTGCGCCACATCGTCGTTAGCGTCCAGCCAGTAATCTCAGCAGAACAGCTGGCGAAACTTCTAGCCGACAAAGATGAACTGTTTGAGCGAACAGAAAGTTATTTAAATATCGCTAGCGCATCTAAAAAAGATGTTAGAAATATCATGGGCATTTTTGAAGATACTGTTCAGCTAAACATTGACGATGCTAATTTTACTGAGGAAGAAGTGACCGTTGCCGAAGAAGAAATCAGCCAGGCCGAACCCGTTGAAGAAGCACTCATTGAAGAAGAAACTGATGACAAGCCAACACTGCCGTCCAGCATCATGCCTGGCATGTGGTTTCAGCTTCATATGGGTGAAGGTGAAGTTATTCGCCGCTGCAAGTTATCCGTTATTATCGTTGAAGACGCAAATCTGATGTTTGTAAATCACAAAGGTGAGCTAGTAATAGAAAAGTCATTTGATGAATTCAATGACGAAATCGCTAATGACAAATCAAAAGCCATTATGGGTCACTCTGCGTTTGACCATGCCTTTAAAGCCGTTATAAATGAACTGGAATAAATAAGTTAGATTAATTTTTATCAAGCAGCACAAAAAAAGCCGGCTCAAAATATTTGAGCCGGCTTTTTTATTTCTAGTTTTTTATTTAGAGAAATAAAACCTCTTTAAATTGTTAAACATTAATGCTCTATAAAATATAACCACGTTCATCATGTTGGTTAATATCCAAACCTTCGGTTTCCTGTTCTTCTGTCACACGTAAACCAAGAACCGCATCAACAATTTTTAGAATCACAAATGTGGCAATTGCAGTAAAAGCAATTGTCGCAATAACACCCGTCAACTGAACACCAAGCTGCGAACCCATGTTCATACCATCAGCAAATCCTACGCCGCCTAAACTTGCTGAAACAAAAACACCGGCTAATAATGTACCTAAAATACCGCCCACACCGTGCACAGGAAATACATCAAGCGAATCATCAATTTTAAGTTTTTGTTTTAAAAAGCTGGTCGCGTAAAAACAAACAATGCCAGCACTAATACCAATAACCAATGCACCCATCGGGCCAACATAACCCGACGCTGGCGTGATAGTGCCTAGCCCCGCAACCATACCGGTGACTGTACCCAACGCACTGGGTTTGCCGTATTTTATCCATTCCAGCGTTGCCCAGGTGAACGCGCCGCAAGCTGCACTAACATGCGTTACCAACATCGCCATACCCGCATCACCGTTGGCGGCAACCGCACTACCGCCATTAAAGCCAAACCAGCCAACCCACAACATGGCCGCACCGGTCACGGTTAATGTCATATTATGCGGCATCATCGCTGCTGTTTGAAAACCGCTGCGATTACCAATTACCATCGCACAAACCAACGCCGCTACACCAGCCGTTATATGTACAACCGTACCACCCGCAAAATCAAGCAAGCCCATTTCTGCTAACCAGCCGCCGCCCCAAACCCAGTGGCACACCGGAAAATATACAATCGTTACCCAGAGCACGCTGAACAAAAGCATGGAAGAAAACTTCATACGCTCAGCAAAACCACCGATAATTAACGCTGGCGTAATAATAGCAAAGGTCATTTGGAACATGACAAAAACACTTTCTGGCAGTGTGCCACTTAACGATTCGCGCGTCACGTTGGCGAGGAAAGCATTATCCAGTCCGCCAACCCATGCATTCATACTACCGCCATCACCGAAAGAAAGGCTGTAACCATAAACCACCCATAATATACTGACCACACAGGCAATCATAAAACATTGCATTAAAACAGATAAAACATTTTTCGTTCTAACCAGACCTCCGTAAAACAGTGCCAAACCAGGCAGTGTCATAAAAAGAACCAGTGCTGTTGAAGTTAATATCCAGGCAGTATCACCACTGTCGACACCTTCGGCTCTCGCCGTCATCGGCACTAAAAACAAACTGGCGAGTGCTATCGCCTTTGACAAAATAGCTGTATTTTTCATAGTTTTTCTCTTAAATTATATTTTTATATATGCGTTTTATATATGCGATATTTTTACAGCACGCGCTAAAGCGCTTCGCTGCCAGCTTCACCGGTACGAATACGCACTGCTTGCTCTACATTTAAAACAAAAATTTTGCCGTCACCAATTTTGCCGGTGCTCGCCGCTTTGCTGATGGCTTCGATAACTTTTTCGACTGCATCATCATCAACCACTGTTTCAACTTTAACTTTAGGAAGAAAATCCACCACGTATTCTGCACCGCGATATAATTCTGTATGACCTTTTTGACGTCCGAAACCTTTAACTTCAGACACTGTGATACCCGTTACCCCGATTTCTGATAGCGCTTCACGCACATCATCGAGCTTAAAAGGCTTGATTATTGCTTTTATTAATTTCATTTAGACTCCCGCATTGTGGTATTAATTTTTTTATTAATAGACTCGGTAGTCTTTTTACCACAACTTGGGCTGGTATTGCACCAAAAACGGTCATTTATATCCGACAGCGAGTTGCGCCCCATTGGCGCATTTGCGTTTATCTGTGGACAAAAAAAGCCAGGCACCTCTCGGTGTCTGGCCGACCACAATACTAGCAGGAGTCTATTACTTACTAGTAAATTCTGGGTAGGCTTCCAGGCCACATTCACCTATGTCTACGCCTTCGTACTCTTCTTCTGCTGATACACGAATGCCCATGAGCATTTTCAGTACAAACCAGGTAGCGAAACTAGTTGCAAATACCCAGCCAAAGATCGTTGCAGCACCGATCAACTGACCAGAGAAACTCACATCACCGTTGGTTATTGGCACTAACATCAAACCAAGAAATCCACATGTACCATGCACAGAAATTGCACCGACTGGATCGTCAATTTTAATTTTGTCGAGGAACACTATTGAAAACACAACCAGTACACCGCCAGCCGCACCAAACAGTGTTGCTAATAAAGGTGTTGGTGTTGAAGGTTCTGCGGTAATCGCAACTAAACCAGCCAATGCACCGTTTAACAACATTGTTAAATCAGCTTTGCCGAATAAGATACGTGCCATCAATAAGGCCGCAATAGCACCACCGGCAGCCGCTGTATTAGTATTTAAGAAAACCATCGCAACCGAGTTAGCACTGGCAACATCACCCAGTTTTAAAACCGAGCCACCATTAAAACCAAACCAGCCCATCCATAAAATGAATGTGCCTAATGTTGCCATCGGTAAGTTAGCACCTGGGATAGGATGCACAGAACCATCAGCACCGTATTTACCTTTACGAGCGCCAAGCAATAATACACCGGCTAACGCTGCAGCAGCACCTGCCATGTGTACAATGCCCGAACCAGCAAAGTCAGAGAAACCTAAATCGCCAAGGTTATATAAACCAAAAACATCATCACCGTTCCATGTCCAAGCACCTTCTAAAGGATAGATAACGCCAGTCATAACAACCGCAAATAATAAAAAGCTCCAAAGCTTCATGCGTTCAGCAACAGCACCAGAGACAATTGACATTGCTGTCGCAACGAAAACCACCTGGAAGAAGAAGTCTGATGCATTTGCATAGACAGAACCACCACCAAAGCCGGCTTCTTTTGATTCAGCTAAAACTGTAGCTGTTAAAGCATCAAGATTTGCAGCGCCATCTAATTCGATGCCACTCAGCATATAACCGCCACCGTACATAATTTGATAACCACAAACCATATACATAATGCAAGAAATCGCGAACAGCGCCACATTCTTGGTTAAAATTTCAGCTGTATTTTTTGAACGAACTAAACCCGCTTCTAACATCGAGAAACCGGCAGCCATCCACATAACTAATGCACCAGAAACGAGAAAATAAAACGTATCTAGTGCGTATTGTAATTCGAGTATTTGATCTTCCACGTGAGATCCTCCAAATTAATTAATTGTTTTCAGGTAATAACTACAAAAGCAGTTAAAGCGCTTCAGCGCCCGTTTCACCTGTACGAATACGCACAACTTCTTCAACAGTTGCTACGAAGATTTTGCCGTCACCGATTTTCCCAGTGTTCGCTGCGCCACGGATTGCATCAATTACTTTTTCAGAAATATCCGCAGTAACCGCAATTTCAACTTTTACTTTAGGTAAAAAATCAACAACATATTCAGCACCACGATACAACTCAGTGTGCCCTTTTTGACGACCAAAACCTTTTACTTCTGTTACCGTAATACCTTGCACACCAATTTCAGATAATGCTTCACGCACATCGTCAAGTTTGAAAGGTTTAATGATTGCAGTAATCATTTTCATAATATTCACTCCTCAGAAAGTGCCTGCCCTCAATAACGAAGGCAGGCGTAAACCATTACTGGCTTAATTATTTACGGTTGATCTCTTAAAGCTCAAAATCCACAGCGTAACTTACTGTGACACGAAGATTATCAGCTCTTGCATCATCAATATCCGTTTTGTCTACTGCCAAAGCAAAACCATCTTTACCGATGCTTGCACCAAAGTGGTTATAGTTAAGATCTGCATCATCAACGCCGTCATTATCAAACATGTAAGTACCTGCATACAAACTTACATCACTCTTACCTAATGTAAGGTCAATACTACCGCTAAGATATAAGTCACCAGAAGCAATACCACCTTCATTACCAGAAGCAGAGTCTACTGTGTATGCAAAGCCAACAGTTGCAATGCTCATGGTGCCTGAGCCATACACTTCTGTGAAATTAATTTCAGGTGCATGCAGATATTGGTATGCGATAATACCAACGTCGTAACCAATCGCACCAGCTTCGCCAGCAAAACCCGCGTAAAAATCTAATTCAGTGCCGGTGCCTAGCGCGCCGTTAAGAGTGTTAGCTTCATCATCAGGAAAAGCAACATTAGATGTCCAGGTTCCAACATAAAGCCCAGAATCATGACCCCAGTCAATACCACCTTGAGCAGCAGCGCCTTCATTGGTTTGTGATACACCACGGAACATATAGTTAGAAAAGATACCAGCATTTGCTGTTAATTCAGCAGAAG
>UOFD01000001.1_pt1 | contig 26645 bp, 20 predicted proteins | sample 1990101 | NCBI WGS metagenome assembly UOFD01 (sample SAMEA4728526, study PRJEB27164) | hydrothermal vent metagenome | biome: marine basaltic hydrothermal vent biome; feature: marine hydrothermal vent; material: mineral | place: Pacific Ocean | collected 2011-06-14/2011-07-23 | depth 1741 m | reverse complement strand
CCACCAAAATTACCCAGCACAACCCTCGTTATGAAAGTTAGAACAAGATTCGCCCCAAGCCCCACCGGTTATCTCCACGTTGGCGGTGCGCGTACTGCGTTGTTTTCCTGGTTGTACGCTAAAAAAATGGGTGGTCAATTTATTTTACGAATTGAAGATACCGATCGTGAACGTTCAACTGAAGCATCAGTAAATGCTATTTTAGAAGGCATGCAATGGTTGGGGCTGGATTATGATGAAGGGCCGTTTTACCAGACACACCAATTCGATCGTTATAAAGAAGTTATCCAGCAGTTAATGGCTAGCGGTGATGCCTATCATTGTGATTGTTCAAAAGAACGATTGACTGAACTGCGCGAGCAACAAATGGCGAATAAAGATAAGCCTCGTTATGACGGTTGCTGCCGTGATAAAAATTTGCAAGCATCAAACAGTACCGTGGTGCGATTTAAAAATCCGCTTGAAGGTGAAGTAGTTATTGATGACATAGTAAAAGGTCAAGTGGTTATCAATAATCGTGAGCTGGACGATTTGATTATTGCGCGAAGTGACGGTGCACCAACGTATAACCTTACTGTGGTGGTTGATGATTGGGATATGGAAATGACCCACATCATTCGCGGCGACGATCATTTAAACAACACGCCGCGGCAGATAAATATTTTAAAAGCATTGGGTGCAGAATTGCCAACCTATGCGCATGTGCCAATGATTTTAGGTGATGATGGTAAACGGCTATCAAAACGTCACGGCGCAGTCAGCGTAATGCAATATAAAGAAGATGGTTATTTACCTGAAGCATTAATTAATTATCTGGTGCGTTTGAGTTGGTCGCACGGCGATCAGGAAATTTTTAGCCGTGAAGAAATGATTACATTGTTTGATGCGATTGACATAAACACTTCAGCTTCAACATTTAATACCGAAAAGTTACAGTGGTTAAATCAGCACTATATAAAAAATAAAAACCCTGAAGCATTGGCTGAAATAATGCAGAACTATATTAAAGCCGCCGGTTACAGTACAAACAATGGGTCTGATTTAGTGACTGTTTTAAAAGTGTTTCAAGAGCGCTGCAATACACTGGTTGAATTGGCAGAAGAAATACGTTTTCTTTATGACGATTTTGATGAATACAATAACAAGCAGGCAAAAAAACAGTTTAAAGAAAACACGCTACCAATTTTAGAAAGTTTAAAAAAACAATACGATGAGCTGGATGATTGGACAGCAGTAGCGATACACAATATCGTCGAAAATACCGTTAAAACATTTGCTGTTGGTTTTGGCAAAGTGGGGCAGCCATTGCGTTTAGCCGTGACGGGTCACGGAAAATCGCCTTCAATTGATGTGACGTTAGAATTGTTGGGCAAAGAAAAAACATTATCACGTTTAGAGCAGGCAATAGAGTATATAAAAAAATAAATGACCAATGCCACTGCCAATAGGAAGAAAATAGTCGCCAACATAGCCATGAACAACTGTTTACTAGTACGCCTTTTCGCTATAAAATTCGACTTCCGATTTCGGGGCTATAGCTCAGCTGGGAGAGCGCAACACTGGCAGTGTTGAGGTCAGCGGTTCGATCCCGCTTAGCTCCACCATTTTGCAGGTTTATATGAAAGTTATTGTGACTGGTGGCGCAGGGTTTATTGGCTCTGCCGTTATTCGGCAATATATCCATGATACAGAGCATGAAGTTATTAACCTGGATGCTTTGACTTATGCGGGTAATCTGGAATCACTCACAGAAGTTGAGCAAAACTCTAAATATATTTTTGAGCAGGTCAATATTTGCGACATTAAAGCGCTTGAACGTGTATTCAAGCAGCATCAACCGGATGCCATTATGCATCTGGCAGCTGAATCTCATGTCGACCGTTCCATCGATGGTCCTGCCGCATTTATACAGACGAATATTGTTGGCACTTATAATCTTCTCGATGTTGCAAAAAAATACTGGGATGGTTTGAAAGGCGAGAAGAAAGATCATTTTCGTTTTCATCATGTTTCGACAGATGAAGTTTATGGTGACCTGGAAGCGACTGGATATTTCACCGAAGAAACCGGTTACGAACCAAGTTCACCATATTCTGCCAGCAAAGCGTCTTCTGACCACTTAGTGCGAGCATGGTGTCGAACCTATGGTTTCCCCATTGTAATAACCAATTGCTCAAATAATTATGGTGGTTATCAGTTTCCAGAAAAATTAATTCCTTTGGTTACGCTTAATGCATTAGAAGGCAAGCCATTACCCATTTACGGCAAAGGTGATCAAATTCGTGATTGGTTACATGTAGATGATCACGCACGCGCGTTACGGCTGGTGCTTGAAACAGGTAAAACTGGTGAAACCTATAACATCGGTGGTCACAATGAAAAGACCAATCTTGAAGTGGTAAAAACCATTTGTGCTTTGCTTGATAAGTTAGTGCCTGATTCGCCATATATTCCACATGAATCACTAATCACCTATGTAGCTGATCGACCCGGGCATGATCTACGTTATGCGATTGATGCTGATAAAATTGCAGCAGAACTCGGCTGGACACCAGAAGAAACATTTGAAAGTGGTATCGAAAAAACTATTAATTGGTATTTGATGAATAGTGAATGGTGTCAACATGTGCAAGATGGTTCTTATCAGCGTGAGCGGTTGGGGAAGACATAGTTGGCAGTCGTCAGTAAGCAGTTTGCAGTAAAAACAATTTTTTTAAAACGGAGTTTTTTATGGCATTTGAAGATTTGGATGTATGGAAACGTTCTGCGAGTTTAAGTGCGGAGATTTACAAATTATTGCGTGATTTAAAAGATTTTGGATTTAAAGATCAAATTACCCGTTCAGGATTGTCGATACCGAGTAATATAGCTGAAGGCTTAGAAAGAAGCTCGAATAAAGAAAAAATTCAGTTCCTATCGTACGCGAAAGGATCGTGTGGCGAGCTAAGAACACAAATCTACATTGGGATAAAAATAGACTACATACCCAGAGAAACAGGTAATCAATGGATAACAGCAACAAAAGAAATATCAGCAATGCTAACAGGCTTAGTAAACTCAATACGAGCGTAGCGAGTAAGTTGTTGACTGCCAACTGCCAACTGTCAACTGCCAACTTCTCTCTATCATGAAGGGGATAATATTAGCAGGTGGTTCAGGTACACGCTTATATCCAATAACCCAAGGCGTCAGTAAACAACTAATGCCAATCTATGATAAACCGATGATTTATTATCCTCTGTCGGTGCTAATGTTGTCGGGCATAACAGAAGTATTAATTATTTCTACGCCGCAAGATTTGCCGCAATTTAAAAATTTGCTAGGCGATGGCAAAAAAATAGGCATGTCATTCTCATATATTGAACAACCGTCGCCGGATGGATTGGCGCAAGCATTTATATTGGGTGAAGAATTTATTGGCGATGACGATGTTTGTCTGGTGCTAGGCGATAATATTTTTTATGGTAGTGGTCTGACTACGATGCTAGCTAATTCTATCGAAAATGTTGAAAATGATAAAAAAGCCACCGTGTTTGGTTATTACGTAAAGGATCCTGAACGTTACGGTGTTGCCGAATTTGATAAGAAAGGTAATGTACTTAGCCTCGAAGAAAAGCCAGAGGTACCAAAAAGTAATTACGCAGTTGTTGGTTTGTACTTTTATCCAAACAACGTTATTGAAATCGCCAAAAAGATAAAACCATCCGAACGTGGTGAGTTAGAAATCACAACGGTCAATCAGGAATATCTTAAACAAGGTGATTTAAAAGTTGCGTTAATGGGCCGTGGATATGCCTGGCTGGATACTGGCACACATGAAAGTTTATTGGAAGCGTCCAACTATATTCAAACCATCGAAAATCGCCAGGGTTTGAAAGTCGCCTGTATAGAAGAAATTGCTTACGAGATGGGTTATATTGATAAAGAAAAATTAATCGAGCTAGCGCAACTTTTAAAGAAGAATCAGTATGGTCAATATTTGCTGCGGCGCGCTGAAGAAGATGTTTTTGTTTAAAGAAAGTTGGCAGTCGTCAGTTTGCCGTTATCAGTTAAAAACAAAAACCGTTTTAGTTTTTACAGTAATTTTTTCAGTGCTGTCTCGTTAACTATGAGAGACATGAATTGTCGGCTGTTGCTGTGACCGTATGCCGCATGGACGCGGCATCCGAGCGCACATGGATGTGTTTATAGCGTGTCATAGCAGCAGCTGGCAATTCATATCTCGGATTATAATTAAATGATTTACTGCAAACATAACAATGATTTGTGCTAACTATATTAAAAGTTAACGGAACAGCACTGGTAATTTTTTAAAATAACTGCCAACTGCCAACTGCCAACTGCCAACTATATCAATGAAAATTACCCAAACAAAAATTCCCGACGTATTAATCATCGAACCGAAAATATTCGGTGATGATCGTGGCTTCTTTTTTGAAAGCTTTAATAAAAAATTATTTTCTGAGGCAACCGGTGTTGATGCTGATTTCGTACAAGATAACCATTCAAAATCCTCAAAAGGCGTTTTACGAGGTTTGCATTACCAAATTAAACAACCGCAGGGAAAACTGGTCAGGGTAGTAAGTGGTGAAGTTCTCGACGTAACGGTGGATATAAGAAAGTCATCCACAACTTTCGGTCAATGGATAAGTGTTAAATTATCCGCAGAAAATAAACAGCAACTCTGGGTGCCACATGGCTTCGCACATGGTTTTATAGTTCTTTCTGAATCTGCGGAATTTTTATATAAAACTACTGACTATTATGCGCCAGAATATGAACGTTGTATTCGATGGGATGATAGTGACTTGGCTATCGATTGGCAGTACAGTGAAAAGCCGCTGGTGTCAGAAAAAGATGCTCAGGGTACTATGTTTAACGATGCGGATGTTTTTGAATGAAAATTTTAATATTCGGAAAAAATGGTCAAGTGGGTTGGGAATTAAATCGCTCCCTGCAACCGCTAGGTGAAATTATCGCAGTTGATGTCGATGAAATCGACTTTACTGATAGTGATGGGCTAAGAAAAATAATTCAAACAGTAAAACCGTCTGTTATCTGCAACGCGGTTGCTTATACCGCAGTAGACAAAGCAGAAGAAGAGGAAGCCTTAGCGCTTACCATAAACGGAACAGCGCCGGGAATAATTGCTGAAGAAGTAAAAAAACTAAATGCTTTATTAATTCATTACTCAACAGACTATGTTTTCGATGGCACGAAAACCACCGCGTATTTAGAGACTGACGAGCCAAATCCGACTAGCGCTTATGGGCGTACTAAACGAGAAGGCGAACTGGCGGTACAGTTATCAGGTTGCGATTACCTGACGCTACGCACCTCCTGGGTGTATGCCTCAAGAGCCAATAACTTCCTGTTAACCATGCTCAAACTCGTTCAGGAAAGAGAAGAGCTAAGCATCGTGTCTGATCAAATTGGCGCACCGACCACCGCTCGGTTAATCGCTGATGTTACATTACTGTGTATTCAGCAATCGCTCAAAGAAAGATTAGCAGGTAATTTTTCATCAGACCTGTATCACTTGGCGGCAGCTGGCCATACCAGCTGGCACGGTTTTACTGAAGAGATTGTAAAGCAGGCAAAAAATAATTTGCATATACCGTTAGCAATTAAAAATATAAAAGCCATTCCAACAACCAACTACCCAACACCCGCAACAAGACCGATGAATTCTCAACTGGTACTGACAAAGCTGGAAAGTACTTTTGGTTTAAGTATGCCTGTATGGCAGGATTCGTTAGGTCGGTGCATGGCTGAAAAGAACATCACATACAGGACTGGTCTATAATTTTCTTACACAGAGCACAGAGCAATCAATTAATAGAGGTGCCCTTTACATGGTGAGTGATGTTAATTTGAATTTGTTGCAGTGGAATATTTCAACATGCGCATGTTCTAAAGCCCACAAACACATCGTTTCTATCTGCCCCATAATAATTCCGCCAGGTATTACGAATCATTCTTGAGCGTGTTGTCCACGCACCACCACGCAAAACTTTTGTTGTGCCGAATAAAGGTTGTGAATAATCCTGATACATATCTGCTTTAAAACCAGGGTAGGGGTTGAATGTATCGCTCGTCCATTCCCATACATTGCCTAACATCTGTCGGCAACCAAAAGCACTGTCACCGTCAGGCAATGCGCCAACATCAATAGTGCGCATGGCGCGTGAATTCATATTGGCATGTTTTTCAGTAAGTGTTTCATTGCCCCAAGGATAAATACGTTTTTCATTTATATTTGAAGGGGAACCCGATGCCGCTAACTCCCATTCAGCTTCTGTTGGTAAGCGGCGATTCGCCCAGCGGCAATAAGCATTAGCTTCATACCAGTTAATGTGGACTACTGCAGCATGTGGTTGCATAGTTTGCCATTGATTAAAATGTTTGATTAACCAGTTGCCGTTTGCTTCTTGTTTCCAGCCGTTGGGTTGTGTAATTTTATTTTTTTGTAACCATTGCCAGCCTTCATCATCCCAAAATTGTTGTGAGCTATAACCTGCATCATTAACAAAATCTGCGAATTGTTGATAAGTGGTTGCTGCGCGCGCAATGGCAAAGGGTTTTATTTTTATTGGATGTACCCATTTTTCGTTATCAAAACAAAAGCCGTCGTTTTCGTTGCTGTTTTTCTGGGCGCCAAGATTATATTCACCGCCAGTAATTTTAACATCGCCTGCAAGTGAACCAGTATTATAATTTTCATCATCTAAAACGTTGTTGCTGAATTTTGGCATTGGGTAATCTAACGTTCGTCGTGTGTACGTGTAAGCTTCAGTATGCATGTCTTCATGAAACACCGCGTAGCGTGTTAGATAAATATCTTGCGCTGTTATGCTGCCGTTTTGTAGTCGTGTTTCTAAACGGCTAACCTCTGCATCTAAAACTTGCTGCATATAATTTTTTGTATCGGCAAGTGGCAGCAGTGGCAAATCCCAACGGTCTTCATGTGCAATGTTTATCGAATCATAAAGTTCGTCAGCATTTTTCAGGAAGGAATCTGCGTTGTCTAAATGGCGCAACGTCCATAATTCGTGGAAGTAGGCGGCGTGTCCAATTTCCCATAACAGCGGATTAACAATATCCAGCTTCGGACCAATGATTTGTTGTTGATCAAGTCCGTTAACAAGTTCTAACGTGCGTTGTCGCGTATCTTTTAAATCTGCGATTAATGAGGTAACGGTTTGTTCGGAAATATTTTTGTTTGACATTTTTTAAATATTAGATATTAGATAATCGTTTTTTCGTATAGTATAACGTTATGCACATAGGAATAATAACACCCGCAGCAGAAAAATCACTAAACGGCAATCGCGCAACCGCAAAACGTTGGGCGGGTTTTTTGCGGCAACTAGGGCATAAAGTTAACATTAGTGTTGAGTGGGACGGTAGCGCTTATGATTTAATGATAGCGTTGCACGCCTGGCGCAGTGCGAAATCAATTGCAGCGTTTAAACAAAAACATCCCGACCTGCCTTTGGTTTTGGCAATGACGGGCACGGATTTATACCGATTTATTAATACTCATTCTGAACCAACATTGGCATCAATTCGCGCTGCCGATAGACTGGTGACACTGCATCGATTAGCCATCAACGTACTACCAAAAGAAGCGCATCATAAAGTACATGTCATTCATCAATCAGCAGTTCCTTTATCGGGGACTATAAAGCGTTCGGTTAATACTTTCGATATTTGTGTTGCAGGTCATTTGCGTGAAGAAAAAGATTCGATGCGAGTGGCGTATGCAGTAAGAAATTTGCCGGCAAGTAGTCGCATTCGTGTATTGCATTATGGCAAAGCGCATAACGATGAGTGGGCAAAATATGCGCGTGATGAAATGAAAATTAATGCACGTTATCACTGGTTTGGCGAAATGCCACACTGGAAAGTCAGACGCGCTTACAGTACATGCCATTTAATGGTGCTGCCATCGGTCATGGAAGGTGGTGCAAATGTTATCTCAGAAGCAACCGTGGCGGGTCTGCCGGTAATTGCTTCGGATATTGATGGTTCGACAGGTTTATTGGGCGATGATTATGCGGGATATTTTCCTGTACAGAATACAGCCGCTTTGCAAAAACTTTTATTAAAGGCAGAAGCTGAGCCGGTATACATAAAAAAATTAGAGCAACAATGTAAACAACGTGCGGCTTTATTTACTCGCGCAGCAGAGAAAAAAGGCTGGGTAGATTTGCTGAAAGATATGGGTTTGTGAATATTTTACTGGTTTAGTAGAACATAAATTACGCGATATAAAATTTATGACCGTCAGCAGAAGGATGTATTTATAGCGTGTCACAAATTTTATGTCGCGTAATTTATGCTCTCACTAATCTAAAAAGCCGGTCGGCTATTATTTAAACAGAGATCAACCAGCGCATTGATGTTGGCAGTGCCAGCGCACATGACAGTATCGGCGCCGCCCCAATAAATTAAAACATCACCGTTACCATCTTCAACTGCGCCGCAAGTGAACACAACATTATGCACGTAACCGGTAAGTTCCCAGGGGTCTTGTGGTGACAATATCCATTCATCACAAACACCGATGATTTTTTCTGGGTTTTTTAAATCATGTAATGCCACACCGAGCCGATAAACGGCGCCGTCCATAGTTTCAAACACACCGTGATAAATACAAAGCCAGCCGCGATCAGTGCGAATAGGGGTTGCGCCGGGGCCAATTTTACTTTCATCCCAGTGATAGGTTACCGGTTTCATTACCACTTCTGAATCGCCCCAATGGATTAAGTCTGGCGACCATGATAGCCAAACTGACCACGGGCTAATTTCTGAGTGGGGTCGGTCAAGTCGTGCGTAACGACCATTAAATTTCTCTGGGAAAATTACCACGTTGCGCATGTCAGACTGCGAGATGAGCGAGATGCGTTCTACGGTTTTGAAGTCGCGTGTTTTTGCCAGTGCGATGCGTACGCCGTGGCGTGAATAAGCGCTGTAAGTAATTAAGTACTCGCCATCAATGCAGCAAATTCTGGGATCTTCTACGCCATATTCTTCGTACTCGCCGAACACACCTTTTGTTGATGGCAGCATAAAAGGTTTTTCTGCCACGTTAAATTTAAAGCCGTCTTCACTTTCGGCGATACCGATAATCGAACGACCACTGCGTAGATGAGAACGAAATAGCATAATGATGCGACCGTCATATCGGCAGATGCCAGCGTTGTGTACGGTTTCTACCGGATAGGGAATATCGTCTTTGGTCAGAATAGGATTATCTGGGCAGCGTTTGACGATGGGGGCAAATTTAGCTGGCACGGTTGTAATCATCCTGCAGACGAATAATATCGTCTTCACCAAAATAGTCACCCATTTGCACTTCGATGATAATGAGCTGCGTAATACCGGGATTATAAATTCGGTGTACGGAACCTTTGGGAATGTCCACGGACTGCCCGACCTTAAGCAGAATTTCTTTTTTATCAACAGTGACTAACGCTTCGCCACTGACCACTGTCCAGTGTTCGGCGCGGTGTTGGTGCTTTTGTAAACTCAGCCGCTCTCCTGAGTTGACAATAAGTTTTTTGACTTTGTGGTTTTCATCTTCCAGCAGATTTTGATAGTGTCCCCATGGTCGGTAGTTCTCTCGTGCCTGTAAAATTTTGTGATAGGTTTCGACGTATGCATGTGCCATGCGTTGGCAGGTAAAATGTTGTTCGATATGTTGCCGACACGTTTTTCTGTTGAGCTTGTTAATTTCATTCACCGCCTGTGTCGCGGAAGCAATGTCATCGACGATAAATCCAGTCCTGCCATGTTGAATAAGTTCTGGCATCGAACCACGGTTATAAGCAATCACTGGCGTGCCGCAAGCCATGGATTCAACGACGCTCAGACCAAACGGTTCATCAAAATGAATCAGGTGCAACATAGCCAGTGCACCGCCCATGATTTCCTGCCTTTTTTGCGGGCCGACAGAACCGATGTATTCAACGTTATTGCCATCGATGTGAGGTTCAACTTGCTGTTTGAAATAATTCTCATCTTGAATAATACCGGCAATGATTAAACGTTTACCGGTTTTTGAGGCAACTTCAATGGCATCGTGTACACCTTTGTCAGGATGAATGCGGCCAAGAAATAGCAGGTAATCTTCAGCATTTTGTTGATAGCTAAATTGATTGAGATCGATACCGTGATGAATGGTATTTATATAATCGAGTTGCGTTGATTTGTCGGCATCACTAATAGCAACGTAATACGTGTTGTCATTATATTTTTTATATACCGGCAATATGGCATCGGAAGAAAAACCGTGAATGGTGGTGAGTATTGGTGTTTGTACGGTGTCGCTGTATGTGAGTGGTAGAAAATCATAGTGGTTGTGAATCAAATCGAATTCATCCGCATGTTTGAATAATTCGGCAATGTGCAGGCATTCCCAAACTTTCGGGTCGATGCTGGGGTCTTCTGAATAGGGGTGTTCACAAACTGAAATCAATTTACCAGCAGTGATGGAATCGCTGCTGGCGAACAGTGTGACTTCAATGCCCATAGCAACCAGCTGTTCGGTAAGCAGGCTGACAATATTTTCCCAGGGGCCGTAATGGCGCGGTGGTGTGCGCCATGATATTGGACTTAACATTGCAATTTTCATGGTGATTCCGTCAGCATGTTATTAATGAGTATGTTAAATATCTTGCTGTAAATTTAACTTGCAAGCTGAGACAACAGTAAAACACATTTAGTGCAGAGAATGAGCAGAAATATACAGCTAATTTTTATAATGTCATATATGATACTAATTTATTACTATGATGGAAAAGATGCTTCGTACAAAGCTCTTAATAACTAATTAGTACTGCTTTAAATTATCTTGCAGCACATCTGGATGAAATTATGACAGAAGCCCCTTCGGCGCAATCACCTCTTCAGGCACGACGTAAGCCTATTGTAATTAACGAAAATATTGGCCGTGTTATTGTTCGTCCTTATATCCCACCTACCGAAAAACGTATTCTCAATATCATCAACCGCGTGTTGAAAATGGATAAAGCTGAAGCCAGTGCTTTATTTGAAAGTGTCATACATGATTTTGCGCATCGTCATCGCTACTTTAGAGATGTGTTGTTGCAAAATTTTGACAGGGTGGCAAACCATGTGCCTGATGTTGATAACCTGTCTGAACAATCGAAGCTTTTGATTGGCAGTTATTTCACGGCAGAATATTCCGTAGAAGCTGCGGCATTGTTTAACCCATCAATGGTGCAGGTGCCAAATGATGCCTCTGACCCTGAAAGCAGTTGCCGATTTATCATGAGTTTTCGCGCAACAGGTGAAGGCCATATTTCATCCATTGAATTTCGTAGCGGCATTGTTGATCAGAATAACGATATATATTTTGATCCGTTGAGTAATTATGTGCGCACACCAAGAATTCGCTCTAATTCAAGTTACGACCTGGAATTATTTCAACTAAAGCTGAAAGGTATGGGAGTTACACATAAAGTAGCGCTATGGTTGTTTGATGATTTGCCAACGCAATTTACTTTTAGTGATTTACAGGAAAAAATAGATGAGCATTACAGCGGTCCTAAATTGCGGGCGCAAAGTAAAATAAAAGCCATTGAAAAAGTTTTGTGGTTGGCTCGCTCAAACTATGAAATTATTTTTCGATCAGATCATCAGATTTCTGAACGGGTGATTTTTCCGGTGTCGGAACCGGAAAGCATGGGTATTGAAGATGCAAGGTTTGTGCGTTTTATTAATGATGAAGGCAGTATTACTTACTACGCAACTTACACGGCGTACAACGGCGAAAATATTTTGCCACAACTCATCGAGACCACAGATTTTCTTTCATTTAAAATTAGCACGCTGTATGGAAAAAAGGCTTCTGGCAAAGGCATGGCATTATTCCCGCGAAAAATTGCTGGTAAGTATGTGATGCTATCCCGTCAGGATGGTGAAAATAACGCCATCATGTTTTCTGATAATGTGCATTTTTGGGATAACGCGAAAACTTTTCAAACACCACGGTTTCCTTATGAATTTTTTCAAATCGGCAATGGTGGTTCGCCTATTGAAACCACTGAAGGCTGGCTGGTGATTACTCACGGAGTAGGGCCAATGCGAACTTATAGCCTTGGTATTCAGTTACTGGATCTAAAAGACCCGACGCGCATTATCAGCCGAATTAGAGAACCCATACTGGTACCCAATGAGCGTGATCGCGAAGGTTACGTACCGAATGTGGTTTATAGTTGTGGTGCGATGATTTTTCAGGATGAATTAATTATCCCTTATGCTTCCGCTGACCAGCGCTGTGGCGTGGCAACGTTGCAAGTTTCTGAAATAATGGCGCGTCTTGAGCCGCATTAATATTCAGTTTATAGGGAATGTTTATGCTTTCCGTGCTTCTACCGATTCACCTTCTTGTGGTGTAATTGTTTTACTAACATTACGCTGCTGATAAACCGCAAGTAACGCCATCAGCCAGGAAAGCGACGATTCTGCGCCCTGATTTTCATTGACCCCGTTTGCTTGCAAGCCATCCCGGCAGCCGCCGGTGGCGTGGTCATAAAGTGGAATGTGCAAATCATTTTCACCTAGGTACCAGTTAAAACACATGTATGCGCGAGTAATCCAGAGTTCATCACGGCTGATGTCAAAGGCAATTAAACAGGCATCGACCATTGCGGCAGCTTCGACAGGTTGCTGATCGAAGCGTGCTTTTTCGCCGTCTTTTTTATACCAGCCAGTATTGCCGATGGCGACGAAGTGTTCCGTGTTTTTATCCGTCTGAATTTCTGATAACCAGGTCAAGGCTCGGAAACCGGTAGACAGCATTTTTTCATCATGCAACCATTGCCCGGACAATAATAAAGCCTGCGGTAAACGCGCGTTATCATAACTCAACATTTCTTCAAACCATGACCAGTCTTTACTGGCTGAGGCATTAAACCAGTTCATAAGTTTGTCAGAAAGCTGAGCGCAGATTTTTTCTACGGTGCTGTCTCCGTGGTTGTGTGTCAGGTAGGCATGAATGCCGATAACGGTAAATGCAATTGCGCGTGGTGAAGTGAAAAATTCAACGGCACTTAAGGCTTGTTTGAAAAGATTGCTTGCTAAATTCACATGCCCCTGATTTTCACTAAGTGCTACCGCGATTCCTAAACTCCAGATGGCACGACCATGAGAATCTTCAGAACCTGTTTGTTCTAACCAGGTGCGTTCATAAGACATAAAGTTTCGGAAGCGCAAGGTTTCGTTGTTAAAGGCGTGATCGAGAAAGCTCAGATAAACCGAAGCGAGTTCATTGAGTGAATCATCTTGAGCTTGTTGGTTCTGTGCTTGCAGTGCAACAATCAGTGCGCGTGCATTGTCATCAACACAATAACCATGGGCCCGATCAGGCACGGTAAATTTTGAATGTTGCAAAATACCTGCGCTGTCGGTCATGCGGCGTAGATGATCTAATTTTATTTCGGGTAATACCTGTTGGTGAAAATTGGAGGTTTCTGGCTTCTGCTGGGAAGTGTTGTTATGCAAATATTGTTTTTTAGCTTTGGCAAAAATATCAAGATAGCGTTTACCAACTTCACGCCATATCATTTTTCGACCATAGTTATAGGCTTTTAGCTGGATGTTACGAAGCTCATCGGGATGATCTAGCAAGCTGTTAACTTCCAGACTAAGTTGCTGGTGGTCATGAAATGCAAATAATTTACCGCGACCGTTTGCCAGTAATTCTTGCGCGTGCCAATAGGGTGTGGAGACCACGGCTTTGCCCATGCCAAGTGTATACGCCAGCGTGCCAGAAATGATTTGCGCTTCATTTAAGTAGGGAGAAATATAAATATCTGCTGCGCCGATAAAGTCAGGCAATTCTTCATCAGAAATGAAACGATCATAAAAAATAACATGATCGGCAAGCTGTAATTGTTCTGCGCGTGCCTGCAGTCCCAGTCGATAACTTTCGCCTTGTTTTGCTTTGAGGTGTGGATGTGTGGCGCCAACCACCATATAAATAACTTGCGGGTGCTTTTTTACTATTTCTGGCAGCGCGTCGATGACTGTTTCGATACCTTTGCCCGGTGAAATCAGGCCAAAAGTTAGTAAAACTTGCTTATCGGCGACATTAAATTTGTCTTTATAATTGGATGATGGAAGCAAAGGAACGTCTGGAATGCCGTGGTGAATCAAGGCGATTTTTTCAGCGGGTAGGTGATAAATTTTTCGTAAAAATTCGACTGAGCGTTCACTCATCACCACTAAACGACCAGAGAGCTCCGCGAGTTGCATAATGATGTAGCGTTCTTCATCGCTTGGGTTTTCTAATATTGTGTGCAGTGTGGTGACTACCGGTATTTTAAGATTGCTCAATAATTTAAGAATGAAGCTGCCACGTTGACCACCGAAGATACCGTATTCATGTTGAAGGCAGAGAATTTCAGCGCCGCTGCTATTAATTCGGGCAGCCGTTTGAGTATATTCGCCTGGTTCTTTCTGATTGATTTCCAATTGAACCTGTGATGGATAGTCGTATCCCTGTTTTTTGTCATTCATCGCAACCGCCCAGCAATTAATCTCTGGTGCGTTTAGCGCAACGGCTTCAAGCAGGTGCGTGGTAAAAGTGGCAATGCCACATTGTCTAGGAAGATGATTACCGATGAAGGCAATTGAGCGGGCTTTCTCGTTTTTTTTCGGTGAGTCTATAGCACTAACAATTTCCATTTTTAACCTCTGATGCGTGGTTTATGGGCGAGTGACTAGCATATAACGAGGAGTTAGACTGAGTTTTTGATGTTAGGTTCATTGTTGCGAATATTTATATTGAGAGCTTTGCACGAAGCATCTTTTACGCCATAGTGGCGTTAAAAAGGGTCTCAAAATGCTTATTTACACTATGTAATCAGTCCTGAAAAAAATAAGCAAGAATAAAAAAAGTCGCTGGAAAAGACAGATAAAAATACGTGCGAAAAAAATTAAAAGGCAGCTTCAAATAGAAAATAAATTTCATTCAGCGATGGCTGAAATGCGCACAACAACAGATCGCTATCGTGCATCTTATTTACACTGGATTTTAAATCACATGTTTCCTCTTTTTGATTGTGAAACGGGGTTACAAGCCATTAACGATAAAAAAGTTTATCAATCGTGGTTGGCTGACAACGCGCAAGGTAGATAGAGAAGTCGGCAGTTATCAGTTGGCAGTAAAAAGCAAGAACATAGTTTTACTATATAGCCTGTGTTTTTAAGTGTTTCTATTTTTTTCGCTTCTACTTTTTAAACTGACGACTGCTAACTGATAACTGCCAACTTCTCTTAATAGTCACTATCAGTTGTGGTTTGAACTAATGCCGTTTATTTAAGTGTGACACTTTCTACATTTTTAGTATCATCCGTCACTTCGCCAAGAATGACACTAATCGGATAAGCCAATTCTTTTAACTCGACTAAACAGGCTGCCGCATTCGCTGCAGGAATTGCTGCCAGCAAACCACCTGATGTTTGTGGGTCAAACAGCAAAGGGAAGTGTTTGTGTTTGGTTAATTCGCCGGGTTCTTTTATTGCACGTCGTAGTCGTACATTTTGCTCTTGCAGTGAGCTGAAAATACCGCTTTCAATCATTTCTAAAGCACCGTCTAAAATGGGCAGTGAATCTAAATTAAGCGTGACACTTTTTCCAGAAGAACGCGTCATTTCAACGAGGTGACCCAGTAAGCCAAAACCGGTGACATCAGTACACGCGGTTGCGCCGTGACGATGCATACAAAACCCTGCGGCTTGATTAGATAACAACATGCTTTGCAAGGCTGCATCAATCCAACGGCCTTTGGCTTTAAGGCGCATGTCGGCAGCGAATAGTGTGCCGGTGCCGAGTGCTTTGGTAAGAATTAAAACATCGCCGTTTTGCATACCGGATTTACGCATCACCTGCTCGCGATCTGCCAGACCAGTAACAGACAAACCAAACGATAGCTCAGTACCTTCGCTGGAATGCCCACCAACCAGCGCAGTATTGCTGGCGTTAAGAACATCCAGCGCGCCCGACATGGTTTGAAATAACTGGTCTTCAACCTGATTTTCAATGCCGTAGGGAATGGTCGCGATTGCCATCGCTGATTGTGCTTCTGCGCCCATGGCAAAAATATCGCTAAGTGCGTGGTTGGCAGCTATCTGTCCGAAGATGTACGGGTCGTCGATAAAACTGCGGAAATAATCCACGCTTTGTACAACCAATTTCCCTGCGGGAACTTCGGTGACTGCCGCATCATCCGGGTCAGCTAAACCGATGACAACATCATCACGACTAATGGGTTGCAGGCGATTAACAACACGCGATAAAACCGTGCTGCCAACTTTTGCGCCGCAGCCACCACAACGCATGGCAATGGCAGAAATTTCATGCAGCGTTTTTTTATCCGCCATGGCTTTATTAAATTCGGGCGCGGCTTCCTGTGCCATTTCGGGAAGGTCACTAAATTTTTCCATGAAACGACTATCAATCCAGTCTTTTATTTTCCACAGCCACGCACCTTCTAAGGACCAGTTGCTGTGTGATGCGATGGCGTATTTGTCGCCGGTACTGATGAGGCCAAGAAAGTTTTTTTGCGGGGTGAATTTTTTTAGCGATTTATTTTGCACCGCGCATTCAAGATTTCGAGCCAGTGGTGGCCCCTGGCGAACAGCAAATACACCGGATTTTTCACGTGGGTGATTAATAACGGCAGCAATATCACCCGCAGCAAAAACGTTTTCATGTGAAGTTGATTGCAAATAATCATTAACTGTAATAAACCCTTTATCATCAACTGCCAGTCCGGTTTTAGCCAGCCACGTAGGTGCCGATGCGTTGGTAACCCAAAGCACAGCATCCGCCGAATGTTTTTCACCATTGCTGTTAACGAGATAATTTCTCTGAACTTCTTTAATGCGCTGGTTACTGTGTATTTGAATATTACGCTGCTTTAAAAAACGTAAAAATCGCTCTCTTACCTGTTTGTTATGCGTTGGTAAAATATTATCGCTGTCGCAATATAAATCAACATTCAAAAAATTGTTTGATTGATTTTTTTCACTTAATAAAGCGTGTAAACGAAATTGTGTTGCCAACGCCATTTCAACACCGCCAGCACCGCCGCCAACAATTGCAAGGTTGAAATTTTTATTTTCCGTTGCCGTATTGGCAGTTGCTGTGTCCATCACTGCTTGTGAAAGTTTTTGCCACTGGTTTAAAAAAATATCAATTGGTTTAACTGGTACAGTGTATTTGTCTGCACCAGGAATGTGTAAAGTGCCCGGTCGTGAGCCGATATTTATTGAAATGAAATCATAAGAAATTGGCGGGCGACCTTCGCAGAAAATTTGTTTTTCTTTTAAGTTTATATCGTTAACTTCTGCATGATAAATACGTGCTTGCGCAAACTGCGCGAGCGGTCGTAAATCAATATGTGCTTCGTCGTAACTATAATGTCCTGCGATATATCCGGGCAACATGCCAGAATAGGGCGTGTGTAAATCACGCGTGATTAACGTGAGTCGCAAACCCGGCACGGGGTTCATGCCAAAATATTTCAGCACAGAAAGATGGCTGTGTCCGCCGCCGATGAGAACAAGATCTTTAATAACAGGAATAGTGTTGGCGTTGTTCATGCAAATGAAATTTTATTAGTCTTATTATGAGCGTGTAGCTTACACGTAAATCATGAATTCATAAAATGCTTCGAGTTTTTTTGCTAACTTATCAGCACTTATGTTGCAGCATCATCACGACTACGATAGGGTTGCAGATTAAGTAAGGTGAAAAATAATAAAAAACAACGAAGCAATGACAGAGATATCATCACAACGCTATCAATTTTTTGATCAATATCCAGAAATCGCAGATTTTCGTGCGGATATTATTCAGGGATTGTCTGCGGCAGAACCTTATATTCCACCAAAATATTTTTATGATGAGATGGGTTCGCGTTTATTTGAAGGAATATGCAACAGTGAAGAATATTATCCAACGCGTACCGAAGTCAACATTATTCGTGACAATATTGATGAACTTGTCGAAACGTTGGGTAAAGACTGTCTACTGATTGAGCCGGGCAGTGGTGATAGTTACAAAGTACGACTTTTTCTCGATGCACTTAGACCCATCGCTTATTTACCGATCGACATTTCAAAACGTTATTTGCAGGACGAAGCGCAAAAATTGGCAGCAGAATTTACCTGGTTAAATGTACATGCCATCTGTGCTGATTTTACTGGAAAACTTGAACTGCCGTACCACGTAGAAGGTACAAGCAAAGTGGCGTTTTTCCCCGGTTCAACCATTGGTAACTTTATTCCCAACCAGGCAATTAAAGTACTGAAAGAAATAAAAATGATGGTCGGTGAAGGTGGTGGTTTGTTAATCGGTGTGGATTTACAGAAAGATACCGCTATTTTAAACGCTGCTTATAATGACAAAGCTGGTTATACTGAAAAATTTAATAAAAATTTGCTGGTACGAATTAATCGTGAATTAGGCGCAAATTTTGATGTGCAGCAATTCAAACATCATGCCTTTTTTAATGAAGATGCGCGTCGTATTGAAATGCATTTAGTTAGTTTGCAGAACCAAACAGTGAATATTGACGATAATGTTTTTGAATTTGCAGAAGGCGCATCAATTCTGACTGAATACTCACACAAATATACGGTTGATGATTTTCAAGTCTTGGCACAAAAGGCAGGTTTCCAGCGAGTAAAAACCTGGGTAGATGAATCGCAGCTTTTTAGCTTGCACTATTTAATTGTTGGAGAAAATTAAGATGTTCTTTAAAAAAATCATATTTTTTATATTTATTTTTTGTGTGCAGGTAAGTATGCAAACAAGTGTGCAGGCTGATTCCTCGGCAAAAGATTTTGTGTTCACCGCCATTCCCGATCAAGATGAAACGAAATTACAGCAGCGTTTTAATAAAGTAGCAAATTATCTTAGTGAGAAGCTTGGCGTGAAAGCAAAATATATTCCTGTTAAATCTTACGCTGCAGCTATTACCGCATTTCGTAATAATCAAGTGCAACTAGCATGGTTTGGAGGTTTGTCTGGTGTTCAGGCGCGTGACTTGGTGAAGGGTTCCAAGGCGCTTGCACAGGGCGTTGAAGACAAACAATTTGTGACTTATTTTATTGCGAACAAAGCCACGGGTTTAAAATTGTCAGATAAATTTCCTGAGAGCATGAAAGGTAAAACCTTTACCTTTGGCTCGAAAGGCTCAACTTCCGGACGTTTAATGCCGGAATATTATGTGCGTAAAAATTTAGATGCTGCACCAGTAGACGTTTTTTTACGCGTAGGTTTTAGTGGCGATCATAGTCGCACTATCGCGCTTGTTGAATCGGGCGCTTATGAAGTTGGTGCGGTTAATTTTAAAGTTTGGGATAGTGCTTTAAAGTTGGGGAAAATTGATACAAATAAAGTATCGGTTATTTGGAAAACACCAACGTACCCAGATTACCAATGGAGTGTACGTGGTGATGTTGATAAAGTTTGGGGTAACGGTTTCACTGATAAGTTGCAACAAGCTTTATTAGCTATGAATGCGCCAGAACTGTTAGCCGCTTTTCCTCGCAGTGGGTTTATTCCAGCAACAAATAATGATTACCAGCCAATAAAAAAGGTTGCAAAAGAAATTGGGTTAATTGATTAATGACATATACCTTCAGCTAACCGCTGAAGCGAACGAATACAAAAAATACTATGGCTTTTTCGTTTGAATTAAATTCAGCCAATCTGCGTTATAAAAATATTGATGTGTTAAGTGATATTAACCTGTCCATTGGTGCGGGTGAACATGTGGCATTGTTGGGTAAAAGTGGTTCAGGAAAATCAACCTTATTAAATGTACTGTACCAACAGCAGCGAGATTATTGCGCGTTAGTGCCACAAAATGTTGCGCTGGTTGAAGCCTTAAGTGTTTTTCATAATGTGTATATGGGTAAGCTTAATCAGTACGGCACGATTTATAATTTAGTCAATTTATTGTTACCCAGAAGTGAGCGTGTTGCAGAAGTTAAGAAAATATTGCAACCGTTAGGTTTAAGTGATTTTCTATTTAGCTGCACGGGTGAATTATCAGGCGGACAAAAACAACGTGTTGCCATCGCGCGTGCGTTGTATCAAAACAATCAGGCATTATTAGGTGATGAACCTATTTCAGCACTGGATACCACGCAAGCCAGAAAAATCATGCAGCTGTTGCACGACCAACACGAAACCGTTGTATTGGCGATGCATGATGTCGCCATGGCTTTGTGTTTTGCTGATCGGATTGTGGGAATTAAAAACGGTGGCATCGCCATTGATCAACCCGCAAAAAATGTGACAGCGAATGACTTAATGTTTTTGTACGAGTCTTGATACTGGCGGTTTGATTTTGACTTTATTTATTCAAAACTCATATCCGCGTTCTCGCGCAGTTAAAGTTAGCCTGCTGTTTATTTTTACCGCCTTCCTGTGTTTTTTTTATTCTGATATTGCGGTTACAACTTTACACCCCTGGCAGGAAATGATGCGGCTTGCGCGTGGTTTTATAACGCCGGATTTTAGCGATTATAAAGATATATTTTCTGCGTTAGTACAAACAATCGCTTTCGCAGTGTTGGGTGTTGCGCTGGGTGCGCTGTTTGGATTTTTATTGTCTCTGGTTTTTGAATATCGTCTGGTACACATTAGTTGTGCGGTATTACGTTCTATTCATGAATTATTTTGGGCGCTAATTTTTTTACAGTTTTTTGGCTTGCATCCGCTGACCGGTGTATTGGCTATTGCGATTCCTTTTTCTGCTGTTTGTGCAAAAGTGTACGCAGAAATTTTGGAAGAAGCAGATACAGCGCCGTACAATGCATTGCCCAATAATACTCGCCGTATTGCTAGTTTTTTTTATACGCGATTGCCGTTGGTGTGGGCGCATTTTAAAACATATACCAGTTACCGTTTGGAGTGTGGTTTGCGCACCAGTGCCGTGTTAGGTTTTATTGGGCTGCCAACGCTGGGTTTTTATTTGGAAACATTTTTCAAACAAGGTTTGTATTCACAAGCAACGGCTTTGCTCATCACTTTTTATTTACTCATTGCCAGTATGCGTTGGTGGCTACGTCCGAAATTATTGCCAGTGCTTTTAATCGCCGCAGTTTATATTTTATTGCCAGATGCTGTTGCTATAGATATGGCAAATGTAAAACGATTTTTTAGCGAAGATATCGTGCCGTATCCGTTGCGAATGGCGGAAGAAAGCGGCGCGACTTTTTTAGTGACGATGCAAGCGATGTATCATTGGTTGTATGAGCTGTTTTGGCAGCAAGCATTTGATGGCATTGTGCAAACATTATTGCTAACGCAGATTTCATTAGTGTTAAGTGGCATGTTGGCATTGCTTTTATTTCCGTTAATCACATCGCATTTTCAAGGGGCGATTGGACGGAAAGTTGGGCATGGTTTTCTTGTTGTTTTGCGTTCTACACCAGAATATTTATTGGCGTATATTTTTCTGCAATTATGGGGGCCGTCGATGTTACCTGCAGTGGTGGCTTTGATGTTGCATAACGGCGCTATTATTGGGCATTTGTGTGGGCGTTATGCCAGTCAAATACCTTTGTCAAAAAATTACCCGGTGAAAGGTTTTAACCTTTTTTCCTGGGAGATCGTGCCGCGTATTTATCCGCAATTTTTAGCTTTTTTATTTTATCGTTGGGAAATTATTTTTCGCGAAACCGCTATTCTTGGCATGTTAGGTATTTATACTTTAGGTTTTTATGTGGACAGTGCGTTTGCAGAAATTCGCTATGATCGCGCAGTGTTGTTAATTGCGATTACCGCTATTATAAATATTGGGATTGATAGTTTGTCGCGGCGGATTCGGCGTTATCTGCGATTAAAAACAACAGTGCAGTGTGGCTGATATTTTGAGCAGTTTAAGGCAGTGGTACTACGTCACGTGCTAAATCATTCATTGATAAATTGGTGTCAGATTTATTAAAAATAGGTCGATTATCCTGTTGCGCACGCTGCTGATAAATCAATGCATAAGCAAGTACATTAACGACGTACTCGCGAGTTTCCTTGTAAGGGATGGTTTCAATCCAGATGTCTGCTGGCAGAGTTTCTGCTTCGGGCAGCCATTTTTTTACACGGTTAGGGCCGGCATTGTAAGCGGCGAGTGCAAGCGCGTAGTGGCCATCAAATTGCGTTAATAATTTTTGGTAATAATAAGCACCGTATTTTATGTTGGTAATAGGGTTGTACAAACTACTGTTACCGCGCCAGCGTTCATTTAAATTGCGCGCAATATCTTTACCTGTGCGTGGCATGATTTGCATTAAGCCACGCGCACCAGAAGGCGAACGGGCTCGTTCATTGAAGGCGCTTTCACGTCGGATTAAACCATAAAGAATCACAGGGTTGAGATTATGTTGAGTCGAGTTTTCATGAATTTTATCAATATAATTAAGCGGGAAACGGACATCAATGTCGTCCCAATATTTTGCTTTAGCAATGGTAAAAATGGCGATTTCATTCCACTGCCATTGTTGTGCAAGTTTTGCGGCAATTAAAATTTCATTTTTATTTAATTGATGTGATGCGTGCCACCATTGTAACTTGGCTTTGTTTTTTCTTCCAAGCATCATAAACTCGAAGGCAACACGAAATTCTTTACGGTTTTTAAGTGCAATAATATCCTGGACAGATACATTGACAGGCGTGTCAGATAATTCGTATATGCTGTCTACTTTGTCAGCAGCGAGGAAACCATAGAAACTACGTTTTGTTGCAAGCTCACTGAATAGCGCCTGCGCCATTGCAACTTCATCCGTTTCCATATAAGCGCGCGCTAACCAGTATTGCCATTTGTCCTGCGTTTTCTCTTCATCGCTTAAGTCGTGTATGGCAATTAAAACGTTTTCCCAGTTTTGTTCGGATAAGGCAATTCGTATGCGTGATGTTCTGCTGCTGCTATCTTGTATATCAGAGTCTAATTGACCAAGGCGGTCATAAGCATCAGGTTCGCCTTTGTAGAGGAGTTTGAATGCTAGTCGCCTTTCCAGTTTATTAGTGGCTAGTTTATTAGTGACTGACTTATTTGTGCATAAATTGTCTGCGGCAAGTGTTTCATCAGCAGCAAAAAGTTGTTTATTGACGTCCCATATTTCTATGGCTTTTGTCACATCTTTTCTTGCAAGCTGTTTAATGCCGTGTCTAAACATAGCGGCGAACTGGTCTGATTGTGGATACTTTAATAGACGTGGTAAATAGCGTGACGGATTGCGATGCAGATTTATCCATAACTGTGCTGTCGCGTGATATTTTTTAGGCATTAGATTTTTTACATAAGACGCCAAACTCACTTTGTTGTTTTGCAAGGCAGCATCAAATCGTTGCCAGCGTAGTTCCTGCGTAAAATATTTAGATTTTTTTAGTTGCGAAAATAAAGGATTGCAGGCGCGGGGTTGAGAACGACCAACGGCCCATAAATCTTTTGCCGCAATAAGTGCCGTTTGTTTTTCACCGCTATGAATTTGTGCGCGTAGGAAATAACAGTTAAGTGTTGTATTTTTTGTGGTGATATTATTTTCGTGAATCAATGACCACTTGTTGCGTTTGCCTAAATAGTACAGCCATTTTCGTTTTAACTTGTTAGCGTAACGCGATGAGCTGTGTTGTTGAAGAAATTGTTGTATATCTTTTTCGCGATTAAGATGTTTCTTCAAAAATTGGTATTGAAGATAAGGGTATAAGGGATAATCTTTTAGTTGCTCGCTCAGTAAAAAATATTCCTTCGTGTTTTTCTTTTTTAGTGCGTTTTCTGCTTGTAAAAATAACTGGCGTAAGTGAGTAAGTTCTTCTTCTGAAAAATGTTTGCTGGGCAAACTTGTTTCGATAATGGCTTCTTTTTTATTGTGGCTTTTATTGTTCTCGTTATTGTTTAATGCCTTATTATCAATGTTGCTAACTTTTGCCAGTATTAGTTGGTCTTTATCCGTCTTTTTTATGGCGGGTGAACTGTTTGCAAATGCTGAAAACGGAATGCCTTGTGCATTAGAGACTGTGGTGTCGCTTATTTTTTCCGTAGCCTGACTGAGGATGGCAGAAGGGGAAATTAAAAGTGCAGCGCACGATATTAGAATAAGCTTCTTTTTCATAACCGGTATGTGTTTCCGAGTTGACGATTTAGCTTCAATTAGCTTTGAGTAAATAACTCGCCGAACTGGGACGAAAGAGATTATGCTACTTACTGATTACAAGCATAGTTCAAAGCCGCGGATTTACAGACTTATTCCATAAAATACCCATCTAAATATACCCAGCGTTTCTGAAAACGTGAGAAGCGACTGGTTTCGTGTAATCGACTGGCTTTGCCATTAAATTTGCTGCGCGCAATAAACTCAACTTCGCCCGTTTCGTCATCTTTTTTTCCTGCAAAAATACTTTTGATTTTGAGCCCAAGCCATTGTGTGTCTTCATTTAAATGGATGGTTTTTGGGCGGGTGTCTGGGTGCCAGCTGTGGCGCAAATAGTTTTCATCTTGCATTACAAAAGCCGTGTAACGAGAGCGCATTAATGCCTCTGCGGTTGGTGGATTACAGCTTTGTCCGAGATAGGGTTGGCAGCACGTTGTGAAAGTTAAGCCGCTTCCACAAGGGCAAGGTTCGGTATTGGATTTAGTATTAGTTTTCATGAGTGAATTGTTTGCGTTAATAATTGTTTTTCAATAGTTTTTTTATTATAAAAAATACTTATCCAAACATACAATAACCATAGCCCCATTCATTGCCTATTGTATAGAGAAAATTAGTTGAACCATGTATGATACGCACTCCCCGCTAGGGCTATGTTTTTAAAACTATATTTTGGGCGTGGTGATAAAAAATATTTATCCAGATAAATCGCTAATTTTATTAAAGATTTTACTGGGCTTTCAAACTGACACAAATCCTTTGGAGAAATAAGATGTCGGATATAGTTGCAACAAATCAGACGATTCTGGTTGTTGGCGGTGGCATTAGCGGCATGACAGCTGCGTTAGAAGCTGCTGAAGTCGGCAAACAGGTTATTGTTATTGAAAAGACCCCATCTGTTGGTGGTCGCGTAACCAAATTATATAAATACTTCCCCAAGCTTTGCTTTCCGACCTGTGGTCTGGAAATCAATCAGCGTCGCATGGCGGCGAATAAGAACATCACGGTTTTGACCATGGCGGAAGTGACTGACCTACAAGGTGAGGCTGGCAACTACACAGCATCTGTGAAGATAAGCCCACGTTATGTCAACGCAAACTGTACTGCCTGTGGCGCATGTGCGGATGTTGTTGAGGCCGAAGTTGATAACGAACATAACTATAATATGGACAAGCATAAAGTCGCTTATTTAGCGCACGATATGGCAATGCCAAAGCGTTATGTTCTTGATCCATCCATCATCGGTACCGATGATGCGCAGAAAGCCAAAGATGCATGTAAGTATGATGCAGTTGATCTTGATATGCAGGAAGAAACACTGGAGCTTAAAGCCGGTGCAGTAATCTGGGCAACCGGCTGGCGTCCTTTTGATGCAGCGAAGATTCAACCTTACGGTTACGACCGTATCGACAATGTTATTACCAGTGTTGAGTTTGAGCGTTTAATGGATCCGAAAGGTCCGACTGGTGGCAAGCTGGTACGTCCTTCAGATGGTGCTGAAGCTAAGAACGTTGCATTTATTCAGTGTGCCGGTTCACGTGATCGCAATTATCTAAAACATTGCTCACGTATTTGTTGCATGGCTTCATTGAAGCAATCAACGTATGTTTCTGAGAAGTTTGGTGATGATGCGAACGTATCAATATATTACATCGACATTCGTGCCATCGACCGTTTTGATAATTTCTATCAAAAAGTTCAGGACGACAAAAACGTGACTTTCATTAAATCGAAAGTTGCCAGCATCGTTGAGAATAAAAAGAACGGTAATCCAACATTAAACGGCGTGGATACTGAAGGTTACAATCGCTACGAAAACGAGCATGATTTAGTCGTGCTTGCGGTTGGTATGGAACCAAGTGTTGACGCTAGTACGCTAAACGGTACATTCCCAATTGAAATTAAAGTGAACGACGAAGGCTTTATTGAGCAAGACGAAGCCAACGGCGGCGTATTTGCTGCTGGTTGTTCTTCTGATGCGCTGGACGTTAACCGTGCAGTTCAAAGTGCAACAGCATCTGCATTAAGGGCCATTCAGGTTGTTAATAAAGTCGCACAGGCGGAGGGCCCATAATTATGAACAGCATGTCTAATGAAATGAAAATTGGCGCTTACATCTGTAATGGTTGTGGCATTGGTGACCGTCTGGATTCCGGTCAACTAGAAATGACGGCGACCCGTGACGGTAAAGCCGCTGTCTGTCAGCAGAGCGATTTTTTATGTTCTGAAGCTGGCGTGAAAATGATTCAAGACGACATCGATAACGAAGGTGTTAATCACGTTGTTATCGCCGCTTGTTCTCGTCGCGCGAAAGCTGAAGCGTTTGCTTTTGAAAACGTGACACTGTCTCGCGCTAACTTGCGTGAAGGTGTTATCTGGGTTCGTCCTGATGAGGATGACCAGCGCGAAACAACACAGGAAATGGCAGACGATTATATTCGTATGGC
>UOFD01000013.1_pt1 | contig 26929 bp, 29 predicted proteins | sample 1990101 | NCBI WGS metagenome assembly UOFD01 (sample SAMEA4728526, study PRJEB27164) | hydrothermal vent metagenome | biome: marine basaltic hydrothermal vent biome; feature: marine hydrothermal vent; material: mineral | place: Pacific Ocean | collected 2011-06-14/2011-07-23 | depth 1741 m | reverse complement strand
ATGCAGTATTTTTGGACATTCGATTTTACAACTGTACTGTTGGATATTAATAATTTGTTTTTACATTATCTTTGACCATATAAAGACCTACCCGCTTCATACAAAACCACACCTATGTAGCGGGTAGAACTTTATAAATAAAAAAGCTATCGCCAACTTACACATATTAAAAACCATGCAACAATCTAAAATAATATTTTTACTGTTCAACTTTGCAATGACAGCTTGCATCTATTTTATTTTTGGCGGCTCGACATTTGAATCACAGCCTACTCATACCCCTTTGGCTTCAAATAATTATGCAGAAACTGACGTTCAAAATAACAAGGTTAATGTTGTACATTATTCAGATGACCAGCAAACAATACCAGCAGATAACACCTTTATTGATGAAAGCCACGACACTATCGCAATTGACAACCCTCACTTACCCGTTGCCTACAAAACAGAATCACACCAAATCGACCCAGAACTAGAAACAGAACTAGAAACAGAAGAAAACACAAACAGAGAAAGACCTCTGTATCTGGAAGCAGGACAAAGCAGAACTTTTCTCTACGCAAGTACCGATATAAGCACCGATATTGATAACATCAACCCGGAAGAAAGTGAAAACTTTGACGAGCATGAAAACAGCAATGCTGGTTATTTTCTACAACCCGGACAATCACGCACATTTTTATCAAAACATGAAGAAAACGATTATATTCCTGAGGAAGAAAAATAACCGCGATCACACCAGAACACCCAAGCATAAATAATCAAACCCGCGCCAAGTGCGGTAACATATCGTGAAACATGCATGTTTTTCTTCTACATAATTTTGTGATAATTAATCTTAAGTTACCTTAAGATAGCAATACATGAATACCAGCATAAAAACATATCTTGTCGGCGGCGCTGTTCGTGATGAGTTACTCGGCTATCCGTTTAATGAAAAAGACTGGGTTGTCGTTGGCGCCACCGCTGACGACATGACTAGCGCTGGCTATCAGCAAGTAGGCAAAGACTTCCCGGTATTTTTGCACCCCGAAACCAAAGATGAACATGCACTAGCTCGCACCGAAAGAAAAACCGCTGCTGGTTACAAAGGTTTTGAAGTGCATGCATCACCAGATGTCACACTAGAAGAAGATTTAATCCGCCGCGATTTAACCATTAATGCAATTGCTAAAGATGAAAGTGGCGGACTCATTGATCCTTTTAATGGTGTTGATGACATAAAAAATAAAACACTTCGCCACGTCTCCGATGCCTTTGCAGAAGACCCTGTGCGTATATTACGCATCGCGCGTTTCATGGCACGTTATGCGCATTTAGATTTTAGCATTGCCGATGAAACGTTAGCGCTAATGAAAAAAATGGTGTCCGCCGGCGAAGTCGATGCACTTGTACCCGAACGGGTTTGGCAGGAAATGCAAAAAGCCTTAACCGAAAAAACACCAGTAGCATTTATAAATACATTACGCGATTGTGGCGCATTAGAAAAAATATTACCGGAACTCGATTGTTTGTTCGGCGTACCACAGCCGCCCGAACATCACCCAGAAATCGATACCGGCATTCACACATTAATGGTACTCGAACAAGCATGTCTGCTGAGCAAAGATGCTGATGTTAGATTTGCTGCACTAATGCACGACCTGGGAAAAGGCACAACGGATAAAAAAGAATGGCCACGTCACATCGCGCATGAAGCCCGCGGCGCAGACATTGTAAAAATTGTTTGTCAGCGCTTACGCATTCCTAATGAATATCGAGACCTGGCTGAACGCACCGCACGGTTTCATTTACATTTTCATCGCGCACTCGAACTCAAACCTGCCACAGTAATTAAAACGCTGGAACAACTGGATGCTTATCGAAAGCCTGAACGGTTCGAGAAATTTTTACTAGCCGCAGAAGCAGATGCACGTGGTCGCACAGGTTATGAAAATAATACTTTTGTGCAAGGTGATTTTTTTCGTCAGGCTTTTGCTGTCAGCAAAAAAGTAGATATTGCTACGCTGCGCGAACAAGGTTATGAAAATCAAAAGCTGGCAGAGAAAATAAAAGAAGTGAGAGTGAAGTCTGTAGCCGAATTTAAAAAAGTATTTACAGCGTAACAGCTTAGATTTTTAACAAACCTTCAAAACGCAATAAAATGTTTTTCGCGCCGGTTAACTCAACAAAAAAACCTAAAGCAACACCTACCGAATTCGCCAGCATATCAGCATATTCAAAATATCGCTCTGGATCAAAACCCTGCAAGAACTCAAGCGTCACGCCCATCAACACAAAAGCAACGGCAGCCACATTGCGTTGAAGTCGTCCGTGATAAATCTGTGAAAACCATGCCATCAGCGAAAAATACGCAAGTACATGAAAAAACTTATCTTTGTATGGAATACTTAATTTCATATCAACAGGGCTACTGGTTAACGATAAAAAAATTACCAACGCCACTAAAGCGTAACCAACAAGTAACCATAAAAGCCGCAGCTTTAAATCAGGCTCTGCCTTAATTTCTATAACCATAATTTTTTACAAATAAACAACCAACAAAACCATGCCCAGCAGCAAGCGGTACATAACAAACGGTGCCATACCAATTTTTTCTAGTAACATTAAAAAATAGTGGATACAAAAGTATGCACTAATCGCTGAAATTACTGCGCCTAAAAGTAGATCACTCGCATCATTTATACTTGCCACTTTTAAATACTCTAATGTTTCCATACCACCTGCCAACACAATAACAGGAATCGATAACAAGAAAGAAAAGCGTGCGGCGGCTTGTCCAGTTAAACCTAAAAGCAGTCCAGCAGTAATGGTAATGCCTGAACGCGAAGTACCTGGAATTAAAGCAATGGCTTGCGCGCAACCGATAACAATAATATCGGTCACTGATAATGAATACTCGTTTCTTTTGCCTTTTCCTGAGCAGTAAGAATAACCCAATAAAAGACCAAAAATAATAGTTGTTGCGGCAATCACTAACGGTGTGCGTAAATTTTCGCTAATGTAATCTTTAAATATTAAACCGACCAACCCCACAGGAATAGTGCCAATAAGCACCGCCCACGCCAGCTTACTATCTTCAGAATGTTTGCCTTGCAGAGAAGAAATCCAGGCAAAAAACATTTTGTTTATCTCTTTTCTAAAATAAATCACCACCGCCGTTAAAGTACCAACATGCACTGCCACATCAAATGCCAGACCCTGATCTTCCCAACCGGTTAAATAAGGAACTAAAATTAAATGCGCCGAACTTGATACGGGCAAAAATTCAGTCAAACCCTGCACTAAAGCCAAAACTATAATTTGTAATATATCCACTTAAAAACCTTCTATTAATACATCAACAGGAAAGAATGCCCGTTATTTAAAACTGTCAGCCGCATGGATGCGGATGCCAAGCCTACAGGGAGGTATTTATGGCGTGTTTTAAATAGCGGACATCCTTTCCTGTCAATCTGCTAATGTTTTATTGCCACTCTAAATAACAATTTTATAATCTATTTTTTATAGCCTGTTTCGTAAATCTAACATCGAAAACCCCTTCAACGCTTCTTCGTAATTTTTCGTTAGTGCCATGACTTTGAAACGATCACCCATTTCTGATGGTAGCGTTAACGTTTTTATTTGCTGCGACAATTTCACCTGCTGCTGCACATCGTCGGTCACTTGCGCCGCATGCAAATCAGAAAGTCCATTACCTAACAAAAATGCTGCTTGCGTAGTATAACCTGCCACTTCCAACTTTGAGTCAGTCGCACTATAAGCAACATCTGTAAAATTCACAAAGGCGGTAATATCCTGCAAACCCGGCCACCAGAAAAAATCACTGTGCGCTTTATGTCGGTAATAACACATCAACGTGCCAGCTGTTCGATCTGGGTGATAATATTCTTTTTCATTGTAACCATAGTCAATGAGCAGAATAACCATACGTTGTATTTTATCTTCCAGTGCTGATAACCAGCCCTGTATCGCTGGATTAAATTCAGAGCAATAAGCATCAGCCAATTTTATTTCGCTGCGCTCTTGGATTGATTTTATTTTTTCATTCGCGGTATTATCAGCAATATAATACGCCGTAAGTTTTTCACTTTCACTCGCCACCATTAGCGTTTCAACTTCATTGCCATTAACCTTAAAACATTCCACTGGCATTGCATCTAAAACTTCATTGGCAACAACCACTGCATTTTTGACATCATCAGGAAGTTGATTTAACCACGATACACGCTCAAATAAATGCGGTGCTTTTTGTTGAATAGTTTCTTGTTGCCGATTTTGCAACTCGGCACTTAATTCAAGAATTAAATACTTCTCCGGCAGCATTGCTAATTTTTCTAGCTGCAGCAAAATATCCACCGCTAAAATACCGCTGCCTGCACCAAATTCTAAAACATATAAATTCTCGTCAGCCAAATTTTTATCAGCGTGGTTTTTAAAGTTTTGAAATATTTCTGCTATTTGTGTTGCCAGACACTGTCCAAAAAACGGTGAAACTTCCGGCGCGGTAATAAAATCACCTTTGCTGCCAAATTTTTGCAAACCACCGCTGTAGTAGCCCAAGCCAGGCTGATACAACGCGGCATTCATATATTCTGAAAACCGTATGTTGCCACCAGTTAAATCACATTTTTCTTTAATGCTTTGCACTAACAACTGACTGCGTTTTTTTGCTTTGTCATCAGGCTCGGCTAAAGCGTGTCCATCAGTTTTTATCAAAGGTTCAACCCTGCTGGAATATATGAGAATATAGGGGCATCAATCGCAACTTCCGCACTCAAACAGACTAAATTTAATTAGAGCCGCCTAACAATGGACAATTCTAACGCAAAAATAACCCGCATTAAAACCGCATTAATCACCGGCGGCGCGAAACGCATTGGTGCCGCGACCACGGAAATACTTCATCAAGCAGATTATAATGTCATTATACATTGTCGTTTGTCTCGGCAGGAAGCAGATAAACTCGCTGCGAAGTTAAATGATATTCGCGAAAATTCTGCACAAGTTATTCAAGCAGATTTAAATAACGAAACCGCGTACAACTACCTTATTGAACAAGCCTATTCCTGCTGGAATCGTCTCGACGCGCTAATCAACAATGCCTCCAGTTTTTTTCCGACACCTATCGGTAGCATTACGCTGGATGATTGGAATAATTTAATTAACAGCAATATGAAAGCGCCACTATTTCTTGCGCAAGCGGCGGCGCCATATCTCAAGCAAGTTCAAGGCTGCATCGTTAATATGATTGACGTACATGGGCAGCGCCCGATGAGTGAGCACACTGTTTACTGCGCGGCGAAAGCAGGTCTGAGTATGATTACCATGTCTTTAGCGAAAGAACTCGGCCCTGAAGTTCGCGTGAATGGCATCGCGCCTGGTGCAATCTTATGGCCAGGCAGCGATAACATGAGTAACGACATGCCCGAACACACTAAAAATATTATTTTACAACGCACCGCTTTAAAAAGACTAGGCGAACCCATAGATATAGCAAAGACCGTTTTGTTTTTAGTGAAAGATGCTAATTACATAACCGGGCAGATTATTGCGGTTGATGGCGGACGAAGTCTGAATATTTAAGGGGTTTCTGATTAGGGCACCTTTATTAATTAGTTTTCTATCATTATGAGCATTAGCGAAGAATTTTGAATCACACGATATCAATAAGTTGAGGCCAAAGAAATTAATCAAAAAAATTAACTCAGAAATTAACCTAAGAAAATCAATCCCAAAAAAACTCTGAAGAAACCATTAAATAATGCTGGAAGAAAAAAAGAACGATTTTATCTCACGAGCTGGAACAGGCATGACAATTGTCGCGTGGATGGCATTTTTCGCTATGCTGTTTTTTATGTTTGAAGACGTACTGTTGCAACGGAGTAACCCAAACCAAAATATCACAACAGCCGTTAACGGTTACCAAAAAGAAGTGGTATTGCAACGCAATGTTTACGGCCACTATATTTCTAATGGCACCATTAATAATTACAACGTGGTTTTTATGTTAGACACCGGTGCAACTGACATTGCCATCCCAGAATCCGTTGCCAATAAAATTGGTCTAAAAAAAGGACAAACTGTTTTTGTGAAAACAGCCAATGGTGACGCAAAAGCCTACCGTACACGTTTGGATCGCGTTGCTATTGGTGATATTGCAATCGACAATCTCAGAGCCACTATTCTCACCAACATCACTGGTGATGAAATATTACTGGGCATGAATTTTTTAAAACATCTGGAAATAACTCAGAAGGGCCAATTATTAACCATTAAACAATAATGCTTGAGTTAATCGATCGTTGAGTGATTTTTTTTGAAATGAGCTAAAACCACTGAGCGTTACCTTACCTGGGAAAGCTCTCTTATCAATTATTTTTTTTAAAATCGCCAGTCGCATTTGACTGAGGAAAAGTTTTAACATGTAAATCTCGTTGCGGAAATGGTATCTCAATATTATTTTCTCGAAAGGCTTTATCAATAGCAAAATTTAAATCACTAATAACACTTAAGCGGCTATCGACATTATGTAGAAATACGCGCAGTTCAAAATTTAATGAGCTATCACCAAATTCTCGGAACAGTACCCGAGGCTCCGGCATCGTTTTCGCTTTTGACACATCTTCATTTTCTTCGGCAATCGCCAACAAAATATCTCGAACTTTTTCTGTATCCGTGCCATAGGCAACACCAACCGGCACAATAGCGCGCCCGCTTTTACTGGAAAGCACCCAGTTTGTTACCTGGTTAGAAATTAGTTCGGAGTTTGGCACGATAACATCTGAGCGATCAAACGTTTGTATTTTAGTCGAGCGAATATGAATATCTTTCACATAACCTTCAGTACCGCCAACCTCAATCCAGTCACCTTTTCGGATAGGACGTTCAAACAAAAGAATTAAACCCGAAACAAAATTATTAACAATATTTTGCAAACCAAAACCAATGCCAACTGACAATGCACCTGCAATAATTGCAATGTTGCTAAAATCAAACCCCGCCGCAGACAGGCCAACTAATATTGCAACCAGAAACATGATGTAACCAATAATCGTTACCATCGCATCGCGCGCGCCCTGGCCCATCGTTGTCATCTTCAGCCAGTTGTGTTCCAGTTGTGAGCGCACCCAGCTTGATAAAATAATTATTACACCGAATAATAAAACCGCCCATAAAATTCGACTCGGCACAATGCGGAAATCGCCTATATCAAAACCATGAACAACATAACCTTTAGCATGTTCTAAAAAACCACCACTGTAATCCCACGTATTGATAAATATAATCGCAAATGAACCCCATACAGTAATCGTTGCCAATAAACGCAGCCATATTAGTCCTGGAACTTTTTCATTACTCTCAACGCCCAATGTCTGGTGAATATTTCGACACCACCTATATGTTCCATCATCAACAGCATCAAATAGATCCTTAAATATTTTTGCGATGCCAATAAAAATTATGAACACAATAAATGATGACATAATGATTTGCCGACTACTGAAAGCAAGGTTTCGATAACCCATCCACTCAGCAATTAATGATGCGAGCACAGCAATAATAACTAGTATTGAGATATATCGTAGTTTTGGTAATTTCGGTGATGAAATAATAACCTGTAGCGTCCACACAAAATTAACAACAAAAAACAATGAAAAAATATTGCGCATCAATATTAAATTGGATTCAACAATGCTTTCTGAAAATACTGTATAAAAAGCAAGATAACCAACCAAACCTAGTGTCACCAATATTTTTAACCGTTTTGCCAATTTTTCTGCAATATGCGGCGCAAATGATAAAAAAAACTTTGCTGGCGGAAAAGGCAACAGCAGCAAACGTATTACTGTTGTTGCCAGAAAAAATAAAAACAAACCAACAAAAAATTCTGTAATAAACAGAATTTTTGAAATTTCAAAAGTAATCGCAATAGATGCTACGGCAGCAGTCATTGAGCCAATTAAATATGGCGCAGAGCAGGAAAAAGTTGTTAAAATAGCTCTTAATAAGTTTTCAGAAAAATCATCTTGCCAATGCCTTCTACTCTCAAACAACAATAATTTTTTACGTAACCATATAGAAAAAATTATCGAAACAAGAATAGCTACTACACTTGACACTACATCTATAGTATCAATTTCGCGTATACCTGAGCGCCTGAATACAAAGTCACCTGATGCTTGAAAAATTGCTATAGGGTTATCAAGATAAATAACGAGAAGATCAATCATATCTAATTCTCGGGCAAGATATTTTTTCTTAAAATATGATTTTTCTGCTTCATTAACAAGACTGATAACTTCGTCGCTACTAACGATGTACAAATTACATTTAGCTAGCATTTTATCAAGCCTGTTTTTTTCTTTGTAGTAGCTTGTTCTCTTTCTTGTTACTTCGGCATCTTCACCTTTGACTTTTCCGCCCAGACCATCCATAACTACTTTCAAATCAAGTAAAGCCGTTTCATTATTTGAAACGCATAATGAAGCAGAACTTTTTATTTTAATTGATAGTTTTGTCCAACGAATAAGATCATTGCCTTCAAATTTTCCCTTACCTAGTTTTTTATTAACGTCTTTAAGACTGGATGACATTTTTTCTATCTCATCCATATTATCGGCAAATCCATAAGACGATAATAAAAAAGAGAAAAAGAAAAGTGTTAACAAAAGGGTTCTTTTCATAACAGTAGTAATTATTTGACCAGCAGAGCTTAACTCTCGTAATTATACCGCATAACCAAGCCGATAGATTTTTGAATCACTTAGGGATTAATGCCCCGTGGCTTGCGGCGCGAGGTAGTTTATTAACAAGTAACGTGTAATCTAAACGTATGCAATACCAACGCAAGCTTTCGACAACAACGTTACCGTTTTTAACTTATGATTTTCTGTTGCCAACCTGATAAATTCCTTACCAACACATCCCGTGTTTTCTTTACCCAGCTTTGCAAACAAAGCTGTCATTGGTGGCGATGATGAAATAAATGAAGACCAGAAATCTTCCACTGAATCGAGCTTTAATAAACCATCAATGGTGGTGACATCTACTTTACTAAAACCCGCTTGCTGAAATTTTTCGGCTAGTGCTTGCTCGCCAACCAGTCTTGCCCATATTGGTGGTTGTGTCGGCATATCAAAATCTGGCGCCGCAGTTGCGATAGATTGTTTTAGCAGGCGCATCATATCGAACGTCTCTGGGTAATCCCAACAAACCACCGCGCAACGCCCGCCTGGTTTTAATACACGTTTTAGCTCGGCAAACCCTTTATCAATGTCGGGGAAAAAAATCAGGCCGACAATCGATACACTCATGTCATAACTGGCATCCTTCACATCCAATGCCTGCCCATCCATCACTTGCGTTTTAATGTTATGCAAAATTGCATCATCAATGCGCTGCTGAATATGATTTACCATGCCTTGTGCAAAATCTGTGGCTAAAACATCAGCGCCGCGCCGCGCTGCCGCCAGACTAAATGAACCCGTTCCCGCACCCACATCCAGCACAGATTCACCCGGTTTCGGTGCCAGTCGCGAAATAACATCATCCGCAAACTGTACTGTTAAATTTTCAAAAGCATCACCATAAGCGGCGGCGATATCACCCCATTTTTCAGGTATTTGATCTGGACTTAACGTCGTCATTTTTCACTCACATTTTTGCGTTATTTTTAAAGTTTCCGCTCCTCGGCAATTGCTCCTGCATTGCCCTACTACCTCCCATCCATGGGCATATGCTCACGCCCCTTACCTACATCCATGTAGCCAGCGTCGCTATGGCGGAAAAGATGCTTCGTGCAAAGCTCTCTAAACAATACTAAAAGCACCAATCCATTTATTATCTTTGTAATCAAAAATCAATTCTTTTGCCTTCATTTTTTTAGCACCACTTGAATCAAGCACACGTTTTTCGGGGTGATTTTTTGCAAAATACTCTGGATCACAAGATTGAGATTCAACCGGACGAATTGCAACCGCCAGTTTGTCATTAATGGGCGTTGTTTCAAATTCAAAGTCATCATGAAAAAGCACACGCTTTTGTACTACACAAGAAAAATAAATTTGCATTTCAATTACCAATTGGGAGTTACGAGATTCAAGTGCTTTTTTTGCACGTTCGGTATACTTTATCAGTACATCTTTACCATTAACTGACGTGTTTTCTGTGTATTTAAAGGCGTTAAAAAAACGATTAGAAGATTTTATATCAAGAACAGGTTTCATAGTATTTATTACTCACGTTAATTAAACCAACTGTAATTAAACCAATTGTCTATGGCTATGGCTATGGTGTTTTACTTTTAAAATGCCAGCTGCGGTGCTGTAACCACTTTTCACACATTAACCCACTGCTAAATTTTTTCTCTTTGCATTACTCTTTAATTCCCAAAGCACCAAGAATTTTTCTTGATAGAAACAGCCCGGGGCATAATCCAGACAGCGCCGCGAATAGTAAAAAAGCTGGCAAAGCATACGAAAACCAATGAACTGTAGTAAAACCCGTTAGCCATATTCCCACCAGGTTAATTATTGCTACATTAAATAAAAATATTCGCACCGAATTGCTTGCTGTGAAGGCATTTTTTGACATTGCATCTCTCCTGTAATTTGACTGAAGTTAAAAAAGCGAAATAATGAGGTTATTTCTGTTGTTGCTATTATTGACTACTACAAACACATTAGACCATTCTTGTATAATAAATAACCACTTAAGCTGGAATATCACCCATTCCAATATGGAATAAGTTATTATTAGTGTTTCCTAAATACCTGTCGCACAGGCAAACTGCGGGGTTTGTATGGATGTAATGAGTAGTATGGCGGTGTTTCGCCGCGTTGTTGAAGCGAAAAATTTCTCTGCAGTGGCGCGCGAAACCAATATGTCACAGTCCACAGTCAGCAAACATATTGCTGCATTGGAAGAACGTTTGGGTACAAAATTACTCAATCGCAGCACACGCTCGCTCAAGTTAACCGATGCCGGAAAAGAGTATTATCATCATTGCATTCGCATTCTTAATGATTTTCAGGAAGCTGAAGCCAGTATTGGCAAGGGCAAAATAAAACCCACCGGCACTTTGCGCATCTCAACCAGCGCAGCATTTGGTCGCGCTTGCATGTTACCTTCACTCAACACTTTTTTCAACGACTACCCCGACATTGATCTTGATGTATTGTTTCACGATGATTACATTGATTTAGTAAAAGAAGGCATTGATTTGGCGATTCGTATTGGCCCGTTAGCGGACTCATCTTTAATCGCCAGAAAAATAGGTACTAGCCCGCGACTGGTAGTTGCCAGCCCAGAATATCTAGTAAAACATGGCAGACCAAAAAAACCCGGCGACTTAGCCAAACACAATTGCCTGCTTTACACTTTACAAAAAGCACCAGACCTTTGGTATTTTAACAGCGCACAGGAAGGCGATGAATCAGTACGTGTCACCGGTCGACTAAAAGCCAGCAGCCCTGATGCAATATGCGATGCCACAGTAGAAGGTTTAGGCATTTCAATTTTATGCGAATGGAATGCCCGCAAATATATTGAAGATGGCCGCTTAAAAGTTATTCTTCCAGACTTCCATCCAACAGCTTACGATATTAATGCGGTTTATCCAGAGCGAAAATTTGTCTCACAGAAAGTAAAACAGATGATTGAGTTTTTGAAAGAGGCAATACCAAAATAATTGCTACTCGCCCTAACTACTCTGGCTGGCTATTCACTTTGTAATTTAAGCAAGAAATAAAACTGACCGTCTATTTCACCCTGCTCCACCATTTGCAATTGCCGCTGCCGGCAAAACGCTGGAATGTCGTTTTGTAGTGCCTGTTTTTTTGATACTGCCATTAGTGTTTGCCCTGGCTGCAACACTTTAATCGCATCATTCAATTTGGAAAAAGGTACAGCGCAGTCGGTGCCGGAGATGTCAACGAATAAATCACAGGGGATGGAATCAAGGCTCATAGTGTTTTCCAGTTTAAAAAGAAAATTGAATGGGTTTAAGGTTTTCTTTGTTTTTATCAAAAGCCGCCCACAGTCTAGCATAATGTTGCTCTACTTCAGGGTGCTTTAAATCAGGAGCGATTTCTGCCAGCGGCCACAACACAAACGCATTTTTCAAAATTTCACCACGCGGTAGCTTCAAGCCTTTTTCATCCAGAATTAAGTCGTCGTACAATAACAAATCTAAATCCAGCGTTCTTGATGAAAATTTTGGACCGTTGCGATCACGACCATTGGCATCTTCAATGTCACGCAATATCTGGTTGGTTTCAAAAACTGATGTATCAACATCACAAGCAATCACCATATTATAGAAAGCGCTGCCATCGAATCCCACCGCTTCGCTTTCGTAAACAGAGGATAAGGTCAACGCACCAAATGCCTGTTTTAGTGCAGCAATGCCAGCGCGAGTGTTTTCTTCACGATTTATATTACTGCCAAGACTGATATAAATAGTCGCCACAACGCCTACCGCGAACCACGTTCAATAATAACGCCCACCGAGCGAGAGCCTGTCACAGCGCCTAATTTACTAAGTTTTAAACGACACCAAGGCACTTTGAATTCATCTAAAATAATTTCTGCCAGCGACTCTGCTAGCGTTTCCACCAACTGAAACTGGCTTTTTTCGGTGAAGGCAATTAATGACTTAGCAACTGCTTTGTAGTTTAAAGCATCGTCAATATTCTCTGTGGATGCGGCTTTGCTATTGTCCGCTGCCATTTCAATATCCAGCGCGATAGTTTGTTTGACTTTCCGCTCCCAGTCATAAATACCAATAATGGTATCGATGCGTAAATCTTCAATAAAAACAATATCCTGCGGCATACAACAAGTCTCTAAGCCAGTATGAAAAAATGTATTATACATGGCTTGCGATTTTGCTTTTTACTGCCAACTGATAACTGCCGACTGCAAACTCTCTAATTCTGTATCAAACCTAGTGGCCCAGCCAAAAATACCGCCCTTACAGCACTTGTCACCACCAGCATTCTCCGTTAGAATTGCCGGCTCATTTTTACTGGGTCTTGCGAGTATTTTGTTCAGACCTTGATTGTTGATTTTTTTGGAGTATTACAATGTCTAGAGTATGTCAGGTCACAGGAAAACGTCCAGTTTCTGGTAATAACGTTTCCCATGCTCATAATAAAACAAGACGCCGTTTCTTGCCTAATTTGCACAGCCACCGTTTTTGGGTTGAAAGCGAAAACCGTCACGTAAAATTACGCGTTACTGCTAACGGCATGCGTGTTATCGATAAAAAAGGTATCGATACTGTTTTAGCTGACATGCGTTCACGCGGCGAAAAGGTTTAAGGGCTAGAAATTTAAGCCTCAGGAAATTTAGGAGATTATTATGCGCGAAAAAATTAAAATGGTTTCATCTGCGAAAACCGGTCACTTCTACACAACGACCAAAAACAAACGCACGATGCCAGAAAAGTTGGAAATGAAAAAATTTGATCCAACAATCAGAAAATACGTTATGTATAAAGAATCTAAGATTAAATAATTTAGCTTCTTTTTACTGTCATAAAAAACCCGGCTTTAATACCGGGTTTTTTATTGCACCAATTTTTATAGTAGAGTGGTATCTGCATCACAAAACAGAACACAACTATTTACGCCGCATAATTCTGCGACAGCGCTGTGTAAACATCATCCTGAAACGTTTCGCTATTACCATTTAACTGCGCCATAATATCAGCGAGGTATTCGTTATCTTCCCTGCCATTCCAGACTTTATTGTACGTACCTTCTTTGTAACCATTATCCTGCCGAAACATATTCAACACATTTTTTCCGACATAAATTTCGTACAACTCATCAAACGACATCTCTAAATGTTTCATAATGCCTGCGATAAAAGTAAAGTGCGCACCCTGGTCAGTTAACGTTAACAAAGCAAGACACTCAATACTTTTTCTAATGTCTTCCGCTTGCATTGAGTTTTCAAAATCTTTTGCGATTAATTCAGCAGTATCGGCCAGCGGCATGTTTTGTTCCAAGCGAATACTCAAAGCAAAGTGCACAATGTCGACCACTTCAAGTTTTACCTGCATCACATCCGGCGCTTGTTTTTTCCACCATTTCCAACCGTAGTGTTCCAACATTTCCGACGCTTCCATCCAGATTGCGCGATACCACTCATTGCCAGCACTACGCCAATTTTCATTCACTTTAGAATTCATTGAGTTTTGTAACTCAAGCATGTTAATTAATTTCTGTTTCATAGCCGCCTGATAATTTATTTTAGTCGTCGGGTTAATAGAGGTGCCCTTAAGGCGTTAATACTAAATAGATTGCCTCGCCGAATCAAACGTTATATAAAGAGTTTTAAAATCATACCCAGACAAAAAACGAAATAAAACTATGCGCGTACTACTAGTTTCTGCCAACCGCGAACATTTACCCGACCCCATTTTTCCTCTTGGCTTGGCTTACATTGCTGCTGCCGTTACTAAAGCGGGACACGAAATTGATGTCGCCGATCTTTGTTTTGGTCGCAATCCCTTAGATGAGTTGCGCACACAGGTGACACGTTATCAACCAGACGTTATCGGTCTTTCGCTGCGCAATGTTGATAATGCGGCTTACCCGCTGACGGTTGATTACCTAAAATTACACCGTGAAGTCGTTGACGTTTTACATGCTGTAAGCAATGCGCCGGTGGTGCTCGGTGGCTCAGGCTTTTCTATTTTGCCACAAGCATACATGCAAGAACTTGATGGCGACTGGGGAATTGCTGGCGAAGGCGAACGCGCTTTTGTTGAATTATTGTACGCACTGAAGCAGGGACTCGATCCTTCCGCCATTGTTGGTGTCGTGCCGCCAATAGTTTCATCCGCCACAGAAAATAAAACAACATCATCTTTACCCATTTTGCCGCAACGCCCCAAAAACTGGTCAAAGGACGGAAGTGAATATTTACACCCACTACGAACAGCATTTGATTATGCACGTTACATTCGTCGCGGCGGCACCGGCAATATTCAAACCAAACGCGGCTGTGTTTTTAAATGCAGCTATTGCACTTATCCACTGTTAGAAGGTAATCGTTTTCGCGCACGCGATGCGGTTGACGTGGTTGATGAAATTGAAAAACTACAAACAGACTACGGCGAGCATCCGATATTTTTTGTTGATTCTATTCTCAACTTTCCGCGCGGTCACGTAGAAGCTATTTGCGAAGAAATTCTACAACGCAAATTAAAACTACGCTGGAGTTGTTACGCCACACCCATAAAACTCGACCAACACCAAGCCGACTTAATGGCCGCCGCTGGTTGCGAAGGTATAGAACTTGGCACCGATGCGGTTGACGACGAACAACTTGCGCGACTAGGAAAATCCTTCGACGCAGAAATTGCAAAACGCGCTAACCGCTACTGCATGAACGCCGGCTTAAAAGTTTGTCAAACCATCATCTTCGGCGGGCCAGGCGAAACCGAAAAAAGCGTACGGACAACCTGTAAAGCATTACGAAAAATGAAACCAACCGCGGTTGTCGCCATGACCGGCGTGCGCCTTTACCCCGGCACACCACTCACAACATCGCTGATTGAAGAAGGCAAAGTCGCTGAAAATGAAATTGGTCTGCTGCCCACATTTTATATCGACCCCGCTGTCGTCGATTTTTTACCCGGCTTTCTGCAACAACAAGCTTACGAAACCGGCAACTGGGTATTGCCAGGATTAGTCGAACCGATACAACCAGCAAGCCAACGATTTTTACGTAAGTTAGGTGTTGCCGGCCCACTGTGGCGGTTGTTTCACAAACCCTGGATGCAATGGTTTTATCGCAGCAATTTTAAAAAACCAAATACCAGTTGGGGTGTGCCGAATGCTTCTAAGAAAGTTATTTAATATTTTGCTGCCACCACGTTTTAATTACCGACATAGTTCTGACGGAAACAATCTGGAAGCTTTAAAAATGCCCAAAAAGTACGGGGTTACGTAGTGATAAACTTCGTGTAAGCTGCATTTTTTTGGATCATGACTCACTGCTGTCCCGTTAACGATGAGAGACATGAATTGCTAGCTGTTGCTGTGACCGTATGCCGCATGGACGCGGCATCCGAGCGCACATGGATGCCATGTTTCTATTTTTTTTTGGATAGCGTGTCATAGCAACAGCTAGCAATTCATGTCTCGGATTATAATTAAATGATTTACTGTAAACATAACAATGACTTGTGCTAACTATATTAAAAGTTAACGGGACAGCACTGATCATGACTAGGTAACCAGTTTAGGGTGCCTCTATTACATCGGCGCAAAGAGCCCATAGAATGCTATTACAAAATGTAATGACCCAACATGGATTTAAATTTTTGAAAGAAAAATGGCGGCACTTTACACTCAAAGATGAGCCATTTGCGAATACATATTTTAACTTCTCAATTAAATGAAACTTTATAAGGTGAAGCATAACAAACAACTCACGCGCGACGCGCAAAGAACGTGCGCGTCTTAGCCGAGTCGTGATGCTTTAAAAAATCATGAAAAATTACACAATATTTATTTATTCACTACTTATAGTATGTTCTGGCATCGGTGCAGTCGAAAAACCCCTTCCTGATATAAAGCTAGATCAAGTAAACAAAATGATACAAGTAGGCAGGCCATTAATGGCAGTTAAATTAATTGGTGACGCTTTACAGAGATATAAAGAAAATAATAATTCATTAGGAATTGCAAATGCTCATTATGCTTATGGTAACTTATATAAAAATGCAGCCATACGGCCATACATAACCATATATGACCCAACATTTGAAAAATCTATTTGGCATTTTATAAAAGCAAAAAAATGGTATAAAAAAGAAAAAAATGAAATGGGAGTAGTCAAATCATTAACCGGTATTGGCGTTGCTTATGCTAAAAAAGGCGACTTTGAAGCAGCATGTAAAAACATATCAGAATCACTACAAATTTATAAAACTGGAAAAGCTCAAGGCATTATCACTAACAAGCAGGAAATATTAGTACCTGGTCACTCTAACTTTGGCAGCGTCATAATACAATTGAAAGAACGAGCAAATTGCACTGATTAACAATAGTAGAGAAAAATGGCTAAACTTCACTGTCGCATTTAGTGGCTTTCTTATTGTTATTCTATTAAGCCAATTTCTTTAGCGGTATTTAAAATGGGTAAGTAATCATTGTTACTGGCACTAATAAATGCGCTGCGCGGAAAGGCTTTTAATAGTTTTGGATCTTTCATATTAATCAGCGCCTGTTTTATTTTTTGCTTAAATCCTTTTCCCCACACACTATCAATATCACCGCGCACAGACCATTGATAATTTGAATATGTGGGAGATTTCCAAATAATACTAACTTTATTAAGGTTGATTCTTCTAGCGGCTAAATCACGTTGCCAAACTTTAAAATTAACCACGCCAACCTGGTAAGCACCTAATTGCACAAGTGAAATTACGCGCGACTGACTGCCGCTAAAATCCACGCGATTAAAAACCTCATCAGAGGATTGTTTTAAGTGTTCACGAATAAAAAATTCGGGCATGATTCTGCCAGAAGTAGAACCTTTAGAGGCAAAGGTAAAATTTTTGCCGGCAATCTTCGATGGAAATTTTGTAGATAATTTAATGCCGGTGCTACGATTTGCAATAAAATAAGTTTTGAATTCAGCATCCTCAATACCCTGTGCAATGGCTTCAGAGCCGGGAACTAATGAGCGTGCGCGAACGCCAGATAAACCACTAAACCATGCCAGTTGAATTTGGTTATTTTTAAAAGCTGTCACGGCGGATGCGTAAGATTTTACTGGGGCATATTTAACGGGTATAGCAAGTTCGCTAGAAAGATAGCGGGCAATTTTATCAAATCGCTGCTTGAGTTGCGCCTGATTGTAATCGGGGATGGAGGAGAAAATTAAAGTTTTGGGTTCTTGAGTGGTCACGGATGAATTTGCATTTGAAGCGTAAAGGTATAGTGGCAGTAACGACATCGTTAATAAAAACGTAATGCGGATTGTTGTGCTTATCATTTTTCATCAATTATTATATTAGGGAGAGTGGTACAATTGTAATTGAATAAGCAGCAGAATGCGCAGACTTATGAAGTGGCATAGCGTGATAAACAAGTTTAATAAGTTATATCCTGAGAGCTTTGCACGAAGCATCTTTTCCGCCATAGCGGCGTTGCCTACATGGATGTAGGTAAGGGGCGCTAGCAGGAGCGGAAGCTTTAAAAATGCCTAAAAAGTACTCACTTACTACGTGTAAGCTACGTTTTTTTAGTCATTTTTGCCTTGCTATGGCGCAAAATCTACATTGTGCAAAGCTCTCATTCTAGCCTAAATTCAGATCTATTCAGGATCAAGGCACGATTACAATTATCCTAAAAAAATTTACATTCAGACTATCTATTTTCAATCCTTAAAGGCAAAAGGACACTAAAATTAACTTGTATAATCTAACAGTGCTGTCCCGTTAACTTTTAATATAATTAGCACAAATCATTGTTATGCTTACAGTAAATCATTTAATTATAATCCGAGACATGAATTGTCAGCTGTTGCTATGACACGCTATCCAAAAAAAAATAGAAACATGGCATCCATGTGCGCTCGGATGCCGCGTCCATGCGGCATACGGTCATAGCAACAGCTGACAATTCACGCCTCTCATAGTTAACGGGACAGCAGTGATAATCTAACCAAATATTTCCGCCAATCTCTAATTGACTCAGAGCGACTAAGCCCTGCTGGTTAGCAGGTAATATTGACTCAAAAATTGCTTAACGCATTTTGGAGTTGATTCTTGGGTAGCCCATCTGAAATTTTGAGAAGTAGGCTTGAATTATAATAGTTTTCGATATATTGATCTTGATTTATCAGATTTAATGCTGTTAGGCTCTCATAATTATGAAAATATGAGAAACAAATGCTTTTGATGTTAATAAGTTAATATCAATTTTGTTTGTCTCTCATATTTCATGAATTGTTAGGTACTAACGGGATTGACTATAAAACATTAACGTCAAAATCATTTGTCTCTCAAAAATGGCAAAACATTAACAATAAATCCATTACGCTGTAATATTAATCGTTATTTGACATTCAAAATATTAGACATATTATAGTGTAATTACTTTATTGTTAATATTTACATAATTATAAGAGACTAATGCTGAAATGAAACTAAATTTAGATAATGCTGTAAATTATCATTATGATCAATTTCCACCAAGTAACCTAGATTATGGGGAATTTTTAGATTCAATAATAAAAGCAACTGACGCGATAGCACGCTACGATCAAATGCTAAAAAATATGCATAATAGTGAAATATTATTAGCGCCTCTTAGAAATCAAGAGGCAGTGATCTCCTCCAGAATGGAGGGGACTGTTAGCACCATGGACGAAATTCTTAAATACGATGCAGATCACGATGAAGATACAACAGCTGGCTCTAATGTTAGGCACGAGGTTATTGAGACACTTCTCTACAGAAGATCATTGAGAGCAACTCAAAAAGCCTTAGAAGATGGCTACCCTCTATCAGCATCACTTATTAAAGGAGCGCATCAGAAATTACTTTCTTTTGGTCGTGGCTTCTCAAAGTCACCAGGGAAATTTAAAACAGAGCAAAATTATTTAGTAGATCAATTAAAACAAAAAATATTATTTATCCCAATTAGTCCAGAGAAATTACAAGACGGGCTAGATAAACTATTTGAATATATTGAAAACAGCAATCATCCGGCCTTACTAAAAGCAGCTATGACTCATATTGAATTTGAAGCGTTACATCCATTCAAAGATGGTAATGGGCGTATTGGTCGGATGTTAATAACATTAATGCTTTGGTCTTCTGGAACAATATCTGCCCCACATTTTTATGTCAGTGGATATCTGGAAGAAAACAAAGATTTATATATAGATACAATGAGAAATGTTTCCAAGAATGGCGATTGGGAAAGTTGGTGTAGCTTCTTTCTTAAAGCTGTTGAGCAACAAGCCATCAGGAATCTTTTAATCGCTGAGAATATTCGAGAGCTTTATGAAAGCATGAAAAACACATTTGCCGATGTGCTATCTTCTAAATGGAGTGTAAATACCTTAGATTTTATTTTTACTAACCCTGTATTTAGAAATAATAAATTCACTTCTAACGCTGGCATACCAACAGCCAGCGCAGCAAGGTTTACTAGAATATTACTGGACAATAAAATTATTGTAACTGTTGAAGAGGCATCAGGTAGTAGACCAGCACTATACGCATTTGAGCCACTATTAAAATTAGTGCGTGTTTAAGGCTAACAAGCGACCTTCAAAATAAATATCCAGTTAGGACAATGCCTGGTTTCAGTTTTGGATAGGCATTGTCCGCATTCATATAATATTTTTGAGTCGGTGTTGGGTTTCGTTGAAAATAGATATATATGAAACAAAAAATAACCGGTTTTCAACAAGACCAATTTCAACATTGGGTTGCGAAATTAGCATGTGGCCATACGCAGCATGTACGTCATAATCCGCCTTGGCAGGAGCGCTTGTGGGTAATCAGTGAGCAGGGACGACTCGAAAAAATTGGTTACGAATTAGACTGTGTGGAGTGCGATAAAGCGGGATAGTTCTATTTGGTTGGTATCATTTCAGGTTAAAAATCGCCCATTTCTACAAAAGCAACGGCGATGCCATTATCTGTTTGACGTACAATGATGGCATCTTTTTCTGTCTCTGCAAAATCATCTAATGGGTTTTTAAAATGCAGGTTAACTATTTCACCCATTGGGTAGTGATCTGGATCTTTGAGGCGCATAAATAGACCCCCTTCACTCATGTCACGGGTAATAACGGTGCGAGTATTTTCTTCAAGGAAGTGGAGTTCAACTTCAATCTGTATATCCTTGCGTGGGAACTGACGTGAATTTTCAGACATTAAGACACCTATTCAATGACAATGACAAATATTACAGTAGACCCCATAATGATAGACCTCGCATCGAGAAATACTGGATTATTATGATATTAAGATTAATTTATGCAATATTCTTTTCAGATATTAATCGCAGAATTAGTGTGATCGTGGAACTTTAAAATGAGAAAAAACCAAGAGGAAAAATTAGCGACTACGAAAGTGGCTGCACAAACTTACGAGCGGCCAACAAGCCAATTTCAGCTATTAACACAAAAGCGTTTTTTACCTTTTTTTATTACGCAGTTTTTTGGTGCGTTTAATGACAACGTTTTTAAAAATGCACTAATCATTATGATTGCGTTTCAAGGCTCGCAATTTATTAAAGCAGATGCCAATCTATTAATTAATATTTCTGCAGCACTTTTTATTATTCCTTTTTTTCTGTTTTCTGCGACTGCTGGTCAATGGATTGATAAATACGAAAAATCAAAATCTATCAGAGCGATAAAACTACTGGAAATAATCATAATGCTGGTTGCTGCTTTTGCTTTTGTTCAAGGTTATATCTTTGTGTTAATCGCTTTGCTCTTTTTGATGGGCGCGCAATCAACTTTTTTTGGTCCGGCAAAATACAGTTATATTCCACAGCATCTTAAATCGACTGAATTAGTAGAAGGTAATGCATGGGTGCAGATGGGAACTTTTGTTGCTATTTTAATTGGTACAATTTTAGGTGGCGTATTAATTGCACAGGAAAATGGCAGGCAATATGTTGCATGTGCGATTGTGGTTTTTGCTGTAACGGGTTATTTTTCAAGCCGATTTATTCCGTTAACACCTTCGCTTAATAAAAATTTAAAAATAAATTGGAATATATTTAGCGAGACTTACCGTAATATAAAATTTTTAAAAAGTAATCGTATCGTATTTTTATCGGTGCTTGGCATCTCCTGGTTCTGGTTTTTAGGTGCAACTTATTTGGTGCAGCTTCCTAATTATACAAAAACAACATTGGGTGGTAATGAGCAGGTTGTTACTTTATTGCTCACGTTATTTACTTTAGGGATTGGTACAGGTTCATTATTGTGCAATTGGTTATCGGACAATAAAATTGAAATTGGTCTAGTGCCTTTCGGCTCTATCGGTCTTACTTTGTTTGGTATTGATTTGTACTTTTCTCAACCTGATGTGTTGCCAATGGTTACGTTAGGTTTAAAAGATTTTTTATCGAATGGACATTACCGATTAATAATAGACATTGTTTTAATCGGTTTTTTTGGCGGTTTATATATTGTTCCACTAATGGCATTGGTGCAGCAACGCTCCGAACCTGAGCATATGTCGCGCGTGATCGCTGGCAATAATATTATTAATTCTTTATTAATGGTGCTGTCAGCGGTTGTAGCAATGATTGTTTTATCTTCTGGGTTTTCTATTGCGCAATTATTTTTATTCGTAGCAGTATTAAATGCGTTGGTAGCAATTTATATTTATTCGTTAGTGCCTGAATTTTTAATGCGGTTTATGGTGTGGTTATTAATTCACAGTATTTATCGTGTAAGAGCAAGGGGTTTAAGTAATATTCCAGAGCAGGGCGCAGCATTGCTTGTTTGCAATCATGTTAGTTATGTTGACGTGCTAATTATTGCTGGTTGTATAAGGCGGCCGGTGCGCTTTGTCATGCATTACAAAATATATAATTTGCCGCTATTAAATTTTATTTTTAGAACAGCAAGAGCAATTCCTATTGCCGGAAAATACGAAGATAAAAATTTATTGAAAAAAGCCTTTGATGATATTGATGATTCGCTAGCAGAAGGCGATGTGGTATGCATTTTTCCGGAAGGAAAATTAACAGCTAATGGCGAAATGAATACTTTTAGAGATGGTGTAGAGAGAATCATAAAACGCAGAGCGGTACCTGTTATTCCAATGGCACTGCAAGGATTATGGGGTAGTGCGTTTAGTCGGCAAAAATCGAATATTTTTTACCGAATTTTAAAAGGCATTAAGTCTCGCATTGGGCTTGTTGTTGGTAATGAGGTTGCCGCACAGCAAGTGTCAGCAAAAAATTTACAAGATGAAGTGCAGGGTTTGTATAAGAATGGAAATTAAAAAGTGAATTTTTTGCATACCCTGTGAGTAGTAGAGCCAACTAAATCTTATTTGTTACGACACATAAAAAAGCGAACCTCATTTGAGGTCCGCTTTTTAAATTTTAATTACTAAGCGCAGCGATAAGTTTCAAAGCGCTCATATTTGCAATTAAGCTAAGCAAGCTTGCGACGGCGAGCGACGCCAACAAGTCCTAGTAAACCAGAGCCCATCAGCCAAACTGCTGCCGGTACTGGTACTTCAGGTGCGTGGACTGTGCCAGTGCCATTAAATCGAGCTGTAGCGTTTGCAAAAGAACCGTTCGCCATAGGAACGCCTTGCCCTGTACAGACATTATCCACACATGTGAAAATCTCTAGTACCGCGATATCAACAGCGCAGTTCCAATCGAAGAAGACGCCAACAGCACGTTGGTTATCTGCCATATTGGCAATAACATCCACAAGAATTGGGTTGCCATCAGCATCTCGAACATCCGGGTTGGGCAGGTTATTGTAATCAAAAGCACCTGAAGCGGTGTCACCATTCCATATGCCGGTGTTATCCATAAAGCCCGTTTGTTGACGAGCTTGCCATGAGTGTCCAACAAAAAGATCAATGGAATTCATGGTGCCATCACCAGCGTCAGTTAAAGTACCTTCGGCTGCGAATGAGCCGTTAAAAAGCATGTTAGTTATAACAACATCTGCTTGTGCGTTAATGCTGCTTAATGTTGTTAATGCGATTGCGGAAGCTAATACAGTTTTTTTCATCATAAATCATCCTGTGTTTTTTAAGAGTGTTCTTTAAAATAAAATCAGGTGCTGTTTTACCCAAATTTATCTCACCTGCATTAAATATAGCAAACATCGTGCCATGTTGTGACCTGAGGTTTTAACCGATTGTTTTGTATAATTATAATAATAATTTTATGTGAGGCAGTATGAGATGAAAGCAAAGAAGAAGCTAAACGAAGTTTGTATGTAAAAAATACCGATTATGCAAAGGGCTTTTGGGTAAAAGTATAAGCATAAACATAAACCCACATGAAAAAGCTGTAAGCATTTACTGCTTTGAGTGAGGTGGAATATTGCTAAATTCATTGTATCTTATTGATATTCATGAATTTAAACATGATTTTTTAGCGGTTCAGGTTAGTTATTTGCAGCTAATATTCTGTATATAATTTCGACATGTTTATAGTGAAGGGCTTTTTGGCGTTTTTAAAAGCGCTATTAAATTTGTGCTGTCACTTAGGTTGGACGAGCTGTAATCAAAGGTGTTTCAGTGTTATTTTAATTCCATAGAAATAGCTGAGATGTCATTTTTCTTTAACAGTTTTTGATTTTTGTATAACTGTTGTTTGTTTTTATAGGGGCCAGTTCTTACTCTGTGCCACGCCTGTTTGTTAACGGTAACACTTTGGATGTTGGCCTGTAGTCCTAGGAATGCCAAGTTAGCTTTTAATTTTTTTGCATCGTTAATATTTTGAAATGAACCAACTTGTAAAACGTATTGCTTGTTTTTGCTGTTACTGTTTTTTTTATTTTTAGTTTCTGGCGGGCGTGTTTCGCTTTCAGGGATAAATACTTCTAACTCGGGCAGGATGGTGTAAAAGTTAAATTTAGGTTCTTTTTTTTCTTTGCTTTTCGCCGCCGCGTCTTTTTTGGAACTTGTTTTATTCGCCTGCTGCTTTAATTTTTTTAATTCATGTTGCACCGCGCGGCCAAAATTTTTATCGCTTTCGGGTTGTTTATCTAAATAAACAATAAATGCAACAAATAAACCAATAGCAAGTCCCGATAATAACCAGACGTAACCGGGCATGGTTTTTTTCTTTTTACGGCTGGCGCGCGTTTTATAGTCTCTAGGCATGATTCTTAGACGTAATTTTAGGTGCGGCTTTCACTTACATTTTATCTGGTGCGCTAACACCTAATAAAGTTAAACCATTGTGTAGCACTTGTTTGGTGGCGATGATTAAATTAAAACGCGCGTCGCGCATGTTTTCATCATCGATAATGAATTGGTGTGCATTGTAATAAGAGTGCAGCAGTGTCGCTAACTCGCGCAAATAATGTACTAGCAAATGCGGCTCAGCATTAAACGCCGATTTATGAACAATGTCGGCGTAAGCATCTAACTTGCTAATCAATTCAGTTTCATGTTTTTCAGTTAACAAGTTTAAGTTCTGAAAACCATTTTCAATATTGTGTTGAAGTTTTTTCTCTGCCAGTTGTTCGATAACACGACAAATTCTGGCATGAGCATATTGAATGTAATAAACTGGATTATCATTACTCTGCGATTTTGCTAAATCCAAATCAAAATCCATATGCTGTTCGCATTTTCGCATCACGTAAAAAAATCGTGCGGCGTCATTACCTACTTCTTCGCGCAGTTCTCTTAAAGTAACAAACGAACCTGAGCGTGTGGACATTTGCAGGCGCTGACCATTGCGATACAGATTCGCAAATTGCACTAATAAAATATCCAGTTTATTTTCATCTTTTCCCATGGCGGTTAACGCCGCTTTTACGCGTGGCACGTAACCGTGGTGATCTGCACCCCAAACGTTTATTACGCGCTCATAACCGCGAGCGAATTTATCAAGATGATAAGCAATGTCGGAAGCGAAATAGGTACCCTGACCATTATCGCGAACCACTACGCGATCTTTTTCATCACCGAAATTAGTTGAGCGAAACCAGAGCGCACCTTTATCTTCGTAGACGTGTCCGGCATCTTGTAATTGTTTGACAGCTTTATTGATTAAGTCACGGTCAGCTAGAGATTGTTCGGAATACCACGTTTGATAATGTACGCCGAATTCTTCAAGGTCAGTGCGAATGTCGTCGATGATTGAGTCAAGACCTGCTTTGAATATCGTACGGTAGTCATCATTGCCGAGCAATGTTTGCGCGCGTTCGATTAAGGCGTCGATGTGTTGTTCTTTGTCGCCACCATCGGGTTCATCGGCGGGAATATCTTTCATCACGATTTCAGCGTTGTGTACAAAAGCATCGCCGTGTTTTTCTTTTAAAGCGCGAGTAATATCGTAAATATATTCTTCGCTTTTGTAACCATTGCTTGGAAAGGAAATATCAATGGCATTTTCCTGTAAATAACGCAACCAGATACTGGTCGCTAAAATATTCATCTGCCTACCGGCATCATTGACGTAATATTCGCAATCTACATCAAAACCGACTGCGCGCATTAGTGATGCCAGCGTTGCACCATAAGCCGCGCCGCGACCGTGACCAACATGTAATGGCCCGGTTGGGTTTGCTGAAACAAATTCGATTTGTACTTTTTCGTTTTTAGCGGCGTTGCTTTTGCCAAAGTTATCGCCGCTGCTAAGAATGTTTTTGATGACGCTTAAAGTGTTTTCCTGTGCCAGAAAAAAATTAATAAAGCCCGGTCCAGCGATTTTAATTTTCTCAACGCCAGCTTTTTTTATGCCGGCTTGTTTAATGGCATCGTCGCTAGTCAAAGCATCAATAATTATCTGCGCAATTTCACGCGGTGGTTTGCCAGCTTGTTTCGCCAACATCATCGCAACATTACAGGTGAAATCGCCATGCGCAGCATCTTTGGTGCGAGTGATTTGCAATGCTGGTTTGGTTTCAATAACGCCGCTAGAAATTAGCTGATTTAAAGCGTGGTCGAGCAAGTTTTCGATGGATTCTTTCAATGGTTTATTTTGCGCGTTTTAAAGGGTTGCGATTATACTTTAAAAGAAAGTTGGCAGTTGGCAGTTATCAGTTAAAAGCGGCTTTTAAAATGGTGGGTATTTTTTTAGAATTACTGCCAACTGCCAACTTTCCCTAAAACGTATCGTAAGGGTCAACATCAATTGACCAGCGTACTTTGCGCGCAGATGTTAGCTGCTGTAGTTGTGGAATCCAGTTGCTTAAAAACTGATGCAGTGTT